>ERZ1643250.1075-NODE-1075-length-25198-cov-5.829456_pt1 | contig 25198 bp, 22 predicted proteins | sample MGYA00579262_ERZ1643250 | MGnify/ENA primary metagenome ERZ1643250 (study PRJEB29033, sample SAMEA4952265) | chicken gut metagenome | biome: Broiler Chicken; feature: Gastrointestinal Tract; material: Caecum | place: Ireland | collected 2018 | study: Broiler... | reverse complement strand
ATTCCGTGGAAACATAGCCCTTGATTCCGGAAGAATCCATAACCTGCATCCAGCCGGAGTTGGATTTATCCACAACCGTCAGAACAGTTCCGGTAGCCAGAGTGCGGATAATCGAGTAATTGGTGCCCGGACCGGTACGGAAGTTGACAGCCGTGGTGGTGCGGACATACTGCTTGGAGGGCGTCGGTGTGGAGGTGGGCTTGGGAGTAGGCGTAGAGCTGCCTTCATCAGAGAATTGCAGATATTCCTTACTGCACCAACCCTGTACGCCGGAAGACGTTTTGACCTTGGCCCAATCTGCATTGCTGTTATCCAGAACGGTGACGGTTGCGCCCTTAGTGATGGTGAGAATCACATCATAGGACATTCCTGCACCCTTGCGCAGGTTCAGATAGTCGGTGGTTTTGGCGGTGATAGTTTCCGTTGTTCCGCCGGGACTGCCGGAATATTTCAGATATTCCTTGCTGCACCATCCCTGACGGCCATCACGGGTTTTGACTTTTGCCCAGTTTTTATTGCTGTTGTCCAGAATGGTCACTTTGTCGCCCTTTGCCATGGTGACAATAACGCTGTAAGAGGTTCCGGGACCTGTACGCAGATTCAAATAGTCTGTAGTGGTCGCTGTTGTCACCGGTGCAACTGTTGGCATAGGAGTGGGAGTCGGTGTGGGCTTGGGCGTAGGCGTCGGGTCGGAATCTGACGAAAATTCCAGATATTCCTTGCTGCACCATCCCTGAACACCGGAAGAAGTCTTCACCTTGGCCCAGCTTTTGTTGCTGTTATCCAGCACCGTTACCGTAGCACCTTTGGTGATGGTGAGAATGACATCATAGGACATCCCTGCGCCCTTGCGCAGATTCAGATAATCCGTTGTTTTGGCGGTGATGGTTTCCGTTGTTGTTCCGCCGGAGCTGCCGGAAAAAGTCAGATATTCTTTACTGCACCAGCCCTGTACGCCGTCGGTGGTTTTAACCTTGGCCCAGTTTTTGTTGGTGTTGTCCAACACGGTTACCTTAGCACCTTTGGGCAATGTCTGAATCACACCGTAAGAAGTGCCCGCACCTTTTCGCAAATTCAGGTAGTCGGTCGTTTTGGCAGTGAGCGTCTCTGTGGAACCGGAATTACTGGTAAACTGGAGGTATTCCCGGCTGCACCAGCCCTGAGCACCCGAACCGGTCTTGACCTTTACCCAATCGGGATCACTGTCATCCAGAACCGTCACCGTCGCGCCCAGAGTCATGGTAAACAGCACGCCATAAGACAATCCGGGACCCTTTCGAAGATTCAGATAATCGGTGGTTTTCGCACTTTGTGAGGAGGATGTACCGGTCTCACCGGAGAGCTTCAAATACTCCCGGCTGCACCAGCCCTGTGTACCGGTAGGTGTTTTCACCTTTACCCAATCGGGATCACTGTTATCCAAAACGGTAACCGTTGCACCATTGGAAAGTGTCATAATGACATCATAAGAGGTGCCCGGTCCTTCGCGTAAATTGAGGTAATCGGTGGTTTTGGCGGTACTGGCTGCTGATACAGTGAGCGGAGGACATACTGCCGTCCACATGGAAACAGCGCACACCGCAGCAAGGAAACCGGTTCCTGTCCGTTTCCAGAATCCTTTCATGACTTCAACTCCTTCAAGGTTTATCCATGCGCTCCCGGAACAACTTTCCAAACGCATTAGATTTATTATACCGTTTACCAACATTTTACGCAATACAGTCCAAAACTCACTTACTTTTCGGGATAACATTTCAACAAATTCAATTTATGTGTATTTTGTCATTTTTTAACCGTAATTTTTTGCACACAAATATATATTTTCATTCATCTCCTGTTTTTTTGTTTTGATAAAAATATTGAATTTTATCAATATTTCGCTGATTTTTTTGATTTTGATGTGTAAAATTTGTACTTAAGAATTTAATACCGATCTTTTTACAGACAAATCAGCGCACATTGATCTACTTTTCGATAAAAAAAGATACGGTACCACATGATGTGATACCGTATCTTTCAAATCTGCTGATACTTGCAGAATTACTTATCAACAATCTCGGAGTGGAACTCCTGGAGAGACTTGACGGCCAGCTTCTGGTGCTTCTGAGCAGAACGGATACCCTCGACCGTTGCTTTGGCAGCAGCCATGGTGGTCATATAGGTCACCTTGTTCTTGATGGCAGCCTTACGAATATAGCTGTCATCGGTAGCACCCTTCTTGTCGTTGGGGGTGTTGATAATCAAAGTGATGGTCTTGTTGGTAATCACGTCCAGAATGTTGGGACGGCCCTCGTCGATCTTCGCGATCTTGGAAACCGGGATACCGGCCTCCTGAATCATGGCGCAGGTGCCCTCGGTAGCCATCAGGGCAAAGCCGCACTCATGCAGGCCCTTGGCAACCTCGATGAGTTCACCCTTATCGCGGTCGCTGATGCTCAGCAGAGCGGTACCGGACACCGGCAGCTTGCTCTGGGTGGCTTCCTCAGCCTTATAGAAGGCATCACCGAAATCGGAGGAAATGCCCAGCACTTCGCCGGTGGAACGCATTTCCGGTCCCAGCAGCGGGTCAACCTCGGGGAACATATTGAAGGGGAACACAGCTTCCTTGACACCGTAGTGAGCAAACTTCTTTTCCTTCAGCTCCGGCACCGGGGACTTGCGGCCGGTATAGGGAGCGGTCATGATATCGGTAGCGATCTGCACCATGTTGATGCCGCACACCTTGGAAACCAACGGCACGGTACGGGAAGCTCTGGGGTTGGCCTCCAGCACATACACCTTGCCGTCCTCGATGGCATACTGCATATTCATCAGGCCCACCACATGCATCTCTCTTGCGATGCGCTTGGTGTACTCCTTGATGGTAGCAACCTGCTCGTCGCTCAGGCCCTTAGGCGGCAGCACACAAGCGGAGTCGCCGGAGTGAACACCTGCAAGCTCGATGTGCTCCATCACGGAAGGCACGAATACATGCTCGCCGTCGCTGATAGCATCGGCTTCGCACTCGGTTGCATGGTGCAGGAAACGGTCAATCAGAATCGGACGGTCGGGCGTTACGCCAACAGCCGCCTTCATATAGTAGGTCAGGCTTTCGCTGTCATACACCACTTCCATGCCGCGGCCGCCCAGCACGTAGGAAGGACGAACCATCACAGGATAGCCGATGCGCTCTGCGATTGCCAATGCATCCTCGGTAGTAACAGCCATGCCGGATTCGGGCATGGGGATATCCAGTTTTTCCATCATGGCGCGGAACAGATCGCGGTCCTCAGCCAGATCGATGGTCTCGGGAGTGGTGCCCAGAATATTGACACCGTTCTTCTTCAGATCAGCTGCCAGGTTCAGAGGAGTCTGACCGCCGAACTGTGCGATAACACCCAGAGGCTTCTCTTTCTCGTGGATGCTCAGCACATCTTCCAGAGTCAGGGGCTCAAAGTACAGCTTATCGGAGGTATCATAGTCAGTGGAAACCGTCTCGGGGTTGCAGTTGACAATGATGGTCTCAAAGCCCAGCTTTCTCAGAGCCTTGGCAGCATGGACACAGCAGTAGTCGAACTCGATACCCTGACCGATACGGTTGGGGCCGCCGCCCAGAATCATGATCTTCTGCTGGTTGTCAGTTGCGGGGCTCTTATCCTGAATATGATAGCTGGAGTAGTAGTAAGCGGAATCCTTGGTACTGCTGACGTGCACGCCTTCCCAGCCTTCCACAATGCCGTTGGCGATGCGCTCGCTGCGGATATCCTCTTCCGGAACATTCAGAATCTGGCTCAGGTACTTATCGGAGAAACCGTCCAGCTTGGCCTGACGGAGCACTTCTGCCTCAGGCAGCTTGCCGGCGTTGGCCTTGAGGGCCTCTTCCTCTTCCACCAGTTCCTTCATCTGCTCAATGAAGTAGTGCTTCACCTTGGTGCGCTCGAAGATTTCGTCCACAGTAGCACCCTTGCGCAGCGCTTCATACATGATGAAGTGACGCTCACTGCTGGGAGTTGCCAGCATCTTCAGCAGTTCCTTCTTGGAAAGCTCGCCGAAGTTCTTCACGCCGCCCAGACCATAACGGCCATTTTCCAGGCTGCGGATTGCCTTCTGGAATGCCTCTTTGTAGGTCTTGCCAATGCTCATGACTTCGCCCACAGCACGCATCTGGGTTCCCAGCTTGTCCTCAACGCCCTTAAACTTCTCGAAAGCCCATCTTGCGAACTTGATCACCACATAGTCGCCGCCGGGTACATACTTATCCAGTGTGCCGTACTTGCCGCAGGGGATTTCGTCCAGAGTCAGGCCGCTGGCCAGCATGGCGGAAACCAGCGCGATGGGGAAACCGGTAGCCTTGGAGGCCAGAGCGGAAGAACGGGAGGTACGGGGGTTGATCTCGATAACGATAATACGGCCGCTGACCGGATCGTGAGCAAACTGCACGTTGGTACCGCCGATCACTTCGATAGCTTCCACGATCTTATAAGCCTGACGCTGCAGTTCCTTCTGCACGTCTTCGGAAATGGTGAGCATGGGGGCAGAGCAGAAGGAGTCACCGGTGTGAACTCCCAGAGGATCGATGTTCTCGATGAAGCAGACGGTGATCATGTTGTTCTTGGCATCGCGGACCACTTCCAGCTCCAGCTCTTCCCAGCCGAGAACGGACTCTTCCACCAGAACCTGACCCACCAGACTGGCCTGCAGACCGCGGGCACAGACGGTTTTCAGCTCGTCCACATTGTACACCAGACCGCCGCCGGCGCCGCCCATGGTGTAAGCAGGACGGAGAACGACCGGGTAGCCCAGCTTATCAGCGATGGCCAGTGCCTCGTCCACACTGTAAGCCACCTCACTGCGGGCCATTTCAATGCCCAGGGATTCCATGGTCTTCTTGAACTCGATACGGTCTTCGCCGCGCTCAATAGCATCAACCTGAACGCCGATAACTTTCACATTGTACTTATCCAATACGCCTGCATTCTGCAGTTCGGAGCACAGGTTCAAACCAGACTGGCCGCCCAGATTTGGAAGCAGCGCATCAGGTCTCTCCTTGGCGATAATCTGTTCCAGGCGGTCCACATTCAGGGGCTCGATATAGGTGATATCGGCCGTGTCCGGGTCAGTCATAATGGTTGCCGGGTTGGAGTTTACCAGAACGATCTCATAGCCGAGATTTCTCAGCGCCTTGCAGGCCTGTGTGCCGGAGTAGTCAAACTCGCACGCCTGACCGATGACGATCGGACCGGAACCAATAATCAGTACCTTGTGAATATCTTCTCTCTTCATAATTCACCCATGCCTTTCCGGTATTTTTTTTTTAACCCGTCCAACGGGTAAAAAAATATCGCTCTATATTGTAGCACATTTTTTTCGTTTCAACAATTCTTTCCGCAAAAAAAGAAGAGATTTCTTTAATATTATAGGAACCAATAGAAATCCGTCGAATTCTCCGAGAGCTTTTGACGGATTTACCCAAGTTCCAGTTCAAATTTCGTGCGTATTGCCCGGTTTCTTTTGTTGGAAAAGCACATCCCAATTAACCGGTTCCACAAAGTACCAATCCGCAAGCGTTTGTATCGCGTCCTGTTCCCCAGACGCACTTTCGTCAAAAATTCCCGCCAGCAGAAAGCCTGCCCGGGCAGCGGTTTTCATGGCATACAGGGAATCCTCAAACACCACCGTCTGCTCCGGAACCGTTTCCAATGTTTCGGCGGCTTTCAAAAAAATCGCAGGCGAATCCTTGCCAGCACCCACTTCGGAGCAGGTGAGAAACAGATCAAAATAAGGAAGCAGGCCTGTTCTCTCCAGCGCAGGCTCAATCAGACAACGATCACTGGCGGTTGCAACCGCCAGCCGGACCCCTTCCCTTTTCAGTCGCTCCAAAAGCTCTGGAATGCCCGGTTTGGCCTGCACCTGTGTCCGATACTGTTCCAGTACCATCCCATTGATTTCCTCAATGATGGTTTCCGGCGAGTCTGTAATCCCATATTCTGTCCGGCAGTAGTCCGCAATTTGGGACATACTCATGGTTCGAACCCGCTCTTCCATGTCGGACTTCGGGTTGCATCCTTTCTCAATCAGATACTGTTCCCCTACATGCTCCCACAGCGGCATGGAATCCAGCAGGGTACCATCAACATCAAATATTGCAGCAGAAAACTCCATAAAATTCCCCTTTATCAATATCTTGAAAAAACGGCGGAGGCTTTGAGAGCGCTCCGCCGCAATTCTATTTCATTCAGCCGTTGATAATCAGCGCCATAAACACCAGATCTTCTTCGCCGGTGTTTTTCAGGCCGTGGGTATTTCCGTCTTCACAGAAGGTAATCTCTCCGGCCTCCACGGGACGTGCCACGCCGTTATCGGTATACTCTCCTTTTCCGGACAGGAGATAATAGGTCTCCGTTTCCCCATGATGGGGGTGCTCTCCGATGGAACATCCGGGCTTGAGAGTGACCTGTGCGTACAGGCGGCACTTTCCATTCAGTTCTCTTTCATTGAGAATATGGCGAATGGTGACACTGCCCAGTCCGCCTGCCATATGGTCATGCATTTCGATCTTTCTGAACTGCTCGCTCATGGTTTTCATCCTTTCCGTTTTCAAAATCAGTCTTTCCAGGGATTGGGGGTAAAATCACCGCCGCGGCACCATTTCAGGTACTGGAGGGCGTGCAGCTGGGCTGTCATCTCCCATTCACCGCGATAAACCGGATCATGATAGCCTTCCACGCAGATGTCGCTCTCATATCCGCCCTGATGGAGAATAGAGAAAATATCCCGCCAGTTGGTATCACCGAAACCGGGTGTCCGCTGAGGCGCAAAATCATGAGCACCGAAAACGCCCAGACGGCGAACAGCGTCCATATCCACTGTGGCATCCTTGCCGTGCATATGGATGACCTTTCCCACCCACTGGCGAAGCTGTGCCACGGGGTCAATCAGCTGGATAATCTGATGGCCGGGCTCCCATTCCAGACCAAAATTATCCGCAGGGACTTCGTTGAACATCATTTCCCATGCTTTGGGATTGAAACCGATGTTGCAGGTGCAGTGCTGCCAGTTACCGCCCATGGGGCAGTTTTCAATGGCAACCTTCAAGCCTTTTTCCGCAGCACGGTTGGTAATATCGGTAAACACCTCTTTGAATTTGGGCATCGCCTCTTCCACGGACTTGCCCTCATAAGCGCCGGCAAAGGTACTCACCATGGGAGCGCCGAACAGAGGCGCCATTTCCACCACATGGCGCAGGGTTTCCCAATGGTCGGGATTTTCAATAGCATTGCAGTAATAGCCCAAGGTAGCCACCCGCACACCGGTGCCGTCCAGCATGTTCTTCACTTTATCTGCCAGTTTTGCAAGGTCTGTTCCGCCCAGTGACATATGGAAGTTGATGGCCACACACTCAAAGCCCGCGTTTACCATATGGGGAATCCATTTTTCCGCTTCCGTTCCGGGAATACAGGTGCCGATTTCAATCTGTTTCATTTTCATGAGAGCTCCTCCTGATAGTTGCAGATGGTCGTTCTGAAAACGATTACAATCCTTTCAAAAGAACGACTGGTTTCACTGCTATCCTACACCGGAGAATGCTCTCTGTCAACCGTTTTGCATCAATTTCAGGCAAGAAATCCCAGAGATTCCATTTCATCGGCAATGGCTTTGAAAACCTGTGCACACTCTTTCCCGTTTCCGGAACGGTCGGCCCGCAAGACCGTCACCGCATACCGGGGCGCTTCCGCTGGGAAATAGCCGGTATACCACAGCTGCACAATCTCTTCCCCGTTTTCGTCCGTTTGACCGGTCTGAGCTGTTCCGGTTTTGGCACAGGCCGTCATTTTCTCCGGCTTTCCCGAAGCGCCGGTTCCTTCTTCCACCGCTTTTTTCATATAAGTGCCGAGTTTGGAAGCGGTTTCTTCCGATATGACCTGATATTTTTCCCCGCTGGGCTCCCGATAGGAAAAACTTCCATCCGATAGAGAAAACACGCCCTGCACCAGAGACGGTTCTGTGTAGGTTCCCCCATTGGCAATCGCGGCGGTCATGGCTGCGATCTGTACGGGCGTGGCGGTCAGCTGCCCCTGTCCAAAGGAAAAATTGGCAAGCGCCCGGGGAATCAACAAACTGTTTTCCTCCGGAAGAACACCTGATTCCCCACTGTACCCACGGGTAAAAACGGTTTCCTGCCCGAACCCCAGTTTCTCTGCCATTTTCAGAAAATCGGAAGGCTCCACCTGCTGCATCAGGCTGACAAAATAGCCGTTACAGGATTCCGCAATGGCTTCCTCCATGGTAACGGTGCCATGGGCAATGCCGTCAAAACATTTAAAATGCTGTCCATCCACATCAATACTGCCGGTACAGGTATAGGCGTATTCCGGGGAAATTCCCGATTCCAATGCTGCCGCTGCGGAAACCAGTTTGAACACAGAGCCCACGCTGTAGGCAGAAAGAGCTTTATTGAGCAACGGGGAATCGGGATTTTCCAAATCTTCTGCAATATCATCGGGATGAAGGGATGGCGCACTGACCATGGCGCGGATTTCTCCGGTGCCGATTTCCATAACCACCACTGCGCCGCTTTCCAACACATCGGCGCAGGCACTTTCCGCTGTCATTTGAATCCGACGATCAAGGGTCAGCTTGACCCCCTGCTGTGCTTTCTGCCGGGTGTCGGTAATTTCCCGTTCCACGCCGCCTATTACTCGGTTGACAGCATCCACTGAATAGGTGGCCTGCAATTGTCCGTCCAGATGCAGCACCGACTGAAAGACCTTTTCCAAACCGGAAGCGCCATTCCCTCTGCCGTCCACATAGCCCAGCACATTGGCCGCGGGCTGGTTTTCCTCATAGCGGTCGGGGATGGTAAACACATCTACGCCCTGTGTAGACTGAGAACCCAAAGGAACCCGGGCCAAAAAAGGGGTTCCGCCGGAAATGGCCTCCATTACCCGCTGCTGATATTCGCCGCTGGTCAACTGGTTCATTCGTGCCGCCGCGTCCACCGTGGGCGCTACGGCCGCCAGCGCTTCCTCTCCTCTGCTGGTTAGTTTCTGACCCATACAGTCATAAAAATCTCCCCGGTTTCGGGCAATGGTCAATTGATAGGCGCTCTGCTGTGCTGCCGCCTGAGCCAGCTCCGTTCCGTGGAAGGAAGCGGCCAGCACCCCCAGCACACAGGTCAGAAATCCCAGCGCCATAATGGCCGAAAAACTGACAATCCTTTTTCCGTTCATGCTCGTTCCGCCTTTCACATATTCTGCAAAAAGCTTGCCCGGCCATGGGAAAAATATACCTTTCCCTGTTCCCTGTTACAGCTCTACCGGAACCGGATTTCGGATGATCATGGAATCCGGCGTTACCATACAATCCATGGCCCGGATGTCAACACCACAGGCGGCAGCTTCTTCCAGAGCGGCGGCAAAATCCGGGTCTGTCTGCCTATTGGGGCAAAAGCACTTCACGTCCGCCATCTGCACCACAAAGAGCACATGAGCTTGAAATCCTTCCTGCTGGCATCGGCAAAGCTCCCGAAGATGTTTGGCGCCCCGCTGAGTAGGCGCGTCAGGAAACCGTACCACTCCGTTTTCCTCCAATGTCACGCCTTTTACTTCGATAAAGTGCCGCTGTTCCCCGCTCTCTGCGTAAAAATCAAACCGGGAATCCCCATATTTCGTTTCTGGCCGTAACAGTGTTACCGGCGAAAATAACCTACCGGATGCAATCCACTCTCTGGCTGCTGCATTGGGCGCCTGGGAGTCCATATTGATAAGCCGCTGTCCTTTTTCCACCGCTATCAGCGAAAAACGGGTTTTCCGGGCAGGATTCCGGCTTTTTTCCAAATAAACCACCACGCCCGGCTGTAAAAGCTCCCGGCAGCGCCCGGTGTTCTTCACATGACAGATTTCTTCCGTTCCATCAATCATCACATGGGCAATGAATCGGTTGGGCCGGCTGAGAAAAATGCCCTTTTTGACTTCCTGATATTTCATGAGCTGCCTCTTTCTTTTTCATTTTTTCTGCGCATATTTTTTCCTCACAGGCGCAAACTACTCCTGCACCCGAAAAGGAGGTGAATTGAAATGGAAAACAAAAACGGTATGAATTCCATGAACAACATGAACAACTCCATGGGCGGTTCCAACGTGAACAGCCAGCAGAGCACTTCCCGCAAAAAGGCTTCCAACAAAAAGAGCCAGAACGCCCAGAATGTGAAGTCCAATTCCCAGAACGTGGCAACCAGAGAGTACAACCAGTGCTCCGACTGCACCCACAACCGCTGATCTGAATTCCATTCCTTCTGTCTGCCGTTCCTTTAACAGACAAAACTGCCCCCGGGTTGGAGGCAGTTTTGTCTGTTTCTCTTTATGATGGTTTTTCTTCGTTTCGCTTTTGCAGGGAACGGATGATTTCCCGCAGGGTCTTGTCGTCGCTGGATGCGGAGCGGAAACCCTCACCGGTAATTTCGCCGGCTTCTCCCACAATCACAAAAGCATCCCGGTCGGCCGTATGGATAATATCGTTGATTTTCGCCACTTCATACCGGCGCACCGCACAGAGGAGCATTTCTCCGTCCTGACCACTGTACCCGCCCTGAATGGGAATAATCGTCACGCCCCGGTCGATGTCCTCTAAAATCCGGCGGCGAATTTCGTCGCTCTTTTTGGAAATGATGAAGTACAGCTTTCCGTTCCCCGAATCCGTACCATACAGAATGGTATCGATAATCCGGGTACTGACGAAAATGGCGATGATGGCATACAGGGCGCTTTCCAACTTCTGATACACCAGCGCGGAAGCTGCAATAATAACCAGATCTACTGCCAGCATCAGCTTGCCCATGGAAAGGTGCCGGAAGTGCTTTCCCAACAACCGGGCAATCATGTCGGTGCCGCCGGTGGTGCTGCCACGCATAAATACCAGCGCCAAACCAATGCCTTCCAGCACGCCGCCAAAGATGGCTGCGAGGAAGGGATTCCCGTCATAAGCCGGAAGCACCAGCGCCAGCGTATCTATGGCCACAGAAAAAACGATAATGGCAGCAATGCTCTTTGCCACCAGCTTATACCCAATCTCTACGATTGCCCAAATGATAATGGGAATATTGATAATCATATTCACCATACCGATGGGCGTCTGGAACAGATAATTGAGCATGGTTCCGATACCCGTGATACCACCGGGTGCAATGTGGTTGGGCGCAGTGAACACATTGACAGCCACCGCATCAATCAAAGCACCTGCTACAAAGAACAGTCCATCCAGTACCAGCGTTTTACTCCGGCTTCCGGTTTTGTTCATAGAAATACCTCCGGGAAATCAAAAATGGAAACCGGACACATTTCTGCGCCCGGTTAAGCACGAATCTCATTAAATTAGAAGCAGATTGGGAAACTGCTGCTCATTTACGGCAGTTCCAGTGTAATCTTTCCCAGTTTTCCGCTGCGGAATTCATCCAGCACGGTAATCGCAGCCCGTTCTGTGTTGATTTCTCCCCCGGAAATGAGAAAACCGCGTTTTCTTCCCACCAGTTCCAGCAGTTCATAGCCCTGCATTTCGGAAAGGTCCATTCCTTCCAGCTTATACCGGGCAGCCATGGCCTGAGGATAGGTTTCCCGCAATACTTCCAGCAAACGGGAAGCAAGGCTCTCCACATCCACCACATCATCCTTTACCGCGCCGGTAAAGGCCAGCCGTTCGCCCACAATGGGGTCGTCGAATTTGGGCCAAAGCACACCGGGAGTGTCCAGCAGCTCAAACCCCTTTCCAATGGTAAACCAGCGATTCTGGCGGGTCACGCCGGGACGGTCCTGCACATCCGCTTTGCCGGCGTTGCCGCCGCGGCACATCTTGTTGATGAGGGAAGATTTGCCCACATTGGGGATTCCCACCACCATGACACGGATCGGACGTCCGGTCATGCCTTTTGCTTCCCATCTGGCAATCTGGTCCTGAAGCACCTCACGGATAGCCGGCATAAAGCCGTTGACACCTTTACCGGTACGGCAGTCCAGTGCAATGGCTTTGACGCCCTTTTGTTTATAATATGCGATCCAGCAGGCAGTGGCTGCGCTGTCCGCCATATCGCTCTTATTCATCAGAATGAGCCGGGGCTTGTTGCCGATGAGTTTTTTCAAAATGGGGTTACGGCTGCTCACCGGCACACGGGCGTCGATAATCTCTGCCACGATATCCACCATTTTCAGGCTCTTTTCAATCTGACGTTTGGTTCGAGTCATATGACCCGGGAACCACTGTATGGTCTGCGCTTCGCTCATGTATGCTTTCCTTTCATTGATGACTGCTTTTCAGGCCTGTTTATTCCACTGTGCCGAACCGGTCAAAAGGAAACAGGCGGAACTCGGCTTTTCCCAGTACTTTCCGCACATCTACCATGCCGACCTCTGTATAACGGCTGTCTTCGGAGACAAGGCGGTTATCACCCAGCACAAAAATATGGCCTTCCGGAACCGTTGCCGGGAAGGAAGTATGTTCCAGCGGAGCATTGGTCTCCACGGTAATTCCGTTTTCCAGACCAAACTGGCTTTCGTCCAGTGCTTCTCCATCCACATATACTGTTCCGGTTTCAAAGTTGATATCGACCTGCTGGCCCTCTGTGGCAATGACACGTTTGATAATGGGTTCTTCCAGCACATTGACCAATACCACCACATCTCCCTGCTTCACGTCCTGGTTGAAAGAATTGGTGATAATCAGCCGGTCCCCATCATGATAATTGGGATACATGGAAGTACCGCTGACGGTGACAATGCGCAAAAAGAAGGTGAAGATCAGCACCACCACAACGACTGCCGCCATGATTTCTTCTACCCATTCATACCAGCTGACCACCGACTGGGGCTGTCTGGGGGAAGAATAGCTGTCATATCCTGTTTTGCTGCGTCTTGAAAATGCCATCTTCCAAACCTCTTTCTCTGTGATTCGTTTCCGCCAACATCAGGAGCAATTCCTGACTATGGCAGAATTATTGACAAAAAGCAAAAAAGGGACAAGTTCTTGTCCCTTTCTGTTCGAAATATTTATCTGAGCTGCTCCTTAACCTTAGCGGCCTTACCAACGCGGTCACGCAGGTAGTACAGCTTCGCTCTGCGAACACGGCCCTTACGGACAACTGCAACATCCTTCACGTTGGGGGAGTGCACGGGGAAGACTCTCTCCACGCCTACGCCGTAAGAAACACGGCGAACGGTGAAGGTCTCGGCCACGCCGCTGCCCTTGCGAGCAATCACAGTACCTTCGAACATCTGGATTCTCTCTCTCTCACCTTCGCGAATGTTCACGCTCACGCGAACGGTATCGCCGATCTCGAAAGAAGGCTTGGTCTCCTTGACAGAATCCGCTGCAATCAGTTTCAGTGCATCCATTTGTAAATCCTCCTGTTATTTTCAGACATTCATGCAGGGCCTTGCTTTTGGCTTTGCCTTACAGAGGACTGTCCGCTTCAATGTCTCGGGTTTCCCCGGGCATTGAACCCCATTGACAGCCGCCGGAATTCCGGCCAGGGCCAACGGTTTCCAAATGCCTAATAATGATACCACAGAACGGGCAGAAAGGCAACCTTTTTTTACGGGAAAAATGCCGGTTCTGGACGTTTTCTGCATAAAATTTTTAGTCATTCCTGTATTCCCAAAACCGTTTTTTCCTATTATAATAAGAATAAGGACTGTTTTGATTCCTGAAAAAGAAATCTTTTGCAGTTTTCTTTATGATTTCAGCGCAAAATGGACAAAATAGGCAAAAAGTTGGGTGAATTGCATAGTTTTGAGCTGTTTTTTTATAAGTACTTGCCGGATTTATCTCTTGCAGGATTTAAAATTGCGTCCTATAATATGGAATAGCGAAAGCGTTTAATCGATTCACCTGAATTGGGAATTTCGCGATGAATACTTTCGTTTCGGGCGTTTTGAAAATCGGAAAATTTCTGTTTTTCAATCCTGTTTCTTGAAAAAGGAGTTTCCATTTTTCAGGCCCCTGACTAGGAAGGAGGCTTCCATCATGCAAAACATGGTAAAGCAAATTGTGGATATGGACCGGAAAGCCCGGGAAATTACCGATGCCGCCCAGCTGGAAAAGGTCCAGACCGAAAAGGACATCGTCAAAAAGCGGGAAGAAATCCGCAATGAATATCTGGAACGGGCGCGGCGCAGAATTGCGCTGAACGAACCGGTGGAACGGGCTGCTGCAGAAGAAGCCTGGAAAAAGACTGCGGAAAAATACCAGGAACTTTCCAGACAGCTGGACACCGCCGGACAGGAAAAATCTGACGAGTGGGTACAGGAGCTGGTATCACGCGTGATTGGAGCGTGATCCTATGCTGTCAACTCTTTCCTCCAACGTGGTCCTTGCAAAGGCTCACGCCATGTATGGACGGCGGCTGACGGGGCAAAATTACAAGGATTTGCTTGCCTGTCATTCCGTCAGCGAGATTACTGCCTATCTGAAAAATCACACGGCCTACAGCCAGATTCTTTCCGGCATCAATGAAAATGATATTCACCGAGGTCATCTGGAAGTGCTGCTTCGTCAGCGGATTTTTGAAGACAGCGCTGCGCTGTGCCGGTATGAGATTTCGGTTGGCGAACATTTTGCCCGGTATCTGCTGGAAAAAGCGGAAATTGAACAGATTATGCACAGCATCACCCATTTGATGGCCGGTTCACCGGAAGAATATCTGTTTACTCTCCCCTCTTACCTGAACCGTCATTCTCACATTGATCTGCCTGCTCTTGCGCGAATCCGCACTTTCCAGGAACTGCTGGATGCACTGTCCCACACGCCATATCGGAAAGTGATTGAGCGATTCCGTCCCATAGAAGGCCAGCCGCTGGACTATTTCGGCATTGAAAACAGCTTGTATCAGTATCTGTACTCCCAGTTGTTTGCCACCATACAGGAACACACCCACGGACAGGCACGGGAAGAACTGGAAGATCTGTTCAATGTCTTTGCCGATGTGGAGAACTACATCTCCATTATCCGTCTCAAGTATAACTATCATTCGGGACCGGATTTTATCAAAAGCAGCCTGCTGCCTTTCGGCACACTCAAACCGCGTCACATTGACGCAATGCTGGAAGCGGATACACCGGAACAGACCCGTGCAGAACTGGAAAAAGCTTCTGTCGGCAAGAAGCTGCGGAAGCTGAATCTGGAAGCAGATCTGCTCTCCACCCAGGCGGAATATGCGGTTTCCAAACGGTATATGCGCTTCTCCACTCATCCCTGTGTGGTCATGCTTTCCTATATGTTTATCATGCAGATTGAGCTGCACGACCTGACGAACATCATTGAAGGCGTCCGGTATCAGGTTCCCGCTGCTGATATTCAGGAAATGCTCACGATTCTGAATTTTCCAAGAAAGGGGTGATTGTTGTTGGCAGTAATGAAGATTAAGGTAATCAGCATGATCGGACGGATGTCCGAGCTGGACCGGACTGCGGCCATTTGTGGCCATTCCGGGGTTTTTCATCCCGATAACTCCCTTTCGTTTTATTCCGATACCTCCGGATTTTCTCCTCTTGCGGAGGAAAATCCTTTTTCCGGACCGCTGCAAACCCTGACAGATGCAGCGGCAGCTGTGCGGAAAAAACCGGATCTGCTCCCAGAGGACAAAACAGCGCAGTACGGAGGAAATCTTGCCCAGGCACGGGAGTATGTTCAGTCTTTTTCTGCAAGTCTCAGCGATCTCCAGTCCCAGCGGGCTGCGGCACAGAAAAAGGTTGAGGAACTGTCCCAGTCCATTGCCAAAATCAGTCACTTTGTGGGGATGAACCTGAATCTGGATGAGGTTCACGCCTGCGATTATATCAAGGCCCGGTTCGGCTGTCTGCCCAGAGAGAGTTTTGAAAAGCTGAACAGCTTCACGGAAAACCCCTATGTCATCTTCTTCCCCTGCTCCGATGACGCCCAGTACTACTGGGGCGTGTACTTCACCCCCATTGAACAGGCTTATGAAGTGGACCGAATCTTTTCCAGTTTGTTTTTTGAGCGTGTGCGCTTGACTGAAGCCACTGGTACTCCGGAAACGGCACTGGAAGAGGCTCAGAAAGAGCGGGAAAAATATCTGGAACTGATTCACCAGCTGGACAGCCGGGTGGAGAAATTCTGGAAGAAGGAAGAGGACCGCTGTTCTCTGGTCTATTCCTGGCTGATGGAAAAGAATGTTTATTTCACCATTCGACGGTACGCTGCCCGGTACCATGACAACTTCGTGCTGACCGGATGGATTCCCGCCGAAGCAGAAGGCCAGTTCCGCGCCATGCTGGATGAGCTGGATTCCGTGGAGTACACCTTTGACGCGGCGGAAAATGAAATGATTCATTCACCGCCTGTGAAGCTGAAAAACAAAAAGCCCTTCAAGCCCTTCGAATTCTTTGTGGATCTGTACGGCTTGCCCGCTTATGACGAAGTAGACCCCACCGCTTTTGTGGCCATGACCTACATTTTGCTGTTCGGCATTATGTTCGGCGATCTGGGTCAGGGCATCTGCGTTTCCATTGTGGGATATCTCATGTGGCGATTTAAGAAAATGGCCCTTGGCCGGATTCTGATCCCCTGCGGTATTTCATCAGCCATCTTTGGCCTGATATTCGGGTCGGTATTCGGCTTTGAAGAAGCCCTGAACCCCCTGTATCACGCACTGTTTGGCATTGAAGGAAAACCGGTGGAGGTCATGGACCCCTTTACCACCAACATGATTATTTACTCCGCCGTAGGACTTGGCGTCTTGCTGGTGATGATTGCAATCCTCATCAACATTTACTCCTGTCTGAAGCGACACCGGTATCAGGACGGCCTGTTTGGTCCCAATGGCGTCGCCGGGTTTGTGTTCTACAGCTCTCTGGTGCTGGGATTTGGCTTACAGCTGATTACCGGCAAAACCATTGTAACCCTGCCCTACACGGTTTGTCTGATTATTCTCCCCCTGCTGGTGATTTTCTTCCGGGAAGTGCTGGGCGACTTTGTGGAACACAAAGAACACCCGCTGCCTGAAAAATGGGGCGAATTTATCATGCAGAACTTCTTTGAAGTATTCGAGTTTCTGCTGAGTTATGCCAGTAACACCATTTCCTTCCTGCGTGTCGGCGCTTTCGTACTGGTTCACGCCGGTATGATGGTGGTGGTCTTCACCCTGGCGGAAATGTCCAGCGGTATTGGCTATGTGCTGATTGTCATCATCGGCAATGCCTTTATTATGGGTCTGGAAGGTCTGCTGGTAGGCATTCAGGTACTGCGTCTCGAATTCTACGAGATGTTCAGCCGCTTCTTTGACGGCGACGGCCGTCCCTTTGTTCCGGTTACTGTGCGCAGAAAAGATTGATTTCTGCGCTGGTACATATAAACCTATTCCAATTTGAAAACTGGAGGTACTCATTATGTCTGCAACTACTGTGATGATGCTGGTTCTGCCCGTGGCCTTTCTGGCAGTTTCCGTTTGGTTTGCCAATCGTTCCGTAAAGCGCGGTGCAAAGCCGTCCCGCGCCTTTGTCCGTCAGCTGGCTTCCTTTGCCATTGTCTGCCTGGTGCTGTTCGCCGCTCCCATGCTGGCTTCCGCCGCAGGCACCGACACCGCTACTGCAACCGCAGCCGCTGCTGCCGCTGCTCCTGACATGACCGCTGGTCTCGGCATGATCGCTGCTGCTCTGTCCGTTGGCATCGCCGGTGTTGGCGGTGGTATTGCAGTTGCCGCTGCTGCTCCTGCTGCAATCGGCGCAACCTCCGAAGATCCCAAGGCATTCGGTAAGGCCATCATCTTTGTGGCACTGGGCGAAGGTATTGCACTGTATGGCCTGCTGATCTCCATCCTGATTCTCCAGAAGTTCTAATCGGAAATCAGGCAGAGTACCGGTTACGGGCCCGGCCCGAAAAAGGCTGGTTCCGGAGCTGAAACGCTTCGGACTGTTGACAAAGCCTTTGCGAGAGGGTCCGCTGCACAAACCTTTTTCCGGTTTTGCAACGGGCCCCTTATCTTTTTTGGAAAGCAGGTGAATTCATGCGCTTTTACTTAATCAGCGACAACGTGGATACCCAGGTCGGTATGCGTCTGGCCGGAATTGAAGGCGTTGTGGTGCATGAAGCCGACGAGGTCCGCAGAGAGCTGACCAAAGCAATGGACATGGAGGATGTGGCGGTGATACTCATCACCGAGCGGCTGCTGACCCTGTGCCCGGAGCTGGTCTATGACTTTAAATTAAACCGCAAGCGTCCCCTGATCGTGGAAATTCCCGACCGCCACGGAAACGGACGCACCAAGGATTCCATTACGCGGTATGTGCGGGAAGCAATCGGCGTCAAAATTTAATCCGTCAGATCGGAGGGATTCCATATGGCAACCAATCAGGAGAAACTCAGCAAATTCAATGAAGCGATCCACCACTATGCGGAGGAACAGCGCAGAAAAATTGAAGATGAGGTTGCAAAATTCAAAGAGAAAGAACTGAGCGAAGCAGAAGACGAGGTCCTTCACGAGGCCTATCAGCTGATTCAGAAAGAAATGGCGCAGATGCGCAACAATATTACCAAGGAGATGGCTCACCGGGAAATGGATGCGCGCCGGGAGCTTTTGGAAAAGCGCAGGCAGATTATGGACGATGTATTTTCAAAAGCTGCCGCAAAACTGCGGGAATTTGCCGCAACCCCCGAATATGTCCAGTGGATGGATGACCACTGCCGCAAGCTGGCAGAACTCTTTTCCCAGCCGGAAACCGTACTGTATGTGCGCCCTGAAGACGTAAAAATGAAGGACTCTTTGCAAAAAGCCTTCGGCGCTCCCTGCCGCGTAGAGCCGGACGAGGAAATTCATCTGGGCGGTATCCGTGCACAGAACCTGACAATGGGTCTGGTAGCGGACGACACGCTGGACACCCTGCTGGAAGATCAGCAGGAATGGTTTGAGGAGACCTCCGGACTGATGGTCCGCTGAGTCTTCCCGGACTTTCAGCAACGAGATTTCGTGGGCCTGTATCAATCCGGCTCACAGAAAGGCGTGGTGCTTTCAATATGGAAAAGAAAGACGTAATCTTTGGAATAAACGGCCCGGTGGTCACCGTCAAGGCAACCCGCAGCTTCTCCATGATGGAGATGGTCTTTGTAGGCAACGAACGGCTGGTCGGTGAAATCATCGGTATTAACAGCGAATTTACCACCATTCAGGTGTATGAGGAAACCACTGGACTTCAGCCCGGAGAACCGGTGGTGGGTACCGGCAGCCCCATGAACGTAACCCTGGGCCCCGGCATCCTGGACAATATTTTCGACGGCATTGAACGTCCGCTGAAAGCCATTGCAGAGGAAAGCGGTTCCTTTATCAACCGTGGCAGCAGTGTTTCCTCTCTGGATACGGAAAAGCTGTGGGATGTCACCGTCACCGCCAAGGTGGGCGATATTCTCAGCGGCGGCGATTTCTATGCCGAATGCCCGGAAACCCCCATTATCCGCCACAAGTGCATGGTTCCCCCCGCTCTTTCCGGCGAAGTGGTTTCTGTAGCAAAAGACGGACAGTACCGGGTTAACGACACTATCGTGGTGCTTCGCGACAAAAAAGGCGTGGAACATCAGCTCTCCCTTTGCCAGCGGTGGCCCATTCGTACGCCCCGCCCGGTGACAAAGCGCCTCTCCCCCACTGTCCCGCTGATTACCGGTCAGCGTGTCATCGATACCCTGTTCCCCATTGCCAAGGGCGGTACGGCAGCCATTCCCGGCGGATTCGGAACCGGTAAAACCATGACCCAGCACCAGCTGGCTAAATGGTGCGATGCAGACATTATTATTTATGTGGGCTGCGGCGAACGCGGAAACGAGATGTCCCAGGTACTGGACGAGTTCAGCGAACTGATCGACCCCAAGAGCGGCCGTCCCATGACGGACCGCACGACCCTGATCGCCAATACCTCCAACATGCCTGTGGCCGCCCGTGAAGCTTCCATCTATACCGGCATTACCCTGGCGGAATATTACCGCGATATGGGCTATCATGTGGCCATCATGGCAGACTCCACTTCCCGTTGGGCAGAGGCTCTTCGTGAGATTTCCGGACGTTTGGAAGAAATGCCCGCAGAAGAAGGCTTCCCGGCTTATCTGCCTTCCCGTCTGTCAGAATTCTATGAGCGCGCCGGCATGGTGGACAATTTGAATGGCACCGACGGCTCCGTTACCATTATCGGCGCTGTTTCCCCTCAGGGCTCCGACTTCTCCGAGCCTGTTACCCAGAATACCAAGCGTTTTACCCGTTGTTTCTGGGCACTGGACAAAGCACTGGCTTATGCCCGTCACTATCCGGCTATCAACTGGACTTCCAGCTACAGTGAATATTTCACTGATCTGGATCCCTGGTATAAGAAGAACGTCGGCGAAGATTTCGTCAAATATCGCAAGACCATCAACCGGCTCTTGCAGGAAGAAAATCAGCTGATGGAAATTGTCAAGCTGATTGGTTCCGACGTATTGCCCGACGATCAGAAACTGGTCATTGAAACAGCCCGTGTGATTCGCGTTGGATTCTTGCAGCAGAACGCTTTCCATGCAGACGATACCTTCGTTCCTCTGGAAAAGCAAAAGCGCATGATGCAGGTCATTTTGCATTTGTACCATAAAGCCCATCAGCTGGTGGCTGCGGCTGTGCCCATTTCCTCCATTCTGGAAACCGGTCTGTTCGATAAGCTGGTGAAAATGAAGTACGATATCCCCAACAATCGTCTGGATCTGTTCGACGAATACATGAAGGAAATCGACGAAAAAATGGCCGGGATTCTCAACTCCTGATACCGGCCCGTCCGCTCTTTCCCGTGCGAAAAGAGCGGATGCAGTCCCCGCAATTCTGACATCGCACGGAGAAATGGCGGTATATCATGATTCTTGATTATATTGGCGTAAAGGAAATCAACGGTTCCCTGATTGTACTGGACGACGTGAAAGACGCTTCCTATGAGGAAATCGTCACCATCCGTCTGGAAAACGGCGCCCTGCGCCAGGGCCGTGTGGTACAGATTGAGGGCAACCGGGTAGTCGTACAGGTGTTTCAGGGTACCCGCGGAATTTCTCTGGACAATACCCGCACCCGTTTGATCGGCCGTCCCATGGAGCTGCCCCTTTCCCCCGAAATTCTGGGCCGTGTTTTTGATGGCGCAGGCCGTCCTATCGACGGGCTGGGAGATATTTTCCCGGTAAAACGGGCCAACATCAACGGCACGCCCATGAATCCGGTCTCCCGTATTTATCCTAAAAACTACATCAACACCGGTATTTCATCCATTGATGTATTGATGACCCTGATTCGCGGCCAGAAGCTCCCGATTTTTTCCGGTTCCGGTATGAACCACAACGAATTGGCTGTGCAGATTGCTCGTCAGGCAAAGATTAAGGACGCAACCGGCGATAACTTTGCCATTGTTTTTGCGGCTATGGGTGTCAAAAATGACGTGGCAGAGTACTTTAAACAGTCCTTTGACGAGTCCGGCGTACTGTCCAAGGTGGTTATGTTCCTAAACCTGGCAAATGACCCCATTATCGAGCGTACCCTGACTCCCCGCTGTGCGCTGACAGCTGCGGAATATCTGGCTTTTGAGCTGGATATGCATGTGCTGGTCATTATGACGGATATGACCTCCTATGCAGAGGCTCTTCGTGAATTCAGCTCCTCCAAGGGTGAGATTCCCGGCAGAAAGGGCTATCCCGGTTATCTGTATTCTGACTTGGCATCTCTCTATGAGCGTGCCGGTATGGTGAAAGGCAAAAAAGGCAGCGTCACCCAGATTCCCATTCTGACTATGCCCAACGACGACGTAACCCACCCGGTTCCCGACCTGACCGGTTATATTACCGAGGGTCAGATCGTGCTGGACCGCGGACTGGCTGGCAGCGGCATTTATCCGCCGGTTTCCGTCCTGCCCTCCCTGTCCCGTCTGATGAAGGACGGCATTGGCGCCGGTTACACCCGCGAAGACCACTCCGCACTGGCGAACCAGCTGTTCGCCGCCTATGCCCATGTAAATGACGCCCGTTCTCTGGCTTCCGTTATCGGTGAAGAAGAACTCTCCCCCACCGACAAAAAGTACATGGAGTTCGGTAAACAGTTTGAAGCAGAATTCCTCAATCAGGGCCCCAACGAAAACCGCACCATTGAAGAAAGTTTGGATCTGGGCTGGAAGCTGCTGACCACCCTGCCCAGAGAAGAGCTGGACCGTGTGGATGATGAAATTCTGGATAAATACTATGAGCCCGCCAAAGGCGTGGTTGTGAGCGCTGTACCGGAAACCGCAGAAAGCGGCGAATAAGGAGGTGAGCCTCAATGGCACAAATTGTCCCAACCAAAGGCAACCTGCTTTCCACCAAAAAATCCCTCTCCCTTGCAAAAGTCGGATTTGAGCTACTGGACCGCAAACGCAATATCCTGATCCGGGAAATGATGGGACTGATCGAACGGGCCAACGCCATTCAGGGAAAAATTGACGATACCTATGCGGAGGCTTATCTGGCACTGCAAAAAGCCAATATCACCCTGGGTATCTGCGGCGAACTGGCACAGACCGTTCCGCAGGAAAACAATCTCCATGTAGCGTACCGCAGCGTCATGGGCGTGGAAATTCCCATGGTTTCTCTGAGCAAATCCTATTACCCCGTTCCCTTTGGCATTCACAGCTCCAATGACTCACTGGATAAAGCGTATAACAAATTCAATGAGGTAAAGGAGTTGACCGCAGAACTGGCCGAGGTGGAGAACAGCGTTTACCGGCTGGCCAATTCCATCAAAAAGACCCAAAAGCGGGCCAATGCCCTGAAAAATATTCTGATTCCCCGTTTTGAGGAAACCGTAAAGTTTATTACCGACGCATTGGAAGAAAAAGACCGGGAAGAATTCTCCCGCCTGAAAGTCATCAAGCGTCAGAAAAACAAATCATAAATGCAAAGGCCCTGTTTCCGGCAAACCATTCGGAAACAGGGCCTTTTTCTGTATAGACAGCTTTTTTCAGGCAATACTATTCCATGTGCAGAAGCCCTGTCGGCTGCTGCCCGGCTCCGCCAGCGGCGGAGGGCATTTTTTGGGAAAGGAGCGTATGTCATGCTGGATATTATTGCGCTGATTCTTGTGATTATCGGCGGAATCAACTGGGGCTCCATCGGTATTTTCCAGTTTGACCTGGTGGCCTGGCTCTTTGGCGGACAGGCAGCCATCGTCAGCCGGATTATCTACACACTGGTGGGTATCGCCGCACTGTGGTGTATTTCCCTGCTGTTCCGCGAAAACAGCATCGTTCGCTCGGAAGAATAAACCCCTTTCAGAGAAAGCACCGCCTGCCTCCGGGAAATCCGGAAACCGGCGGTGTTTTTTCAGTTTCAGTCGGCTTCTTCAAAAAGCAGCCGATACATGGTGTTGGACAGGTGGAAAGCCTTTTGCAGCCGTTCCGTCTCTTCCCGGGCTTTTGTCCGGGCTGTTTGGGACACATTGGTTTTTTCCGCCCGAATCATAATATTCTTCGGTGTATCCACCGGGTTAACCACTTCCATGACCTGCACCCGATATCCGCTGGCGGTGAGCAGATTGGCGCGGATGGCATCCGTAAACAGGGCAGCTGCCCGCTCCTGCAGCAGGCCGTACCGGGTCAGGATGGCAAATTCGTCGGATTCCATCTGCCCGTTCAGTTCATGCTGGCAGCAGGGCATGGAAAAAATCATCTTCGCACCCCATTTCACCGCATGGTACAGGACAAAATCCGTGGCGATATCACAGGCATGGAGGGAAACAATGATGTCCGGCGTAAAATCCGGCTGATAGGTACGGATATCCTGACACAGGAACTCCATGCCGTCATATCTGAACTTTTCTGCGGTCTGGCGGCAATGCTCCATTACATCAGCTTTTAAATCGATGCCCACCACATGGGCTTCCAGATTTTTGACCTGGGTCAGGTAGTAGTACAGCAAAAAGGTCAGATAGCCTTTTCCGCAGCCGAAATCAATGACATGGAGTTTTGTCCGACCGGTTTTGGAAACCAGATCGTCAATGGATTCGATAAACCGGTTGATCTGGCGGAATTTGTCCTGCATGGAGGCCACCACTTTGCCCTCCGCTGTAAACACGCCCATTTCCACCAGCGGCGGAATAGGATTACCTTCCCGGAGAATGTACTGTTTTTCCCGGTTGTGGCTCTGGCGAACCTTGACCGGCGCGGCCAGCTTTTTCCGGGTGAGAAAAGCCTCCCCTTTTTTGGTAATGGACACCATCCACTCCTGGGATTGGGTGAAAGCGTTGATCTGACGGTATTCCTCCGGCACCCGCTTGTCCAGATAGCCGTGCAGCTCTTCCGGGGAAAAATTATCGTGAAACATCTGCTTCCCCACCTGCCTCTCGGCCTGATAGCCCTGTGCAAGCCGGTGGATGTCCACTTTCCGGCAGGGCTGGCTTTTCTGTTTGGGCTTGCTCAGAATCACCCGCACCGGCTCTGCCGCTGTCAGCGCTTCCAGAATTTCCTGTAACTGGCTCATGATTTCCTCCCTTGTTCGGTTGTGATTTCCTGTTATGATGTTCGTGAAAGGTAAAAATTGAAGTCTCTGCTGCTCCGCAGAACACTTTTTCCGCTCCTGCACGAAGCAGCGTTTCGGCACATTCCAGCATGGTTGCACCGGTGGTGACAATATCATCAATCAGCAGCACCCGTTTGCCGCAGATTTTCTTCTGGTCTGCCTGATAAACGCCCAGCACATTGACCCACCGCTCTTCTGCGGAAAGCTCATGCTGCACCCGGTTTTCCCGCACTTTCCGGAGCAAAGGCCGGCAGGGACAGCCGGTTTTTCTCCCGATTCGCCGGGCAATCAGCTCCGACTGGTCATAGCCCCGTTCCTTTTTCCGCTGGGGAGAAACGGGAACCCAGCAGATCACATCTGCATACTGCCACTCTTTCGGCAGAGCCAGTAACAGTTTGTCCGCCAGAATCCGAGCGTTATTCTTTTTGCCGCCGAATTTCAGCCCCAGCACCAGCTGTTTAGCTTCCCCTGCATACGAACAGGCCGCCACGCACAGCAGGGAGTGACTTTCATACCGGTTTCCCAGTTTTCGATAGACGGACTCCGGAGCCGGGTTCCGGGAGCACTCCGGGCAGAGACGCCGTCCGCCCTCCGTCAGCTTTCCGCAGAGGACACAGTGTGCCGGGAAAACCAGAGACAGCAGCCTTTCCCGTTTGGAAACCCGCGCTTCCATGGCTGATCCCTC
>ERZ1643250.1073-NODE-1073-length-25257-cov-5.930720_pt1 | contig 25257 bp, 22 predicted proteins | sample MGYA00579262_ERZ1643250 | MGnify/ENA primary metagenome ERZ1643250 (study PRJEB29033, sample SAMEA4952265) | chicken gut metagenome | biome: Broiler Chicken; feature: Gastrointestinal Tract; material: Caecum | place: Ireland | collected 2018 | study: Broiler... | reverse complement strand
TAAAGCTGGAATACAGGCTCATTCTCTCGCTTTCTTTCCACTTTCTGATCTCTTCCGGAGAAGCCGTTCCCTGCGCCATCCTGTATAATACAGCCGCAGCGTCCAGTGCTGCCTCATGGCTGTCACATACCGGATACAGGCATGCGAACCAGAGATAAGACTCATCATCGTCCCACAGATCGGACGGATCAATTCCGTTTTTCTCCATCAGTTTCTCAAGCGTAGTCCCAAGGAACGGCACGCCGCCCGGATATTTTCCTTTCGGATTATCTTCTACCCCGTATATGCGGACTACGTATCTCCCATCAGTCAGTTCGGTGCCGTGAAGCACCGTATCCGCCGGGACATGACGGTCACAGACCCGGACATGAGACAACACCACTCCCGGCTCTATTACGGAATAACCGATTACATATGCATTCTCTATATATGCGCCGGAACCGACCGATACTCGACGCCCCACATAAGCATTGTGGGCTGCAAAGTTGTCTTCCGTGACAGCGGAATTGACCTGCATCTTCCAGTCAAGGAACTCATAGTCCTGTACATCCTGCGTTACAAGCTGCCGCAGCTCTCTCGTCGTCCCGAAATGGATAAACTCCGCCGGAGAAAGACAGATCAGTTTCATATTAAATCCGCTGATTGCATTCCATATCTCAGTCCTGCACTCATGAAGAGCGTCATTCAGGCTGCCCTCTGCCGCTTCTTTGTAAAAATCTTCCAGAGTGGAATCCCCTGCCAGAGGATACAGAAAATCTCCGTAGAAACTGATCCTTGCCTCCTCACTGCAGAACTTGTGAAACTTCTCATCATCCGGCCTGTTGTCTGTGGTAATCAAACCATACAGCGCTCCCAGAAGACTGCTGCCGAATATAACCGCTCCGGTGTCAAGGTCTACATTGCCATCTTCGTTTACAGCACCCATTTCCTGAAGCCGTTCTTCCGTCTGTTTATGAAGAAAACATTTTACATAATCATTTCCATCATTTAAAAACACTCCGTGATTCTTTCCTATACTCACAGGCTCCTTGATGGAAATCGCCGCCGCACCGTCAAACTGAGCATCGATCTGCAGGGGATTGAAAAGGAGCAGAACATCTCCTGAGAGGACAAGCATCCCCTCCTGAATCCGGGACGGGACGCCGGACATACCGATGATAAATTCATCAAAAAGCGTGGAACCGCGTCCATCCGGCAGTTCACGCGGGACAGGGGAAAAAAGCTTGCCTATGGCAGAGTACTGAGGCACCCGCTTGCTGTCCCCACCGGAATGGATCACAAGGATACGGCGTTTCCTGAACGGATTATCCTCACCCGGATGCTGCTCCCCTATGTATCTCATAACCTGAAAAGTGGCTCCGCCGGAACCCACTCTCTTTCCTTCCGGATCCGGGAGAACCGCATAATGCGTCTCCGCCGGGAGCAGTCCTTTCTCCAGTCGCTCATTAATCTGTGTGCGGTAAGCTGACGCCTGATCCTCATTGGAGGCTGTAAGGATAACATAATCCCACTTGATAAAATTCTTCTTTCTCAGACTTCTCTCGTAGTCCTCCCATGAATCCAAGTACGACTGGCGGAGGAACAGGTTCTTCATCTTCTTCAATCTCATGATAGTACTCCTACTTTCAGACTGCCAGGTACAGATCCCCGGCATCATTCTGTTTTATATACTAACTCATATTCATATCTATAATGCAAATACGTTATTAGATTATCACGCAGCGAAGAAATAATCAAGTTAACCAATTCTACAGAGTGAATATTACGATGCGATGAAATCGCATTATAATATTCACATTATCATTACTTTATATTCCTTTCACAGTATCTGACACCTTGTAAATATTTTTAATAACTTGCTTGAATTTCTTTCCCGAGCAACAACAATTCATTACCTATGTCTGTTTTTTTTTACAACATAATTTTCTACGAATTTTATAATGGGGGAAACCATAGGAATTCTTACACATATAAAATTCATTGCATTAATAAATTCTTGATCTTTAGCAAACAATACCACAAACAGTAAATTAGGAAGAATCACGCAGATAATCATTTTTAGAACAAAGGGGATAACACCATAACTAGGAAGAGTAGAACATATCAGGAATGTTAAAACTCCAACTAATGACATTGTCAATAACATTCGCAACAAATTAAAATAGTATGTACTCTCTTTTTTCTTAAAATAATTTTTTAACAATACATGTACTTCCCACGGTAACGAAATAACCCCCATCGCCATAATAGAAGATATTATAACACCATTAATTCCTATAAACTGCACTAACACAATATTAACAACTAGATTGAGTCCTGCCTCAGCATACGGTTTCAAAACATCCGCCATCCACATACCAGATGCATCTTTATAGGTACTAACAATTTTTCGAGCATAAAGGATAATAAAATATAAAACAAGTAGTAATACTGTTTCATTAGGAAATAGATACTTTTCACCAACCCAAATAATCATAAATGGCTGAAATAGGCAAGCGAAACAAATAGCAAACCAACCAATAATCCACATATTAATAAAGGTTAAGATTGAAAAGTCCTTGAAATTTTTCTCAACGGTCTCCTTAACAATACTATTACCGACACTTGCAGTAATAGATGTATATATAATATTCAAAATACTGCCTACAGCTGTAATCAACATAAAATAATTATTATAAATTGCAACTGATCCCAATCCAATAAATGCAGAAATAACAATATTATCAGATGCTGATAAAACTACTGCCCCAATTTTATGCCCCATTAATGCAAAAATTTCAGTTTTTATCTTTTTAATCAATTCACCTGGCAGTGTACCTTTACAAGTATACTGCGGAAAATATTTCTTTGATAATATTGCTTCCACAATATTTTTGACCATAGTAAAAATAGGCATCCATATTATAAATGCGTAATAATTTCTAAACGCAACAAGGCAACCAATCTGCATTGTATACATCAATAATGAACACACTGTTTGAATATTTGTATCAATATCCATACGCTGATTTGCTACAAATAACGAAGCTCTATAAGCTGCAATCCAATAGCTAATAACTGTATTGGCTAAATAAATCAAATATAAGGTTACTAAATTTATGCCACTTGGATAACTACCCTCAATCAAATTTTCCAAAAACGGAATCAAAATTAAGCCAGCAACGAATATAAAACATCCGATAATTCTGTAAATCTTACGATATAAATTGAGCAGTGCACATACTAGGGCATCATCACCGTCAGCAATAGGTTTATACATACTATAAACCATCGCCATGCTAAATCCTAATTCAGATAAACTTAACACCTGTAGAATTGACGTAAAAAGCCCATTCAATCCAAGATACTCTTCCCCAAGTATTTTTAACAAAACAGTTCTTAAAACAAACGGGAATACAATAAATACAATTTTATTAATGCACCCCCATAAAATATTTCGTTTTGCATTCAAACTTCTACTCATTGTACAGCCTCTTTTTCTTAATACACTTTTCTACAGCTTCTCCATTAAACCATCTAATCATATCAAATCGATTATCATAAAATTTGTATCCTCTGATTCCAACATAACGAGTTAGATCGCCAACTTTGTTTTCATGTTTAAATTCTGGCAAATAGCAACACCAATCATACTCGTATGGTTTATGAGAAAAAAGAACCTTATTACCTGAAATTTTATCAATTAAGGGGAGAAGTGACTCATCAAACCCATCTTTATCAGTAAAAATCATAAATATATTATTATAATTAATCCTTTTTTTTCGCTTATTCCAAGAATCTTTTAACTCTTCAAACGAATGATAATGAATTCCGTTTACAATAACATCGTCTATTATCATAACCGGATAACATTCTTTCGATTCTATAGACCTTGGCTCAATCGTCATGTAATATTGTAAATTTGAACATAGCTTAATAAATGAAGGTGCAGGGATTGCCATATTAATTGTTGGAGATTTAAACTCCCTCTGTATATCATGATAAATCAACCCACCAATGCAATCGGAAGAAATAATAGTAAAATCCTGATTCTTCAAATGATTTCTCATATCCAAAACAATGCTTTTCCTAAAAAACTTTTCTACAAACTTTCTCTTAAGATTATATCTTGCTTGAGAACTCGTAAACAGTTTTCTTATTTTCTTTATCATTTGAAGGTTCCCTCCTTTATAAATCTATAAATCACTTATTATCGTATCACACCCTCTAGTGTAACAACTAAAAAATAACTGTCATCTAGTTACTAAATTCCTTCTCACACATATCCAGTACAGAAGCAATAGTAGCGTCCATATCGTAATACTTATACTCTCCCAGACGACCTCCAAAGATCACCTTCTCTTCATGCACAGCCAATTCCTTGTACTTTATGTACAATGCATCATTCTTGGCATCATTTACTGGATAATAAGGCTCGTCACCGGGCATCCACCGAGAGGAATACTCGCGGCTGATAATAGTCTTATTTAGGTCGTTACCCTCTGCATCCTTACCCAGCTCAAACCACTTATGCTCAATAATACGAGTCCAAGGCGTCTCACGGTCAGTATAATTTACAGCAGCATTACCCTGAAAGTTAGGAGTATCTAACAACTCGTTTTCAAAGCGAACAGAACGATACTCCAATGCCCCTAGTTGATAATCAAAGTAAGCATCAATGGGACCAGTATAGACTACCTTTTCTGCCAGTGCATCCAACTCTGCCTTATTATCCAAATAGTCAGTGTTCGTACGAACCTCAATTCCATCTAGTAAATTCTCAACCAGTTTGGTGTAACCACCTATAGGGATGCCCTGATAGAGAGCATTGAAATAGTTATTATCAAAGGTCAAGCGAACTGGCAGACGTTTGATAATAAACGCCGGGAGATCTTTACAATCACGTCCCCATTGCTTCTCGGTATACCCTTTAATCAGCTTCTCGAAGATATCACGGCCAACGAGAGAGATTGCCTGTTCTTCCAAGTTCTGAGGCTGCCCAGTGATTTCCTTACGCTGTTCATCAATCTTTGCCATGGCCTCCGCGGGAGTAACCACTCCCCACATTTTATTGAATGTATACATATTAAAAGGCAAGCTATACAACTCACCCTTGTAGTTTGCCACAGGACTATTAGTAAAACGATTGAACTCTGCGAACTGGGTAATATACTTCCATACCTTAGTGTTATTGGTGTGGAAAATATGTGCGCCATAAATATGAACATTAATGCCCTCTATGTTCTGGGTGTAGATATTTCCGCCAACATTTGGGCGCTTTTCTACTACTAGAACAGACTTTCCCTTCGCTTTCGCCTCGTGAGCAAAAATGGCCCCGTAGAGACCGGAGCCGACTATTAGATAATCAAATTTCATTGTCTTACCTCCATTGATAAATAAATGTCTTTTAAGTGCATAGCTGCACTTTTAATGTCATAGCCTCTTTCTGTTAAAATTTTCATAGCGCAATCGTCTCTACCTGCATTTATCAAAGTAATTGCCTTGTTTGACCACGCTTTAGCACTATCACTTAATGATAAATACTGATTATTTGGCAATAAATCCGCTTCTTTTGTAATTTCATTAGAAACTAGGCATGGCAATCCATTTGCCTGTGCTTCTATCATAACAACGGGAAGACCTTCAAAAAATGATGTTAGAACAAACAAATCAAAAATATTGAGCAAATCACAAACATCACTTCTGTTGCCTAGAAATATTACCTTATTAGAAATTCCCAATTCCAACGCCTTATTTTCTAACTCAGTTTTTAGTTCGCCTTCACCTATCAGCACTAATCTCGCATTTGGTTCCGACATAACAAACTGCTTAAATACATCTATCATAAAAGCATGGTTTTTTTGCTTTGTTAAGCGTCCCACTGTTCCAAGTACTTTACAATCAGAATCAATACCAAGAATAGACCTTTTAATAGCACGCATATCTTGATTAAAGCGATAGCATTCAGTCTCTATCGCATTGGTAATAATACGTACTGATCCACTATTTACTGCTTTCTCTCCCCACATCGACTTTCCTGCTTCAATGCCGCAGGCCCACTTTTCAGTAACAAATAATCTATACATAATATTTCTATATAGATTTCTAAGCACTCGATAGAGAAAACTATCGTAATGCAATGTAGCAACTGCATTATGAGAATGAACTATTCTATTTCGTATACCTTCTTTTTTTGCAAGTCTTAATACATCAAAATCACATACACCATGAATATGTATAGCGTCAAAACTTTTTTCTCTGATAATTGCTTTTACAATTTTAATTTTGTCCTTTCTGGTATAGTTGACCGGCAAATGATGAATAACAAAACTATGTTCTCTTAAAATGGACTCAAATAATCCATTTTCATAGGAACCAATTAAAAACTCAAATTCAACATCTTTTTTTAAAATAGTACAGTAATCAACTAAAAGCTTTCCTATACCACCTTCAAATCCGATCGCCATTTGTAATACTCTCATGATTCCTCCTCTCCGAATTTATTTAAAAGAACCAGAAAATCATCCAATTCTTTTATCTCTTTACAGTTTGTATTCTTTTGATGCAAATTATTTTCTAATTCCAATCTATAATCCTTATTTTCTATCAAAGATTTAATTGCTTTGTAAATTTCTTGAGATTCACAATCTACAATCAAACCTGTTCTATTCTGAACAATCTGTTCACGCGCTCCTGCAAAATCAGTACATACTATGGCTTTTTCGAGCATTCTTGCTTCAGCAACCGCTATTCCATATCCTTCATGCCTAGACGGTTGTACATATATTGTGCAACCCTTAATATAAGGATAGGGATTTCTCTTTACACCAAGAAGTATAAAAGTACTCTCTAATCCATTTTCCCTAATCTTTTGTTCTAATGTAATTCGTTCTTCTCCTTCTCCTAGAATAAACCATTTATGTTTTATTCCATTCTCAACTAATATTTTCGACACATCAATTGCTATATCAAAACCTTTTTGGAGATTTAATCGACCAACACTAACTAAAATTGGACAGTTATCTTCCTGAAATTCTTTCGGGAACTCAACTTGAGAAAGCGAAATAATCTTATCTCTTGCTATTATATTATGAAAAATAGATGCTTTAGCAGAAAACTCCGGTACTATATCAACAAATTCATCAAAAACCTTTTTGGAAACACAATAAAATTGATCGTACTGACATAAATCTGACTTAAACAAGCTTATATCATATGATGTAGAAGTAAAATCATTATGAATCCATGCAATTTTATGCTTTGCTATAAAATTTCTAGCCACATATCGTAACAGAAATTGACTATGTATATGAAAACATATTGCAACATCATAATCTTGACTAATCACTTCAAAAGTACTAAATTCTTTTCCATACTTTGCAAGTGGATCTTTTTTTAAATAATACTTATACACAATAAAGCATGCCTTAATAACCTGTTTACACTTCAAAGCTCGTTTTAAAGCTCTAGTCGTGTTAATGCCTCTCAGTACATCTTCTACAACCTGATCTTCTAAAGGTAATTCTTTCACCGGAATTTCTGGGGGGATTTTATATAAAAATTCACCTTCCGCCTTAATAAAATACAGGGTGATATCAAATTTATCCTTTGGCATTAATTCTAAAAGACTTAATAGCGCAGTTTCCACACCGCCTGCAAGCATATGTTCTAATACGAAGGCTACTTTTATCATCTTATCATTTCCTTATACTATTTTGATTGCATTCTCTAAAATTACACGTGTTCCAATCAAATAACCAAAGCACATAAATTGGCAATGTTGCCCCGCCTTCTGCATTCATACAAAAAATAATCATAGCAAATACCAATACAACAGAAAAAAACGTAGCATTTAAATATTTTTTTATTCCAAACAAAATAGAAATTAAATAAAACAAAACAACAATTATACCAAAACCTATGGCCATACTTGCTAATCCATTTGATATCGTACCTATTCCTTCTCTCGCATATATTTCTGCAGTGTTCGTTTTATACATGCCATAGCCTATAATAGGAGATGATAAAGCAATGCTATAGCCACCATATGTGTCATTTACCCTTGTAATATATGATCCGCCACCAGCCATTTTATCAGAAATTATTTCCATGCTTGATTCAAAATAATACAGTATGACCAATCCAATTATTGCTAAAACCTTACCTGAATTTCCAAATTTTCTTGAGGAAAAGATACTTGAACAAAGAGCTAATGCTAAACACATATACCCCGTAGTCGATTGGGTTGTTATAACCGTAATAATTAAGACTATAATTTTGAATACTCGTCCTCGTTGATTTTTGTCCTGCGCCAAAGCAAATACTAAAGCTAAATTCAAAAATATTTGATGTGCACCTGGCTCTCCAAACCAACCCGAATTACGTCCAAAAGGCCCTGCCGTCCATCCAACAATGTAATATGGAGCCATATTCACTGGACCTGTAGGTGCCATTTCCCATTTCTGTAAAGGCAAATTGCTTATCGAAAATACATCAACCCATAGGAAACAACATACACTTAGCAAAGCTTCAAAAACCATAATATTCAGAAAGATTTTCTGAAATTTTTCAAAAGACATATTACTTGTAATCTCAAGAAGGAAAAACAATTGCATACATACTATTATCACTCCGTTGTAATTTATTCCATTTCGAGCATTAAGAAACACATTTAAAAAAATAATGCCCAAAATAAACATTAACTTCAATAAATTTTTCCTTAAGGGATGACCATAAAAATAATTAATTAATAAACCCGTAACTATTAACAGGATTCCTGTAATAGGCATGTTTAACTGTTGCATATAGTAGACACCAGAAGAAGCAATCAACATAAAGACACACCAATAATCAAATCTATTGTATAACTTAGATGTCTTAATCATCTGTCTAACTCCTCACTATATACTGTACTTTTAAGCTTTTTGCATCTTTGTTAATCAAATTGTATATATCAATTAAGTCTCTAAAATTCTTATTGACATCATGGATTACAGATGCTTTTCTTATTGCATTTTCTGACATTTTAACTATCTGATCGGGTTTAGAAAAAGCCTCCTTAATGTAATATGCCAGCATATAAGGCTCATCTGCAGGATATAAATATCCTTCAGTGCCGTGTGTAAGTAAATTATGAACGCCACCGACTCTAGATGATATTACGGGAGTCCCCAATAACATTGCCTCACCAACTGAATTAGGAGAATTTTCAATTGAGGAAGCCGATACAAAAATATTAGCCTTTAAATATCGCTCTTTCATGTCTGCCGCCGAGAGAAATCCAGTAAAAATGACGCAATCAGACAAACCATATTTATATATAAGCGATATTAGATATTTATCATAATTTCCTTGTTTCCACTTAGGGATTTTTAAATAATTCTTACCACCAATATACAATTTTATTTGTGGGAATTCTTTCTTAACTCTAGCAACAGCTTCTAGTACTAAATGAATTCCCTTAATTGGATAATGTCCTTGACTACAGAAAACACTAAACTTTTCACATTTATTATAATCCCATTTTCCAGAATAAAACTCTTCTCTAAGAGTCTCATTATTCATATGGTATTTCGCATTAGGATTTACGTTCCATACGCAAGCACGATCCCAGTCTGTTCGACCTATAACATGATGTACTTTTTCTAACGCTTCTACTTCTAATTTCCCCCGAATTTCAAAACGCTTTTTTCCATGTGCTATATTGCCTTTTAAAAAATCCTTCATAGAACAACCGTGAGTATATTTTTCAGGCATATAGGCGTAATAATGCCGCGCATAAACAGATACCAATCCTTGAATTGATATTACACACCTATCTTGTATACCTATACGTTCACAAGCTTCAACCATTGCAAGTGAATGGGAAGATTCTGTTCCCCAAATATGAACTACATCAGGTCTTACCTTTTTCAAAATTTTTATAGCTTGAACAACATACGCCTCACCAAACCGCTGTATTGATGCCTTTTTACATTTTATTCCGTAATAAGAATAGAATTCTGTTTTTCCATATATTTCTTTATTCGAATCAAAAACATAAATTAATTTATGACCACTTAGCCTCTCTAACTTTTCTGATATATTAATCAGCCATCCATTCATATGGACGATTGGGAGATTTTCAGCTTCCGCAATACGCGGTAACACAATTCCTCCTAACCATAGAATATTCATGGTTAATACTCCTTTTCTACTTAATGAAACTGTTCAGCGCAGATATTTCCTTCATTTGAATCTGCAAATATTTATGAATATTATTTTGATATCTATAAAATACTTCGTCTTGTAGTAACTCATCCCATACAATATCATCTATCCTATCGAACAGTACCCCCATATTATATTGATCTAGAATTAACGCAAATGCCCACTTACGAGCTATAACTGGCCGACCATTAAATAATGCGCTAAAAATGACTCCGCTACTTCTCTCTGCATATGAACTATCATAATTTAGAACAATATATTTACTGGATTTAATATAATGATTAAACATATCATCAGGTATATAATCATCAATCCATTGTATATTTTTATGATCTTTTGACAACACACGCAACACAGCAATATCTTCCGCATCTTTAGATTCTGTAGACGCTCTTCCTACGATAATCATCGTTTTATTATTCTTTATTGCCGCTTGCGCTACCTCTAAGACACCTTTTCCCTTTGATACAATTCCAAAAACTCCAATATCATACCTAATCTTGTCATTTTCAGTTACCAAAGATTTTTTAGTAAAAATATAATCTGACACAACAATATAGCGAATCCCCGTACTTTCTCCTATTATTTGATTTGAGCATATAATACCGGCAAGCTTCTTCTTGCACAAATCAAATAATCTTTTCTTTCCACCACTAATTAGATTAGAATCATATAGAATAAGATATGGCTTGTTCTTTACCGGAAAAATAGACAGCACTAAAAAAATAATCGACACTGCACTACACTGAAAGATCACATTACCGGTATAAGTCAAGCACAGGGCCTTAATGCAATTTACTATAACACGCAAAGTATTCAAATACTTATTAGATTCCCTCTTTGTGTCAAAAGGCAATCCGATATATTTACTAAAAGCATTCCTATAAATCGGCCCCCCCGCCACATACACATCATGCTGTTGAAACAACATATCTTGATAATTATGTGCAACTGTGAAATAATGTCCTGAAGGCTTACCGCAATTTGACGAACTTCTTATATCAGCAATATATACTCGACTCATATTTCCCCCATAAATTTCCCGAGATCATTACGCAATTTTGTCATAACAACTTCCGGTGTATACTTTTTTGCAAGTTCTTTGGAGCATGCAGACATTTCTTGAAAGTTAGAATCATTCATCTTTGTCAATGCATCAATAATACTTTCCTTCTTCTCTGGATCAAAAATAAAGCCATTTCTGCCTTCTTCAACAAACTGTTTTGCACCATTATAAATGGTTGTCAGAACTGGTAATCCAGCTGCCATCCCCTCCAATACAGACAAGCTGCAAAGATCCTCCAATGTAGGAAGAATAAAACAATCTCCACACTGCATATATTCAGACACAACGTTATATGGCTGAAGTCCCATAAAATGAATATTACTTAAAGAATTATTTGCACAATAAACTTTTAGCTGTTCTTCTAACATACCATTACCCAAAATATACAGATGGCTATTCTCTATAAAATCACAATTCATTTCATTCCAAGCCTCTAATAGCTCACCAATACCTTTTCTTGGAATCAACATAGCTGGAAGAATGTAATTCTTCTTTTCTGATAATCCCAACTCAGCTTTCTTAGTCGCTATTTTTTCATCTGTATCCAAAGATTCAAAATATTCCATTTCCATTGCCCAAGAACTCTTAATCATAGGCTTATTAATTCCGTTCTCTTCCAAAAAATCAACCGCATCATTTGAAAATGGAATAAAAAGGTCCCCAGTAGAATAAAGTAATTTTTTTGCTAACTTAGAAGTCCAATGCTTCTTTTCTGCAGCGCGTAAAGTATCTTCCACCACAGTTGCAAGTTTATACTTTCTTGCAAACATGCTATAAGAAAATTCTACTGCATTGCACACAATTACAATGTCTGGTTTAATTTTATTTATTGTTTTACGCAATCCCCAAGGATAAAAACGTTTTCTTTCTACTGCATAACCTCTATTAGGATTATTCTGATAGACGCTTTTCGACACTTTACTATTAATCAGATAAATTTTACATCCTTCCACCTCTTGAAAAGTAGAGGAAATTTTATTAGGATCACTTGATCTTTCAACAATAATATGTATCTCTGTATTCGGACATTTTGCAAGTGCTGAATACATAGGCCTCATATACGGTGATAAAATCGGTACAACATAAACTATTTTCATACAAACCTCCAAAACATCCTGTTATTTATTGAATCTAAATTTACGGATTAAGAACTTGTATATTTTTCTAACTTCATTTTCTCTCTCCATAAATACTGTATTGATTTCCTTGTACGGCATCTTATTTCTTTCAATCCAAATATCCAACATAAATTCTGCAAGGTATCCGATGATTCTCCGTCTTGATGGATGTATCTCTGTAGACAAATTCACTTTTTCTTCAACAGTAAACAATACATCGAACAACCATTTACAATAGCTATTGGCATATTCTTTCTTCATGATAAACATATTAAACATATGGCCACCTCTACGAGCAATACACTTATCAAAAGCTGAAACATACGATGCATCAACCTTCATGATCGCATTTCTCAAAATACCTAAATCCTCATCTAATGTTACACGAATGTGATTGAAATGGGACTCTAAAGTCTCAATATAATACATTCTCTTTTTAGGCAAAAGGATATCGTTGTTTCTAAGTAATATTTCTAACTCTTCCGCAGTCAAAATATTATCAAACGGGTCTTTTCCCTTTTTAGAAACAGAAAAATGTCTTCGGTAATGTGCCAACCCTAGGTAATCAAACTCTGCATTCTTCCATGCCCAATAGAGTCCCGTTAGCTCACAATAACACGGATTCTTTTTAGATATATTTTCTCCATCATCATCTCTTTGATAACCAATAGAATCTTTTTCTGCTGATCCAACATGCACGGGGCAGTAAATACTATCTTCTGGCATCCTATATTTCTTATGCGTAGCAATAACTATACACACTTTCATAGTAACCTCTTTTCTCTCTTTTTAACCCGAACTTCCCCCTGCTTTAATATACACAGAGCGACGTCATTAACAACATCAGAGATCATATTATCCACATTTATTCTTATGCTATTATGAAAGTTCCTTTCATTTTTTTTCATATCAGCAATTTGTGTAGTAATTTCTTCTACACTAATCTCCTTTTTTCTTTTGTACAAAATTTCAGGAGTACCGATAAGAAGAAATGTCACATCAGGTTTAGGAATAAACTGTCCCCAAAATCTTAACATTGCATCTGAGATACTTAGTCTATATCTTATTTTATCAAGATAATAATCATAGTAATATCTGTCGAATACAACCAAATGCCCCTTAGCTAATTGCCATCGAACTTTCGCATAATATCCTACTATATAGTCTACATTAAAAAACATAAATTTCAAAAAAGACTTAACGAAACCATAAGGTTTGTGTGCATGTGGATCGGAGACAACAATTGGCTTTCCATCTACTGTACGTCGTTCTTTCTTTATAACAGCCGGTCTCCAATGATAATAGTCCATCATGTCCTTAGGAAATGTATTTCCAAGTACATCAGGTAACCTCTCAATAATTGTACTTTTTCCACTGCCATCTGTACCTTCAAATGCGACCATGATACCCGGTCTACTTATTATTTTTGAAGCCAAATAACTATAATAGCCTAACTTATAACATTTGGCTTTTTTTTTGATGCCATCAATATATTTATTTCTATCATCTTCTACTGATTGCCACTCATTTTCAATTACAGAATTATAAACTCTTTCTACTAATCTGTCCTCCAAAAAACTTGACATCACCTTTTTACATCTAACAGGATCTCTCAAAAAAGTCTTGTGAATAAAGTTTTTGTATTTTTCTTTAACATACCCGTTATAAATTAATCTAATAAATAATTTTATAATCGCCTCCACTTGCTCATTTGCTCGATAAAACATATTTTCTTTTCTAATTCCATCAAGCAAATCTTTATTATCAAGCATAACGTATCCTTTCCAAACAAAAGTTGGAAATACATCGAAATGTAAAATAAATATTTTGGAATTAATCTTTTTATATAGGTGATAGCATTTAATATTAATCTTGTCTTTCGAGGAACCAACGGTTAAATGAATACCCCATCCATTTTCTTTTGACATTTCAAACAAGTATTCTTCCGCTTTTTCTAAATTAGAATCTTGAATACACATATCTATATCATGTGCATCACCATTCTCTACCTCGTCGTTATTTCTTAAAATACAATAAGAAATATGTTCATCCTCTAACCTACTAAAATATCCCTTTACAAACTTTATATCTTCACTCATAATATGTCTCCAAACTGTTTATGTAACTCATCAAGATATGCTTTTGAAAGATATTCATCAGTATATTTTCTTAATGCCGGATCCCACTCTTTTGCCTTCTTCACTGCACTAATCATACTCTGCTCAACATCTTTTTTATTAAGTTTATTCTCAATCTGCCAAAAAAAATGCAGTATATCAAATCCATAAAATCTAAAGGCAGAATACTCCCAATCAAATACAACATATGAATTGTCTGTTTTTTTTATATTCCATGGAGTAAAATCACCATGAGAAAAAAATAAAATATTTCCCTTCGAATCGTATTTCCTTCTTTGACATATAGCACTGTAAATATCATAGCGCTCATTTGTCATTGTAGGGCTGACTTTCTTTCCTTCAAACTCTTCAGTTACCATTACTCTCCATGTACTATTAATTTGTGAAGAATAAACTAATTTGGGGTTTATAAATGATTCATCTAAAATCGGATTAGTCAAATATAAAATTTCATTATCCATTTCATTGTTTGACCTTTCTCCCCCGACCTTCACAAACATATCTATAGATGACTCTGTAGAAAAGCACTGAAAAACAATCTTTTGCTTTTCTACGTAACTTCCTACAATTATGTTCCAACTTGGAATTTCTCCCCCTTTTAACTGAGCTTTCTTCCAAACCGAATTGATTTCCCCCAAAATTTGAGGATCAATCTCACAAATAACGAATTCACCAATTTCCAAGAGATTTAATACTCTCAACGGTACTATTCTAATCAAACGTGTTAATACATCTAATTTTTTTGAATAAGCAGATAAATTCTTTGAGATTTTTTCTATACCTAATCTTTGATTTTTAAGATCAATCAGATATCTTAATTTTCCGCCTTTCTTTATTGCAAAATGGGATGCGTCAGAAGGCCTTGTTCTTTTGATCTTTATTACTTTTTCAACAAAATATGCCATTTTCTATTTCTGATCCTTGATTTTGTTATAAATATCTATCATAATTTCATAATTTTTTTCTGGTGTGAGATTCTTTTTATAAAAAGAATATGCATTACCTGAATAATCAACATCATCATTTGCTTCAAATCTATCTATTGCTGAAACCAATGCCTCGACTGAATTATACTCAAACATTTCACCATTAACTCCAGAAATCACCAAATTTTTGATATTTCCAATATTACCAACTATAGCAGGAACCCCATTACTATATGCCTCAGCAATTACCATTCCAAAGGTTTCATACCATTGTGAACACATTATTAGTGCTTTGGCTTTTTTTAGAAGTACATTCACTTCATCTCTATTCTTAAATCCCAATAAGAATATATTGCATAAATCATTTTCATTAATATACTGTGCTACTTCACTGTCTAAATCACCGTGTCCAACTATCATTAACTTGCGTTCTGGCATTTTTTCAAAAGCTTTAACTAATAATCCAATACCTTTTATCTCTTCTATTCTTCCAATGAAAATATAATATTGCCCTTCTTTTGCATCACCTCCATAGTCATAGACAAAATTCGGTTTAACAAAAATCCTCTCATCTGGTGCTATATGCTTTATTTTATTTTTTGTAAATTCAGTTAAACAGACATAATTTATCTTTCTAAAAATACCCAGCTGTCGATGTATCCATAATACGATTGCAACTGTAGCTGTTTGCAACAAGCTATCTCTGTAACACTTTCTTTCTATTGACTTTTTCAGCCCGCCATGTAAACACTTCTCACAAACCTTACCTTGACAGTAAAATGTTGCTCCAGGACATATAAATCTAAAATTATGAACTGTTTGTACTACCGGAACACCACATTGAATTGCAGCATAATACACCGAGAAACTAACTAAACTAAGAGTATTGTGGACATGGACAATATCAATTTTCTTTTGCTTTATAATTCTTTTCACATCGAAATATGTACGAAGATTAAATAGATAAATAAATGGTATTAAAACCTTTTTTAATCCTTTGATTTCAGCATTATTTCTATTATAAAAATAAACTTTATGACCATGATTTCGTAGAAGTTCAATCTCATTATTGACAACCGTGTCCTCACCGCCAGGTATTTTATAAAAATTATGGACAATCAGTATATTTTTCATAATCATTCCTTCCACATAATATTTTCTCGAAGCACTCTATTTGGACTACCACCTATAATGCAGTTACTACATTCAATTGATTTTGTTAATACTGTACCTGCTGCAACAACAGTATCATTTTCGATTTCTACACCTTTAAGAATCTTTGCCCCAGCAGCCAACCAAACTCTATCGCCTACAACTATCTCTTTGTTAACGTTAAGACGATTAATGCCCTCATAATCAGCCACATCGTAAATTTTATGTGCATCTCCATCTATTATCTCACAATCCCATCCGATTAAAACGTCATCCCCGAAGCTGATTTTTTTATAACAAACTAATTTTGCGGGAGATGAAATTCTGAAGTTAGATCCAATTGTAAGATACCCATAAACTCTCACTACTACGCCATTGCTCATTGTAGCAGTATCTTTAAACTCAATGAAACCATCATTAATCCAAACAAAGGATAGCTTATTATTATCATACATTTCAGGTGCGGTAAACCCTAACTTTATCATTCCAAAATGATATGTGCTATTGATTGAAACTATCCCCTTTAGCTTCTTTATTTTAACTTTATTACTCAACAATACTGGCAAATTCAATCCTTTTAAACCAAAATAATGCAAATTAAACCAAATTGTCTTGGGTAATCCTAATACGACTTGAAGTAAAATACTTATCTTTCTTGTAGGATTGGGTTTTCTCCAGTATGATTCATCTTTCTCCATGATTGTATAACTCATTTTACTTACCTCTTATTACCGCGTTCCAAATAAATCTTGTATTCGTATGCCAGTATCTATTAAACAATCTCTTCGGATCCTGCATCAGCCTGTACACCCATTCCAAATTCCACTTTTGCATCCACTGTGGAGCCCTCTGAATATTACCTGCATAATAATCAAACCCCGCACCGACACCAATCATTAGACCGTCAATTCTCCCCTGATGTACTGCCATCCAATTTTCCTGTTTCGGTGCTCCAAGTCCAACCCACACAAAATCTGGCTTTGCATCATTAATCATTTTGATAACTTCTGTACTTTCTTCTTCAACTAATATTCTAAACGGAGGACTATACATTCCAACAATTTGAATTCCTGGATAGGACTCATTCAATTTCTTTTTAAGCAAATCCAGAGTCTCCTGCTTACTACCATAGAAGAAATGACGATACCCCTTCTTAGCCGTAATCTTAAAAATCTCGCCCATTAGGCCCGGACCTGTGGTTCTTTCCATATTTTTGTATCCACGCTTTCTTCCAACAGTGGACAATGGTCCGCCGTCTGGAATCGCCATAATTCCACCGTTCTGTACTGCACAGTAATTCTGATCTTCATATGAGATGACGGTAGTATGTACGTTTGACACACACAGATAATCTCCTTTTAAAAGGGTAAGATTCTCATCTAGAAATTTCAGCAACCATTCCATGTTGATTGCTGCAATGTTTACTCCCATAATATTACAGATTGGAATTTGTCTCTTATCAACCTTGCGAATGTATTTATTAAAATCATTCTCTTTTGAATTAATCATCTAATCCTCCTTATAATACCATGATATTTATCTATATTAGAACACTAGATATCCATTTTTCAGGTATAAATTTGAACAAATACCGAGCTTTCTTTTTCCTACGCCTTTGTTAATATTATGGTACATGGTTATTTTCCAACATGCATTTATTACAAATGTATATTATAACAGTTGTATATTTCTCAGACATATCCTTTGAAAAAATGAGCCTACAGCTAATCCATTTAACAGATGTGCCATGGGCTCCAAGCATTTTCTCTTTTTTCTTTTTATAGATCTAAGCCACCTACGGAATATATCGTATAACAATTGCACATAATATCTTTAATGTGTTCAACAACTATCCGGAACATAAAAAGCTACGTTCCTTATTTTAGCAGTTAATCCTTTTTATCGGTTAATTTGGATTATAAAATCAGTTTTTAACAAATACAGATGATTTTTCATTCAATATGTTTCATTTAACTCATCCCGTATCATAGAAAACTTTCATTCAAAAAACTATGTATTAAAGAGTTTTTCCTTCTTCCTATCTATTTATCAGTCATGCAACTATACAACTGATAAGATATCAAATAATCATCTATTATTTTCAGTACATTATATGCATTGAACTCACTTCGATCCGCTTCCTCTAACAACTACAAATACTGTTTTAAATAATATCTTAATATCCATCCCAAAACACCAGTTCTTCACATACTTCATATCCAGCTTCACTACTTCTTCGAAATCTGTGATGTCACTCCTACCACTCACCTGCCACATTCCCGTAAGCCCTGGTTTTACGGCAAGTCTTGCCCGATGGTATGGTTTATAGTGTTTCCATTCATCCTCCGTCGGCGGTCTTGTCCCCACAAGACTCATGTCTCCTTTCAATACATTCCAAAACTGTGGAAATTCATCCAACGATGTCTTCCGGATAAACCAGCCCAGACCATGACGTGTTCCGTCAGGCCCGCTGCCGATGATCCTTGGGTCAGCCTCCATCTTGAACATCAGACCGTTCATCTCATTTTTGTCCATCAGTTCTTTCTTCCGCTTTTCTGCATCCAGATACATACTGCGGAATTTATATATCTTGAACCGTTTCCCGTTTTTTCCAATCCTCACCTGAGAGAAGAAGATCGGACCGGGAGATGCTATGTAGATCGCCGGTCCCAGGAATATGGTAAGGATACCCGTCAGGATGACTCCCACGATTCCACCGCAGATATCCAGAAGACGTTTCATAAATACCTGCCACGAAGATGCAACTTTCACACTGGATGTCAGTACCATATACCCTCCCATACGGTTGATATACTGATTACTCGTCCGCTCTTCCATTCCCTCCAGGCTGTCGTGTACCGTCAGCCCCATATTCAGGCAGGTCTCTATGAGCCTTTTGGGCAATATCGTCTTGTCGCCTACGCCGATAAATACGGCATCGACCCATCGGGTCTGTATATAGTCAGGAATCCCGTCTGCCCGGCATACGACCGGTATATCCTGCAGATTTTCTTCCTCTTCAGGATCTGCATCCACATAGGAGATTCCGATAATTTCAAATTCATTAAAGCTGTTTTCCAGTATTCTGGACAGAACAATATCCGCCTCTTTTTTCGTTGTGACGAGAAGCATCTTCAGCTTCTCGTAAAACAGTCTTTTGTGTCGGATAAGATATCTTTTCCAGATAATACGGCCCAGATAAACCAGTATAACAGATGATAATACAAAGCATAGAAAAGACAGCCTGGAGAATGCCCCTGCCCGTTTGCTCAGGAACAGGTAACATGCTTCGATCACACATACAAGGAGTACATGTCGGACCGCACTCTTCAGTTCCAGATAATATCCTCTGCGCATGATACCATGGTACGGTTCCGTGAAGAATGCTGTACAGATATCCACTAGGCAGATAATGATCCCGATATTAAGGTATATCTCTATTTTATATGGATTTTCCCAGCCCATCCTCATAACAAAGCTGATCAGATACGCTGCCTGGAACATCATCAGGTCGATCAGTATGAAATCCCAGTGTTTCAGCCATGTACTGTTTACTCTACTATACATTCACTACTCCGTGCGAGAGCGCGCCTGATCTCCACGCGCGCCCTTGCTTTTAAATCATATTTACTTTCTTGCTTTTCTGTATGTCACAGCACCTACCGCTGCCAGTATAACTGCCGCGCCGAGCCATACCATCCAGTTTGAGGACATGCCTGTCTGCGGTGATGTGCCCTTCACAGTATCAGCTGCTGCAGCATTCTCTGTATTTGCGATAACTGCTACAGGCGAGAGATCTTCAAACTCAGCTGTAATCTGTTTTGATGCATAGTCTACCTTTGTAGGCTCTACGATCTCCCATACACTTCTCACTGTACTGTAGTGAAGGAGCTTCACGTTTGTCATTCCATCTGTCAGAGTAGGTACTGACAATGTCACCAGATATTTCCCGTCATCCGTCCTGATTCCATTATTAATCGGAATAAGATCAAAAAACGGTGTGATCATCGTTTTATCTGCCAGTACATCTTTCAGTTCCGGAGCCAGATCCGCAACGCTTTGAAGTGTCTCTGTTCCTGCATTGACAGCCATGATTTTAGCCAGAACAGCCTCATCCGTCACTCCATTCTTGGCAAAGGTCTCTTCAGAAGCTTCTGTCACCTCATAGTATGAGGCAGAGTCTCCGCTCAGTGCCACATCAGCTGTCTTGCTTCCTGCCGCAAATACAGTCACTGCCTGTGTCAGGATCAGTGCTGCCGCAAGGAATGTACCAAATAATCTCTTTTTCATAAGTGCCCATCCTTCCTTTCTACTTATTTTTCTATAGATACCAGCACAGCCTGTACAAGATAACGTACGTCGTGCTGAGTCCCATAGCATGTTGACAGGGTGATGATCTTGTCTTCCACACCCACTTCTGTATCCGTATCGATAAAGGAGTTCATATCTCTAATAGAAAATATCTGGTTCAGATATTGTTTATAAACCCACGGATCGCTGAAATCAAAACTCTCTAAAATATGCCGATTGTCGTAAAGATACGCCGCAAATATCTTATAATGCCGGATGGCGTCCGGGGTATAGATCGTCACATCCCGGTTATTGTCGAAGAAGTCCCGGTCCTGATAGTTATGAAGATTCTGGAACATACTCCCATTCTTCATATTGTGCCCGTAGATCACAGTATTCGGATCTTCGAAATCTTTACTGTTATAGTTTTCTGTAAAGATTGACCCCTCCGGGCTCTCTGTTCCGTCCATCGTATGGGTCAGATAATAACTGTTATCTGAAGCACTCTGCAGGATCGGATAGTCGATATTCGTCCCCGGCACAGTGATCCAGGCATATACATCCGGGTTCTGCGCCTGCAGGGAGGCGAAGTCGATGGGGATATTCACCGGAGTCACTTCGGGCTTCTCTGCCGATTCCTCAGTCTTGACCTCTTCCCGTATCGCTTCATACTCTTCTCCTGCCCTCTCCTGCTGCAGGTAACGGTAGATTCCCACGCCGGCACAGACTACAGCTGCCAGTATACATACGATACTGATTACCATATATTTCTTTTTCACGGCGTCTCACCTCTTCTGCCGCTCTCTGTCGCTGTTTCCATCTTTATTCGGCCTCCTCGTAGAACGTCTCTATGATTTTTTCATACAAGGCATTGTCATCTACATGATACTCATCGTAGGACTCGCCTTCCACACCTTCTCCCGGTACGATCCATCCTTCTTCTGACTGACCCTGTGCAGCGCTTTGCAGCAACTTGATGAATTCATCATTTCCCATGTTAGTCACCATATATGGTTCCAGAGAAGTGTATAATTTCGCAGCGAATCCGGGATCTTTCATATATTGTGCCTTGGCCGCCTCAGTATATGCACGGATAAACTCCTGCTGCCGTTCCATGCGGTACAGAGCGCTCTGGCTTTCATTGATATCCCGGTAGCGCACGAAAATCTCCGTATTTTCCGGAGTCAGGGTCACCTGCGCTCCTTCCGCAAATTCCGGATATGCATCCTGAAGGCTGCTGTTCGGTACGGTCACATTCAGAGTCCCCACACTTTCCGTGAGCACCGGCAGGGCGTCCATATTGATGGAACAGTATCCCTGAATCGGAAGTCCGTACAGAAGATTAGACACTGCGTCTTTCGTAAGCCTGCAGCTCTCATGGCTCCCATCGCCATATGCATAGGACAAACTGATATGATCTGTATTCTTCCCCAGATCTTTTCCTCCTGGTCCGTAGATCTGAATCTCTGTCATCGTATCCCTTGGAATTGAGATTAACGTAGTCGTATTCTTTACCCTGTCCCAGGACACCAGATAAATGGCGTCCGCCTGCCCGGCATTGGCCTGTCCCGCAGTGGTGTCCGCTTTTTCCCGATTATCTACCCCCATCAGCAGATAATTGCTCAGATGATCATTATACTGATAATTCTTTCCGCCCCACTGTACTGTTTCGGAAGATCCGGTTCCTTTATCTTCCGAAATTGTCTGGCCCGGTTCTCCATCACCATCCGGGCGAAGTGCAGTCCAGACTAGGACTCCGGCTGCTGCCGCAGCGATTACCCCTGCACACACAGGAATCAACCACAATTTTTTCTTTTTTCTTCTTCTCGTATCAGGCATATTCAATCGCCGCCCTATTTCTTCTCTCCACTATAATAGTAGCTGTATCTGGAATAATATTTATTTTTCTTAACATCTACTTTGTTGAGTACTGCTCCCAGCAGCTTACAGCCGCTCATCTCAATCTGTTCTTTTGTCTTGACTGCCATCTTTCGGCTCACCAGTTCACTTTCAATGACCAGAATTGCCCCGTCACACTGTTTTGCGACGACTGCCGCATCGATCAGACTGCCGATCGGCGGAGTATCCACCAGTACATAGTCGTACAGCTCCCTCATTTCATGGAGCAGGGAGGCAAAACTCTCTTGTCCCAGCAGTTCAGACGGGTTCGGTGCCACCGGTCCGGCAAAGATGATATCTACTCTCGGGAAGTTGGTCGTATAGACAACGTCATGCAGATTTTTCTGTCCGCTCAGGTACTGGGAAAGTCCGTTGACCTTTTCGCTGACCTGATACCGGCTGACCAGGCTGGACTTGCGGATATCTGCATCTACTACCAGTACTTTCTTCTCCAGCTTTCCCATCTCCTGAGCGAGCTGGAATAGGATATCACTCTTCCCCTCATTCGGATAGCAGCTTGTCACTACGATTGTCTTAATCTCTGTACCAGTAAACTGTATGTTTGTACGCAGGGTCTTGATGGCTTCTTCATAAAAGTAGTCCTGCTGTTTCGGGTCTGTCATGACCACTTTGTTCAGTGTCATTTTCGTTTTCTCCTCCTGCGTTTTTTCTTTGATTTCTTTTTTGACTTTCCGGTGATATAATCTTTCCGGTCCGGTATGCTAGCCAACGTAGAGATACCAAGATATCTCTCAATGTCATCCTCTGTCTTAATTGTATCGTCTATGAGCGTTATCAGAACAACAACGCCTGCGGAAAGTACCAGACCTGCCAGAGCACCCATCATCACATTTCTTTTCGTGTTGGGTCCGTCAGAACCTGAGGGTACCTCGCCTTTCTCAATGATCTTCGGCGGTACCACTTCCATCTGATCCCCGATAAACTGAGCTCCCACTTCTGCAACTTCGTCTACAATTTCTTTCGCCATCTCCGGGTCTGAATTTGTCACTGTAATCTCCATGATACGGGTATTGTCCGGATAAGTAATTGTAATGCTGCCCTCGAGCTGTTTATAGGTCATATCCAGATTCAGATTTTCTATTACATCCTGCATTACCGTACGGCTCGTTAACAAAATACTGTAGTCCTGCGTCAGCTGACTTCCCATCTGAAGATCCGCAATGGACGATAACGTCGTCTCTTTCGTAAGAACAAGTATTGTAGATGTTGCACTGTACGTTGGAGTTATCAGAAGCTTGGTATATGCCCCTGCAGCCACTGCTCCGACCACCATCACTACCAGGATAATGAGTATCCGTTTTTTGAGAGCATAGAAGAGCTCCATCAAATCAATTACATCATCATTAGTTTTTTCCATCTTTCTTTTCCTTTACTTTATTTTAAGATCTCGTTATATTTTTAGATCTCTGAGAACCTTTTCCTGATTCCGGTAAAGAATCTTACAGAGGTAGCTGCTGCTCAGGTGTTTCTGCATCCACTCCATCGCTGCCCCGGTCTCCGGACGTCTGCCTCTGATGTTATGCATATCTGTACCGAGGAAATCAATCTTTCGTCTTCGGAGCATCTTCCTGCACCACCTTGTCGTGCCGTCATACCATTTTCCTCCGACTCTGCGGATGTTCACCTGTATGTATGCACCCTGTTTCCTGATCTCATCCACTCTGTCCTTTTCACGCAGGTACAGATAGCGTTCCGCATGTGCAAGTATCGGCTTGTACCCTGCCAGCGACAGTTCTCTCACCGCCCCCTGGATGTAAGAATACGGAGCAGTCGGCAGGAACTCTGTCAGGACATATCTGCTGTCCGCTATGGTGAGGATGCTTCCTCTTTCCAGCAGATCAAGCACATCTCCGTCATACATGATCTCCTGTCCGGGCCATACGCAGATTTCCGACTTCAGCCGACTCCGGGCAGCTTCCTGCACTTCTCTGCACAGGCTTCTGATCTGATCAGGGCTGGTATTCTGAAAGCTGTGAGAATAATGGGGTGTTGCTACCACCTGAGTGATTCCCTGTCGTCTCGCAAGCCTCAGCATCCTTATACTCTCATTCATATCTCCGGCACCGTCGTCCAGTCCCGGAAGGATATGGCTGTGAATGTCGATCATTCCAGTCAATTCTTCAAATCCCTTCTACGTATTATTTCCCTGGAATTTCAAAATATAAAGCCTTACAATCTGATCGGGACATGCGATCGTAAGGCTTCTGTGTATAAACATAGAATTGATCAGCTATTTCTTTCTATATGCAGGGTTTTCTGCTGATTTCTGTCACAAAATGTTGCCCTGTTCCCATATAGGGTATACTTTCTCTCTTTCTTTGTCAAGCAAATTCCCAAAAATTAACAAGTCGTTTACATGGCAGTATTCGATGCAGCTTCTGCCCCGCTATACGTTTCCGCCATACCTATTCCACCGTCACGGACTTCGCCAGATTCCTCGGCTTATCTACATCAAGGCC
>ERZ1643250.1070-NODE-1070-length-25345-cov-13.853420_pt1 | contig 25345 bp, 20 predicted proteins | sample MGYA00579262_ERZ1643250 | MGnify/ENA primary metagenome ERZ1643250 (study PRJEB29033, sample SAMEA4952265) | chicken gut metagenome | biome: Broiler Chicken; feature: Gastrointestinal Tract; material: Caecum | place: Ireland | collected 2018 | study: Broiler... | reverse complement strand
GAAAACTCAAACAAGAATATATTGGGTATTATAAAGTTCCTATGAAGAAAGTAATGATCCTGAGATATAGTCATTTTATGCTTTATAAAGTTTTATGCAGTTTTTGCTATAAGAAAGAACTACATAAGTGAGAGAATTAGGAGAATTTTCTATGAATGCTAATTTAGAAAAGGCACAAGTTCCTGCAGTTGGTACAAAGGAAACTAAAATCATAAATATTGTTGCATACTTTTATATTACAATTCCTTTCGTGATTTTTATTCTGGGATGGATCGGGTTGAGATATTCCATTCCCTGTACCATTCTGATCGGAATTTCCATGTATCAGATCATTAAAAAGTCTCCTAAGTTCTGGATACCGGAACTTAATCAGGATAATCTCCTGAAGATTATCTGTATTGTCCTTTTTGTCCTGATATGGGTGTATTTTTCCGGTATTGGCAAATATGTATTTCAAAATACAGATCACGGAGCCAGGAATACAATTTTTAGTATTTTGGTACAGTATGACTGGCCGGTTATTAATTATGAATTATATCCGGAGAACGAGGCATATGGTCCAACCTCTTTAATTTATTATATTGGATTCTGGCTTCCGGCTGCCCTGGTAGGAAAATTGTTTGGAATAAACGCAGGCTATGGGTTTCAGGTTTTCTGGGCAGTTATCGGAATTCTGTTATTCTACTATTTTGTTTGTGCAAAAATGAAAAGAATAACCTTATGGCCGTTGGCAGTCTTTGTCTTTTTCAGCGGACTGGATATTGCAGGACATTTTCTCATCGGTACAAATTTATTTACCCTGGAGAATGACCTGCATCTGGAATGGTGGGTTGGGGTATATCAGTATTCCAGTATGACGACCCAGCTGTTTTGGGTGTTTAATCAGGCAATACCGGCGTGGCTGTGTACGATTATGCTATTTTCACAGAAGGATAACCGTTCCAGAGTCTATATAGTTGCCTGCTGCATGCTCCAGGCAACATTCCCTTTCGTCGGGCTCGTATTTCTGGGTCTGTTTCTGGCAATAACCAGATTATATGATATATTGAAAAATTCTAAGGGGGAAAGAAAAGGCCAGGTATTATACTGGTTTAAAGAAATTTTTACATTTGAAAACATTATAGGCGGAGGCATCATAGGAATCTTATCTTTCGGGTATCTGATGGGAAATCTGTCCGGAACACGCATTATGCAGGAATCAACTATGGGAGCGAACATGGATAACAGCTTGTTTAAATATATAGTCTTTATCCTGCTAGAGGTGGGAGTATACTTCTTTGCGCTGTATAAATATAATAAGAAAAACAGACTGTATTATTTTATGATAATGTGTTTACTAATCATTCCTCCGATTAAAGTAGGAAATTCATGTGATTTTTGTATGCGGGTTTCTATACCATTTCTGGTAATCCTCTATTTATTTATTATTGAAGCATTAAAAAAGGCATATGAGAAAAAGGATAAGGGGATTTTAATTAGTTTGCTGATCTTACTGATAGTAGGCAGTGCAACACCTGTTCATGAATTTACAAGAACCGTTAAAAACACCTTTGTTTCCATCAATAATGATCAGGAACCATATATTCAGTCAGAAGACGAACAGGCAGATATTATCTCGATGCTAAATTCTGGAAATTTTTCCGGTACAATACAAGATAACTGGTTTTATAAATATATTATTAAGTGATAATCGTGTTTATGAAGTCTTGTTTAGATAAGACAGTTATGATAAAATATGAAGGATGGCTTTGAAAAGCAAAAGAGGATAAAATGTTATATACGAAGAGGAGAAAATGTAATGAAGGTAGTGATATTGGCAGGGGGGTTCGGTACAAGAATCAGTGAGGAGAGCCACTTGCGTCCGAAGCCAATGATCGAGATCGGAGGAAAACCGATTTTATGGCATATTATGAAAGGATTCAGCCATTACGGATATAATGAGTTTATTATCTGCTGTGGCTATAAACAGCAGATGATCAAGGAATATTTTGCAGATTATTACCTGTATAACAGTGATGTGACCTTTGACTTTGGTGCAGAAAATAATATGATCATACACAGTAATGTGGCAGAACCTTGGCGTGTCACGTTGGTGGACACAGGATTGAATACCATGACAGGGGGACGTATCAAGCGGATCCAGAAGTATGTGGGAAATGCGCCATTCATGATGACTTATGGAGATGGCGTCAGCGATATTGATATTAACAAGCTTGTCCAATTTCATAAGGAAAAAGGTCAGCTGGCCACATTGACCGCTGTCCATGTTGGCCAGCGTTTCGGAGTGCTTGATATTGATAAGGATACCAGAAATATAAGAGCATTCAGGGAAAAATCCCAGTCAGACGGAAGCCGGATCAGCGCAGGGTACATGGTTCTGGAGCCGGAGGTATTTGATTATATTGACGGAGATGAAACGGTCTTTGAGAGAGAACCTCTGGAGAGACTGGTAGCAGACGGTCAGTTAAATGCGTATAAACATAACGGTTACTGGCAGTGTATGGACACGCAAAGAGAAAAAGAGCAGTTGGAACGTCTTTGGAATTCCGGAAATGCTCCGTGGAAGGTGTGGGAATAAGCTATGTTGGATCTGAATTTCTTTAAGGATAAAAAAGTTTTCGTGACAGGACATACGGGCTTTAAAGGAAGCTGGCTCTGCAGGATTTTGATCAATGCAGGGGCAGATGTCACAGGATATTCTCTTGAGCCGCCTACGATGCCAAATCTTTTTGAAATCAGCGGCATAAAAGAAGAAATGAAATCTGTTATAGGGGATATTCGTGATCTGGAAAAGCTAAAAGGCATCTTTGAAGAGGAGCAGCCGGAAATTGTTTTTCATCTGGCGGCTCAGCCTATTGTAAGAGACTCTTATAAAAATCCTGTATACACCTATGAGACTAACGTCATGGGAACTGTGAATATCTGTGAGTGCGTAAGATTAACGCCAGGTGTAAGATCCTTTTTAAATGTGACTACGGATAAGGTCTATCACAATAATGAATGGGAGTGGGGATATCGTGAAGATGATCCCCTGGACGGATATGACCCATATTCTAACAGCAAGTCCTGTTCTGAACTGGTTACCCACAGCTATATAAACTCTTTCTTTAATGAAGCAGGTGTGGCCGTATCCACGGCAAGAGCCGGGAATGTTATAGGGGGCGGAGATTTTGCAAATGATAGGATCATTCCGGACTGCATCCGGGCAGCGCTGAAACATGAAAAAATCGTTGTGAGAAATCCCTATTCTACCCGTCCATACCAGCATGTCCTGGAACCTTTGGCAGTTTATTTAAGGATTGCTCAGGAACAGTATCAGGATAAAAAATATGCAGGTTTTTATAATGTAGGCCCAGATGACAGGGATTGCGTGACTACAGGAACGCTGGTGGATCTCTTCTGCGAAGCCTGGGGAAATGGACAGACCTGGATCAATCAGTCGGATGATGGTCCCCATGAGGCTAATTTTTTGAAACTGGATTGTTCCAGAGTTAAAAAAGTTTTTGGATGGAGCCCAAGATGGGATGTCCGCACTGCTATAGAAAAGACGATAGAATGGGCAAAATTTTACGAGGCCGGAAAAGAAATCAAAGAATGTATGGAAAGGCAGATACAGGAATTCTTTTCATAACAATAAAAACGGAAAAACGAAGGAGAAAAAAATGTTTCAGGGAAAATCAGAAAAAGAAGCCCGTCAGGAAATCCTGGCTATGGTATCAGAATATTGTGATACCTTTCATAAGAGAAAAGACTATCGGGAGGGAGATCGTATTCCTTATGCCTCCAGAGTTTACGATCATGAGGAGATGGTAAACCTGGTGGACAGCTCTTTGGAGTTCTGGCTTACTGCCGGAAGATATACAGATTTATTTGAAAAGAAATTTGCGCAGTATTTAGGAGTAAAATATTGTTCTTTGGTAAACTCCGGTTCTTCTGCAAATCTTAATGCTTTTATGGCCTTGACTTCTCCGCTTCTGGGTGACAGGAGGATCTGCCGTGGGGATGAGGTGATTACCGTGGCAGCAGGTTTCCCAACCACTGTGGCACCGGTGATCCAGTATGGCGCTGTCCCGGTGTTTGTGGATGTGACCATTCCCCAGTATAATATTGATGCAGAGATGCTTGAAGCGGCTTATTCAGAGAAGACAAAGGCTGTCGTGGTAGCCCATACTCTTGGGAATCCCTTTGATCTGAAAAAAGTAAAAGACTTCTGTGATAAGTATAATCTATGGCTGGTAGAGGATAACTGTGACGCCCTGGGTTCTCAGTATGAAATGGACGGAGAAATAAGATTTACCGGAACTATAGGTGATATCGGAACATCCAGTTTCTATCCGCCTCACCATATGACTATGGGAGAAGGGGGAGCTGTTTATACCAATAATTCCCTCCTGAACAAATGTATTCGTTCTTTCAGAGACTGGGGGAGAGATTGTGTATGTCCTTCAGGAAGAGATAATCTCTGCGGCCATCGTTTTGACAAACAGTATGGGGAGCTGCCGCTGGGGTATGATCACAAGTATGTGTATTCCCACTTTGGATATAATCTGAAGGCTACAGATATGCAGGCGGCTATCGGCTGCGCCCAGATAGAAAAATTCCCGGGATTTGTGGAAAAACGGAGACATAACTTTGCAAGATTGAAAGAGGGGCTGAAAGGACTGGAGGAGAAAATAATTCTTCCAGAAGCATGCGAGGGATCAAACCCCAGCTGGTTTGGATTTCTTATTACCTGCAGAGAAGGTGTAGACAGAAATAAAGTCATACAGTATGTGGAAGAGCATGGAGTACAGACCAGGATGTTGTTCGCTGGAAATTTAATCAAACATCCCTGTTTTGATGAGATGAGAAGAACGGGAGAGGGATATCGTGTTGTCGGGACTTTGAAAAATACAGACAGAATTATGAACGATACATTCTGGGTAGGAGTATATCCGGGGATGACAGATGAAATAATAGACTATATGGCGGATATTATAAGGGAAGCCTTAGAAATATAGTTTTGGAGGATTAGAAGATGAATAAAAATATACAGCTTTTGGACTGCACATTGCGGGATGGAGCATATATTGTAAATGCAAAATTTGGAACACCAGCTATTAAAGGAATCATTAAAAGAATGGAAGATGCCAATATTGATATCATAGAGTGCGGCTGGTTAAAAGACACACCCCATGAGATTGGTACAACTTTTTTTCATACACCCCGGGACTTAGAACAATATCTGGTAGAAAAGAAAAAACATGCTACATATGTGGCTATGATCGATTGGGACAGATATGATCTGTCTAATCTTCCAGAATATGACGGAAAATCTATAGATGCTATAAGAGTGGTATTCCCACAGGGGAAATTTCGGGAAGGAATAGCATTAGGAAAAGTTATTAAAGAAAAAGGATATAAAGTATATTTTCAGGCTGCAAATACATTAGGGTATAGTGATGCGGAATTAATCCAGCTGGCAGAAGAAATAAATAAAGCAAAGCCAGTAGCGATTTCAGTTGTGGATACATTTGGTGCGATGTATTGGGAAGATTTAAATCGAATAGTATCAATTTTAGATAATAACCTGGATAAAGATATTAAATTGGGGTTCCATTCCCATAATAATCAACAGCTATCATTTTCATTATCTATGCAGTTTATTGAAAAGCTTTACTATAGTGACAGAAAAATAATCGTAGATTCCAGTTTGTGTGGAATGGGACGTGGGGCTGGAAATACTACGACAGAATTGATGGTTAATTTTTTGAATAAAAAATATAAAGCAAATTATGATATGAATATTGTAATGGATGCCATTGATACATATATGGGATATTTTCTTACCAATTATAAATGGGGATATTCTACTCCCTATTTAATTTCTGGTATTTATTGCGCACATGTAAATAATATTGCTTATCTTACAGAAAACCACAGGGCAAATTATAAGGATATGCGTAATGTTATTGAATCATTGTCAGAGAGCGACAGAAAAAAATATGATTACGATTTGCTTGAACAAAAATATATAGATTACCAAAATAAAATGGTAGATGATGAGGATGTTTTAATAAAATTGGAAAAAGAATTTCAGGGCAGGAAGGTTCTTTTAATATCTCCAGGCAAAAGTATTATTGAGTGTAAAGAAGAAATTCAACAATATATTGAAAGTGAAAAACCTGTTGTCATTGGAATTAATGCAGTTTCTTCAGAGTATAAGTATGATTATGTATTCTTCAGTAATAAGATCCGGTATGAATATGCAAAAGAAATATATTCTGATCTTTTAGAAATGACAAAACGTATCGTGGTTTCCAGCATTAAGACCCATGGGGAAATAAATGAGGACATTGTCAATTTCAATCTTTTGATCAAACGGGGATGGAAACATTTTGATAATGCGGTTATTATGTGTTTAAGATTATTAAACAAACTACATGTGACAGATATTGCATTAGCAGGATTTGATGGTTTTAGCAATCAATACTCGGAGAGTTATTTTGATGTATCTCTTCCTTCTTTAAATACAGAAGGAAACTGGGAGGAACTTAATAAGGAAATAAAATCTATGTTCCAGGATTTTAAAGAAGTAACAGCGGATAGTATCAATATTAACTTTATAACAAAAAGTATTTATGAGTAGAATCGGTGAGGTATATTTAGAATGATTAAGGTATCGGATTATATCATCCAAAGGTTAGAAGAACTTCATGTAGGCCATATGTTTATGCTGCCGGGAGGCGGCGCTATGCATTTAAATGATTCTTTGGGAAAGAGCAAAAAGATTAAGTTTGTCTGCTGTCAGAACGAACAGGGCTGTGCAATAGCAGCAGAGGCATATGCCAGAGTAAATAATCAATTGGGCCTTTTAATGGTCACCACAGGTCCTGGAGGAACGAATGCGCTCACAGGTGTCGCAGGTGCTTTTTTAGAATCAACGCCTATGCTGGTTTTATCAGGACAGGTAAAACGAATGGATATGATCCGGAACCAAAAAATCCGGCAGCAGGGAATGCAGGAATTGGATATCGTTTCAGTTGTGAAGCCTATTACGAAATACGCCGCATTAGTAGATGAACCTGGTATGGTGAGGTATCATCTTGAGAAAGCCTTATATGAAGCCACCCATGGCAGGAAAGGGCCGGTATGGTTGGATATACCCTTAGATGTTCAAGCAATGATGGTCGATGAAAGCTCCCTTCTGGGATACACACCTTTGCCGGAAAAGAATGTTAACATAGATAAAATAGTGTTAGAGATTATCGAAGCCTTGAATGCATCAGAGAGACCGGTATTGTTAGCAGGGAACGGAATTAGACTTTCAGATGGAATAGAAGAGTTTAGAAAGTTAATTGAGATATTAGATATTCCTGTTTTAACAACATGGAATGGCATAGATTTAATTGAGGAAGAGCACCCGTTATATTTTGGTAGACCGGGAGGTCTGGGCCATAGGTATGCAAATTTTATCCAGCAAAATTCGGACTTCTTTATGAGCATAGGCGCCAGGTTGAATCTTCTGCAGACAGGATATAATTTTGATGGATTTGCGAGAGAAGCTGTTAAAGTTATGGTGGATATAGACGAGGGTGAATTATATAAGATAAATGTTCGGCCAGATATTCCTGTCTGTATAGATGCAAAGAAATTTATAAATACTTTTTTGAAATATAAAGACAGAATCGTTCCAAAAGATAGAAAAAAATGGTTTGCTTATGCAAGAGGAGTAAAAGAAAAATATCCAATCGTGCAGAAAAAGTATTGGGAACAGAAAGAATTAGTTAACACCTATTGCCTTCTGGAAACAATTTCTGATCAGATGAAACCAGATGATATTTATGTTTCGGGAAGTTCAGGAAGCTGTATAGATATTTCCATGCAGACCTTTAAGGTTAAACGGGGACAGAGAGTATTTTGCACTAAAGGTCTGGCCTCCATGGGATATGGATTGCCTTCTACGATAGGCGCATGTCTTGCAGGAAATAGAAGGTGCACAGTTGGTGTAAATGGTGACGGCGGTTTTGTGATGAATATTCAGGAGTTGGAGACCATTCGTCGTCTGAATTTGCCTATAAAAATATTTGTACTCTGTAATAGAGGATATGGAGCCATAAAGGCGACGCAGACGAATATTTTTGGGGGACATTTAGTTGCCTGTGAGGAAAGTTCAGACCTTACTATTCCTCCCATCGGAAGGATAGCTGAAGCATATGGTTTAACTACTTTCCAGATTCATGACAATTCAGAACTGAAAGAAGTCGTAGCTGAAGTACTGGAGCATGAAGGGCCGGTTATATGCGAGGTATATACTCCCATAGGATTAACTGCCATGCCGAAACAGGTATCTTATAAAAGAAAAGACGGACAGATGGAGTCGAAACCTTTAGAGTATATGAATCCTCCATTGGATGATGAAGAATTTGCCGAAAATATGTTGATACCGCTATTTCAGGAGCAATAAGATAAAATGAAAAAATACCAGTATATATTATTTGATATGGATGGGACGTTGGTAGACTCAGAGCCTGGCATCCTGGATTCCTTAAAGGAGACCTTAAAGACATTGGGGGTTGAGAAATATGAAGCGAATTATTTGCGAAAATTTCTTGGCCCTCCCCTTAAAGACTCTTTTTTAGCATACTTTAATATGGAAGAATCAGAAGCAGAGGCGGCTGTAAAAATATTCAGAAGCCATTACTCAAATGAGGGAATGTATAAAAGTAAACTATATAAAGGTATTAAAGAAACATTAGCATTCTTATCTGGAAAATATGATCTTTTTATAGCAACTTCAAAGCCAACTCCTTATACGGAGATTATTGCAAAAGAGCTGGGTATACACCAATACTTTCGAGGAATCGCAGGAAGTAATCTGGATAATTCCAGAGGGAAAAAAGAGGAAGTTATTCAGTATATTTTAGATGAATTTTCTATATTGGATAAATCTCAAAGCCTGATGATAGGGGATAAAGCCCAGGATCTTATAGGCGCCAGGAAGTGTGAAATCGATGGGGCAGGAGTTTCTTATGGCTATGGGACGATGGAAGAACTGAGTAGTCAGGAACCGATGATCATATTCGATAGCCCGGAAGAAATTATAGAATATTTGGAGTAGTAGCTATGAAACATGCAGTGATAACAGGTCCTACAGGGGCAATCGGCGTTGCGCTGATAGAAAAGTTGATACAAGAGGGGGTTCGAATCTCTGCAGTCTGTAGACCAGGATCGGAGAGAATAAAAGGGCTTCCAAAGAATGATCTTCTTAAGATTATAGAATGTGATGTAAGTGATTTGCTAAATTTACCTCGGTTAATAAAAGAAAAATGTGATATATTTTATCATTTCGCATGGAAGGGGACAGTAGGCGATGCGAGAAATGATATGAACTTACAAGTGCAAAATATTAAATTTGCAGTAGATGCAGTAGAAGCTGCCAAGAAATTAGGATGTAAAACTTTTATTGGAGCAGGTTCGCAAGCGGAATATGGGAGAGTATCTGGTGTTTTGCATGCAAATACGCCTGTCAAGCCTGAAAATGGTTATGGAATGGCTAAATTATGTGCAGGACAAATGACAAAAGTTTTATGCCAAAAATACCATATACGTCATATTTGGACAAGGATTTTAAGTGTATATGGACCTCATGATGGAAAGAAAACCATGATTATATCAGCTATGAATAGTTTGATTAAAGGGCAGGTGCCTGCTTTTACAAAAGGAGAACAGAAGTGGGACTATTTATATTCTAAAGATGCGGCAAATATTATGTATCTTTTGGGAGAAAAAGGGAAAGACCAAAATACTTATTGCCTTGGAAGCGGGACGGCAAGACCTTTAAAAGAGTATATAGAAATCTTACGAAAATGTGTTTCTCCAGAGGGAAAGATAGAACTTGGGAAAATTCCCTATGCCGAAAACCAGGTAATGTACTTGTGTGCTGATATATTGCCAATCGAGCAAGATTTAGGATATCAATGCCAGTATTCCTTTGAGAGAGGGATAGAAGAAACATACCAATGGATAAAGAAGGAACAGTATAATGAAGAAAATTAGTGTTATGATTCCATGTTTTAATGAGCAGGAGAATGTTAGAGAAATCGCTAAAGCTGTGGCAGATATTTTAGAAAATGAATTGCCGCAATATGACTATGAATTATTATTTATAGATAATTGTTCTACTGATAAAACAAGAGTATATTTGAGAGAACTTTGCAAACAGAACCCTAAAATAAAGGCGATTTTTAATGCACGTAATTTTGGACAGTTTAATTCCCCTTATTATGGTATGTGTCAGACTACTGGGGATTGTACCATTACAATGTGCTGTGATTTTCAAGATCCAGTAGAGATGATACCTAAGTTTATTGAAGAATGGGAGAATGGATATAAAATTGTAAGTGCTATAAAATCTTCGAGTAAAGAAAACGGATTCATTTATTTTTTACGGACCGTTTATTACAAAATGATTCGTAAGATGTCTAGTGTGGAAATGATAGAACATTTCACAGGTTTTGGATTATATGACAAATCCTTTATTGAAATATTAAGAGATTTACACGATCCGATTCCTTTTATTAGAGGGATAGTGGCTGAATTCGGATATAAAAGGAAAGAAATCGAATATGAACAGCCTAAAAGGAGAGCTGGAAAAACGCATAATAATTGGTATTCTTTATATGATGCAGCTATGCTTAGTATTACATCCTATACGAAAGTGGGACTTAGACTGGCAACGTTTGGCGGATTCATATGTTCGGGATTATGTTTCTTAAGTGGACTTATATATTTAATCTTAAAACTGCTATTTTGGAATAAATTTTCAGTAGGAATTGCACCAATAATAATAGGAACTTTTTTTATTGGTTCGGTTCAATTATTTTTTATTGGGTTACTTGGGGAGTATATCATGAATATTAATCAGCGTATAATGAACAGACCATTGGTAATTGAAGAGGAGCGAATAAATTTTGAATAAATTTATTTAAACAAAGAGGAATATATATGAAATATTATATCAAATGGTTACCAGGTATTACTATAATTGTGTGTTGGATTTTTTTTATAATTTTAATATTATTAACAAGAGGAAGAATTATAACAGAAATATTTTTTTGTGATATAAGAGATACATATATGGATTTTTTTAATAGTGTCTACGACGCTTCTATGAGAAGACCATATGAATTGGGTGTTATTTATCCGCCGCTATGTTATATAATCTTTTACTTGTTTAATAGATTTGTACCAGAGGAAATTATTGATGCACAGTGGCATATTTCTCCTGGAGGTAATGTGATTAAGACAACACAAGGAGGACAACTTGCTCTTTTTATTTATCTAACTTTTATTATTATCTTTATATTTTTAATTATATTTATATACTTGAAAAAACAGAATATATTAATAAAAATTAGTGGTATAGTTTCTATTTTCTTATCAATTCCTTTTCTTTATTCGATAGAAAGAGGAAATATAATATTATACTCTTTTGCAGGGGCGTTATTTTTTTGCTTATTTTTTAATAGCAAAAATAAAATTGCAAGAGAGATGGCATTAGTTGCGTTGGCATTTTCTGCAGGTATCAAAATATATCCAGCTATTTTGGGATTGTTATTACTTTTAGAAAAAAGATATAGGGATGCTTTTAGATGTATCATATATGGGATTAGTTTCTTTTTTCTTCCTTTTATTTTTTTTGGCGGAGTAAAAGAAGTTTGGAATTTAATTGACAGTATACAGCAAAGTTCGATTTACTTTGGAAATACGTATGGAGGTGTCGGATATAAAATAAATTTTGAAAATACACTAAAAATTTACGAGGCATTATTTGGTATTAAAACTATTAACATAAATATAATAGTTGGAGGTATATCGTTAGCCCTGTTTTTTTTATCTATATTCCAAAAGACTACATGGAAACGTATAGCTATGCTGCTATTAATTATAATTGGAACTCCAGCTTTTAGCTACAATTATACATCAATTTTTTTAATAATACCTTGGATTATGTTATTTAGTGATAATAAATTTAATAGAATGAATATGTACTATTTTATTCTGCTGACAATTATATTATTACCGATTCCTTTAGGCGTTATTCAAATAGATAGCGAATGGCCATTAACGGGAAATACACTGTTAGTATCAACTATTATTTTATTATTAGCTGTTTCTCTTATTGTTGAAACAATTGTAGTTTACGCAAAAAAAATAAAAAATATAAGGAGAAAATGGTATGGGGCCATTAATTAGTATTACAATAACATGTTATAATTACGGGAAATTTATGAATAGAAGTTTAAATGCAATAAAAAAGCAAAAATTTAAAGATTATGAAGTGATTTTAGTAGATGATAAGTCACAAGATAATACAGTTGCAATAGTGGAAGATTTTAAAAGACAAAACCCTGATATGAATATAAAATTAATAAAGAATACTACTAATATGGGTGTACTAAAAGCAAGAAATATTGCGCTTGAAAATTCAAGTGGGAAATATATAATGTTTTGCGATTCAGATGATTGGATGGACGAGAATTGTCTTGAAATTTTAGCTCAAGCGGCTATTAAAAATGATGCGGATAGAGTAATTGCACAATTTCGAGATGTTGATCAAAATGGTAAAGTTTTGCAAGTACAAAAACTTCCAAAGCATCCATCAAAATGGATATGTGGCTGTCATCATGGGACTTTGTATAAAAGAGAAATTTTTCTAAAATATAATATTAAGTTCAAAGATCTATATCCAGATGATGTTTATATTAATGTGATGTTTCATTTACATTGTAAAAGGGTGGTTTTTGTTCATAAAACAATTTATAATTGGTATGTTCATACAGATTCGACATCTAGAACACTAAATGAAGAGTCCCCTTGGATTGGATATAAAATGTTTGAGCAAGCCGCATCTTATATTATGCCTACAATACAAATAATTTGTTCTGATATTGAAAAACAAGAGTTAGAATTACAATTAATTAAGATATACTGTCTTGCGATTTACCATTCGTATAGAAATTCAAGTTATAAAGAATTGATAAGTGGATATGCGAAGATAAATGCTATCATGAAGAAATATGATAAAAATTATAAAAAAAATAAATTTTTATCAATTTTTTCTGAATCTCCAATGCGAAAATATGCAACGGTAATAGTTAGAACAACAATTCTATTAGAAAAAATTCACATGATGAGAGTTGCTTTATTGGGCTATCATATACTTTGCAAGTTTTACTATTTCAATTTATAGGAGGAATGAAATTGAAAATAAATGAAAAGAAATATACTATGATGCCCACATGGAAATATATAGGAATTTTGACTCTATTTTTGGTATTTTTCTCGTATATAATGTCTTTACTAAGAATGGATAATATAAGTAAAATTTTTATTTGTTTGACTTGGTGCAGTGCATTTGCAACAATATTAAATATCAGTTTACTAAAAAAGCATCAGTATTTAAGAGAATTTTTTATTGTGTTTTTATGTATAACTGTTTTTTATGATTTGTATTCTTTATATGTATGGCAATTGAATGATCGAACTCCATTATCAAAAATCCTGATGTTCAGTCTTTTATTTGTAAACTTAATATTTATATATTTACTTGGAAAAATTAAATTTAGCAAACTACAAATTTTATCATATATAAAAAAAATGAGCCCTATAATAGTTATATGCATAGTTTTTATTATTTTAAACTATAATATATTTAATTGGGGATATACACCCGATGGGTATACTTATTTTTCCACAACAAAAGAAAATTTAGGAATGTGGGATTTTACTTGGAAAAATGTTAATTCCTTGCAAATAGCGGGCCACTTAACTTTAGGATACACTATTTTTTTGGATATTGGTCTAATTTTATTCGGAGATTATGGGATCAGAATAGTAAATTTAGCTATGGCCGTGGTTACAATAGGTTGTTTTTATAAGATATTGCTATTTTTATTTCCTAAAGAAAAAAAACAGTTCCTTATTTGTTCAACAATGATTTTTTCTTTTTCTCCCTTATTTTTAGGATTAATACATAGCTTAAATTCTGATTTTCCGATGTTATGTTTTTTTGTATGGTACATATGGGCAGATTATTCTGATAAAAGAATTTTACGTTTTTTCTTTTCTGCATTAATGTGTTTTTCTAAAGAATTAGGGGCTGTTGTTTTATTCCTTTATTTGACAGTAGATGCTTTTACAAAAATATTCAATTCTAAAGGAATGGTAATAGACAAAATAGGTGAATATATACGTTCATTTCGATGGATAGAAGTTTATAACATTTTATTTTTTGTAACGCTTTTATTATTTGGTGGTTCTGGATGGGGTGAAAACGCTAAAAATAGTTTCGCAAATATCTCAGGCAATAATATCGAAAACAAATTTCTTATTAATTTTGATTTTATTCTATATAAATTAAAAGAAATGATTTTTATGAATTGGTCATGGGTAATCATACCTTTATTTATATTTTTTCTTTTATCTTATACTAAAAGAAAAGAAAAAATATATATTCATAAAAAATATTTTTCATTGATAGCCAGTTATATAGGTTTTTTATTATTTAATTTGTTTTATTTTACATATCCGCATTACAGGTATTTAATATTTCAAAATTTTTTTTATACAATAGCAATAACTTTCATAATATTGTATATTACTAGAAAGAAATATTTAAGAGGAATTATATTTAGTGTTGTCATTGTGTTGTTTATAACGGAATCCTTTTATACGTGGGATTTTGTCTCATTGAATATATTTCCAACGATCAATGTGGGTAAAAGGGAAATAGTGTCTACAAAGAAATATATATCTATAGATGGTAGATTATTAACAAAAGAAGAAAATTCATCCGTAGAATCTCAAATGTTTTTTGACAGCACATTAAACAATAAGGACCAAATAGGATTCGAAACTATCACAGAAAAAGCTTTGAAGAGAATTAATTATGATGGAACACAAAAAATAATTTTTCCGTCATTGTATGGAGATAATCTTGAGTATACACTATTAGCGATGTTTGGAAGAAATGATAAGGAATCATTTTATTGGAATAAAAAAACTAATAGTATCACAGACGATTTAAGAGATATTAAGTTATCTTTTTATGATATTTACAGTATTATTGAAGATAATTCACTTTCAGGGGAAATATATTATTATTTGCAGTATCCATATTCATATGAATATGATGAAGAAAGACTATTGAACAATTTTAATATAAATAATCAGATTTCAATTTCATCAAAAGGCTGGGAGATGAACATATTGGAAATAGAAAAAAAATAAGTTATCCTTATACTTATCGTCGCCTACATGAGAATAGTAAAATTGGTATTGTTCTAGATAATATGAAGTGCCCCCACATTTGTAGCAACGTGGATTTACCTGTATACTAAAGTTTGATAAGAATAATGGTAACAGGAATTGCCGCATACAAAAGAAGGCCACTTATATGTATAGAATAATCAAAATTGGTATGGATGTCCATAGTAAAAATTATACCTTATGCGCAATGGAGTCCACAATCGGGGCAGAAGACCGGATCTTCGGAGAAGTTCAGGTTGTCCCAGACTCCAAAGAAGTCCTTTGCTTCATTGAATCTCTAAAGAGGAAACTCGGTTTCTACGATGCTTATTCTATTGAATGCGGTTATGAGGCTGGCTGTCTCGGGGATACGCTTTACCACCAGTTTGCAGTGTACTGAAATGTTCATTTTAAATCATTCTTTATCTTGACTATATATCAGGATAAAGAGAGACTAATTTATTGCATGCGTCTTTTGTTGTAAATTGCCAGTTTACTTTAGCTTCACGATGATTACGATTCATCTCCCAGGCTACGAGTTCTGAGTACATTTCTCATTGCAGACTATCTTTCGTGATAAACGCTGACGTACTATTACATTAAGTCCAATCTCAGCAATGTTAAACGAACGGCTATGTATGGGAGATATAATATATCCAGTTTTTTCACGAGCTTTGCCCCTTGTGGCGCAAATGTCTTAATATATAGACATTGTCTTCTACATATTGATGTTATCCATTACTAGGATAATCTTCTGGACATCGGGGTATATAACATCGACCAGATATTGTATCTCGTATGCCCAGCCAACAGCTGTACGATGTTCATGCACTAATGAGATGCTTGCTTGCAATCTAGGGCTATTATAAAAGTGAAAATACTGCTGATCACGCCTCGGGACGTATTGACCATGACTCTCTGACTTTCCCTAAAAGCTGATAAGGCTTTTCATCCATACAGACAACCAGAATATCCGGGTTGTAGGTGAGTATTCCGGGGCATTTCCCAATAGGGAAGTCCATACAGACTAAGGATATCATCCATGCAGGCTACGAATTCTGCATTTGTTTTGTTTGGGAGGCCTCAATAGTGACTGCGGCGAGGTTGAAGATTATTTTTTTAGAGAACGCCGGATGGATTCATTGCTGATGAATTTTTCCAATTCAACTTTTAGTCGTTCTTCAAGAAGCCGAACGACCAAAAGGTTATGTTCTTCAGAAACCGGTCCGCAGGCAGTTTTAATTTTTTTTATTTCTATCCTACTGCCCACTTTCCGGCGGGAATTATCAGAATCGATATTTCTGTTAATTTTTAAAGTCGCATGAATTCCGCCGGAAACAAAATTTCGCAGTTGTTGCAATAGATGCACGATTGACAATGCATGCCGATATATATATTGATTATAAGTCAAAGTGGACGATGATCTTCATCAAAATTTAAAAAGATTCTGCATGCTGCAGAAAGAAGCTGGTTTATTGATATGCATAAGAGGTTAATAAATGAATCTAAGAAAATATTTGATTACTAGTAATAACATTGAAAGAGACGGCTTTATCTGGAATATGGTGGGAAGTATGCTGACCGCATTTCAGTCAGTCATTTTGCTAATGATTCTAACCAGAACAGTAGGGCTGATTAATGCAGGAATTTTTACAATTGCATATGCGAACGCCAATTTATTTTTAAATATTGGTAAATATGGAATGAGAAACTTCCAGGTCTCCGATGTTAAACGCCAATTTTCTTTTAAAGATTATTTATATTCTAGATACATCACAACTTTAGCAATGCTTATTGTGTCAATAATATATATCTTTTATGTTGCCATAGCTAACAATTACACTATGGACAAGACAATGATTATTTTTTGGATGTGCCTTTTTAAAATTCCAGATGCAATAGAAGATGTATATTATGGAGATTACCAAAAAAAGGGAAGATTAGATATTGGAGCAAAAGCTATTGCATGGAGATTGATATTAACATTAGCTTTATTTTCCTGTATTTTAGTAATATATAAAGATTTAATTATAGCCCTGATCATATCAACCCTTTTTACATTTGCAATTATGGTTATGTTTATAAGGTGCACAGTTGATGGATTCGTTGAAAAGGGGAATAAATCTTGGACAAGGATTATTGAACTTTTAAAACAGTGTTTTCCTTTAGCAGCAGGTGCATTTTTGTCCTTTTACATAGGAAATGTTCCTAAATATGCAATTGATTCCATGTTAAATGATGAACTACAAGCTTGCTATGGGTTCATTGCCATGCCAGTGTTCGTAATAGGGCTTTTAAATAATTTTATTTTTGCTCCCATTCTTTACAAAATGTCATGCCTGTGGGAAGAGCGAAAGATTAAAGTATTTATTCAAAGGACATTGATTCAGGTGATTATTATTTTTATAATCACATTGGTCTGTATTATAGGGGCATATCTTATAGGTGTACCTGTATTGTCTATATTATATAATACAGATTTAGCACCTTATAAAACAGAACTTTTAATTTTATTATTGGGCGGAGGATTTTTAGGACTGTCGGGTTTATTGAATACGATGATTACAATTATACGTTTCCAGAAGTCATTACTTTTGGGATATGGGATTATTGCGGTCATAGCTTTTTGCCTTTCAAATTATATGGTACGACAGTGGGAGATGTTCGGTGCAGCCCTTTTATATGCATTGCTTATGGCGGCTCTTTGTCTGATTTTTGCGGCCTTTTTTGTATTAGGTATTATTAAGAACCGCTAGATACAAAGTCAAAATATATTTTCTGACTTTGTTTTATAACCGGGGAGGAAAAGAAAACAATGGTAAGCAGAAAATGGCTGTTTCCCATTTAGAATAAATACTTTTCGAAAAGCTGGTTGAAGCAGAGTTAAAAAAAGAGAGAAATGGATTATATCTTGTTAAGAAGATATTAGAAAAAGGTGTTAAAAAGAAACAGGATTTAATGTCAATGACTATTGGACAGATGGAAGCCATATCAATACGAGCGGCGCACGGAAAATCTCTGGTTATTTAGGGGAAAAATTAAAAGATAAGTATGAACTGCCAGATCACAGAGCGGATGAAGGCTATGATAGCTGGAATGTGAATGCAGTTAATATTCAGAATAATTACTTAAGACAGATAACAGAGAGTAAAGATTATTTTGAAGAGTTAAAAAGAAATGACAGATCTGTTTTTCTTATAAAAAATTCAACATGGGAAGAAAGTCCTGCGTATGAACAACTATTAGCTGATATGGAACTTATAGGAGTAAATAGTAATGAAGTAAGAGAAAGCACAGGCGGCGACTGGTTTCTGGATTCTACACAGGAAGGCTCCTTCGTTAATCAATACGGGGGAGAAATGTATAGTGCATTTGAGTTTGATAATACCATGTTTTCTGTGGATTTTCAAAACGGTGAAGGGATAAAGGTTGGAGACAGTAAAGTGTATGATTTGGCAGGACCGGGAATAATATGTGCGGTTTATGATACAAATACTGCCCAATGCATAGATGTGGTTACTTTTCTGGTAAGTGATGATTTTCAGCTGGTCCATTCTCTGGACTATTTAGAGTAAAAACTACGGCTTTATTTTTGCGAAAACGTAATATGCCATCCCCGACGCAGGAAAGAATAGAAAATAGATAGTGTCAATTATAGCACCTCCTCTGCTATATAATTTATGCAGACATATTTTAAAGTATGTATATCCTTGGATATCATTTTAGTGAATTAACTAAGGTACTTATTGATACGAAACATCGTAAGCGCCCAATAATACCGCAGTAAAATTTAAAATTACCCCAGCCCTTTGCGAGTTGGAGTGATTCACTATAATTCACACGCGATTTTTGATAGATTGGAGTTTTTCACTCCAAGGTGCCAGCTCTGCAAGCTGTTCATCGGTCATTTCTTTACCTGGCCGGTGCTCCAGTAAAAATTTAAGATATCCGTAAATATTCAAATCGTGTGCTTTTGCAATCTCAACCATTGTGTAGACTACCGCCCGGGCATTCGCTCCGTCTACTGAATTGCTGAACAGCCAGTTCTTCCGCCCTATTGCATATGTCCGGATCGCATTCTCACAGAGATTGTTGGTAAAGTTGCAGCGTCCGTCTTCCAGTATACGGCAAATCATTATTACCGTGCTAGTTTTCTCTATCCATGAGATAATAAATCCAGAAAACTACAAGTTTTTAAAAGGAGTTGTCACTATGGATAAGATCACACATCAGGTCCGTGCAGAGCCCTGGACCAAAATCATGAATGAATGCATAAACAGTGGAATCTTAAAAATTGCCTGGTGCAGGACAAATGGAATCTCAGAAAAGGGTTCTGCTACTGACAAGCGGTCCTGTGAAGAAAAGTTTTTGAAAATTTCTAGAGGCCATTATTGTCAGTAGCGGTTGTACCAGATCAGGAGCGGGTATCAGAAATTCAGTCTGACTTTAACCGGGCATGTTTTGGTGAGTGGATTTATTGACCTCCTTTTTCAGGGGTATGTTTAGTGAAATATTTCTAGAAGCTATTGATATACGAAAGGGGATTATTATGCCGGATAAAATAAGAAAACAAAATAAAAGCTTAGCATTAATAATAGTCATGTTGTTAACAATGGGAATAAATTTTTCCCTTATATTTAACGATTCTGTATGGTTTGATGAATCATTTACTATGTTGACAATTAAGAGCGGTTTTAAGGAGATCATTCAAATTACCATAGAGGATGTCCATCCACCGCTGTATTATCTGATACTCAAATGTGCCATAATAGTATTAGGGTATTCGGTATCTGCAGCAAAGATTGTTTCTTTAATTCCGGTATTATTAGCAATGGTTTTGGGAGTTACAGCGATTAGACGAAGATTTCCAGAGGTTGGAAATAAAAAGCTGTTTGCAGCCATATTGTTCGTATGTTTTTTGTCAATCATGCCTTCATCCCTAGAGGAAAACCTGGAAGTTAGAATGTATACATGGGCGATGTTTTTTGTTACGGCTTCAGGTGTGTATGCATTTGAAGCATATTTAGAACCAGAAAGAAAGAAAAACTGGATAGTACTGACATTGTCATCCTTGGCTGCGGCCTATACTCACTATTTCGCACTGATATCGGTTGCTGTAGTTTATGTAATTCTTTTTTTTGCTTTAATGATTAAAAGAAAAAAGATAGTAAGCTATTTGATTTCCGGTATTGTATGCGGTATAGGGTACCTTCCATGGCTGCCATTTTTGTGGAAGCAAATAAATTTTGTAAAAGAAGGATTTTGGATTCCGGAAGTTACTTTAGAAAAAGTGCTGGAGTATGTAGTCTGGATTTTTCAGGGGGAATATCAATATTTTTGGTTTTTAATTTTAATACTGGCCTTTCTGCTTCTGGTCGACAGTTTATTTCATAGTGTAGAAGTAAAACAAGAAGTAAAAGAAGTAGCTTTCTCTATGCTGGGATATTTTATAGTTTTTATTGGCACTATATTGGCAGGAGGTATATTGTCAGTGCTAATTCGTCCTATTTTGGTTGAAAGATATTTATTTGTCTCTATAGGCTTGCTGTATATATTCTTGGTGTATTCCTTAACATATTTGATTGACAATAGGAAGGTTAAAATCGGTATTTTGGCACTTATAATTTTGACAGGAATGTTTTCATATGGAGAAAAATTCAATAATGAATATAAGAACGGAACAGAAGATTCAAAAAAAATTTTTGCAGATAACATTTCTGATACAGATTTAATTGCAACAAATGATTTTTTGCTTGGAGCTCATAATGGAAGTCCGTTGCTTTATTATTTACCTGAAAATAATTTAGTTACTATTGAGACTGAAGAACAGGTACAGCTGATGGAAGGATATAATAAAATATGGTATTTTGCGACAAATACTTTTAACCAGGAAATGTTTACAAACCAGGGTTATTCACTGACATATATTTATCAAGGTACTATAGATGTGAAACATCCATATACTCTATATTTAATACAAAAAAACAACTAAAAGAAATAATATATTTAATAAAGGTAGTTTAGTATGAAAGGGAAAATACGTATAGATTATTTTGATATTGCCAAGGGCATTGCCATATTAACAGTGATCTTAGGCCATTGCGGAGGTATCCCGCAATGGCTGATTAATTTTATATTTTCTTTTCACATGCCCATATTCTTTTTTGCAAGTGGATATTTTCTAAAGAAAAGGGATAGCAGAGAGAACGCTGTAATAAAGGCAAAACAGCTGATGGTTCCCTATATTGTGACGGGGATAGTGATAGTGATAGCTTCTACGCTGCAGCTTATTGCCAGGGGAACTTTTATAGACGATATTTATGTAAATATACTGAATCGATGCTGGGCAATATTTTATGGCAGCGGTCAGGAATATCAGACCCCGGTATATGTGCCTAATGCACAGGCTTTGTGGTTTTTCCCGGCCTTGTTTTTTGCATTGATTCTGGTGCATGAGTGTATAAAAAGAAAGTATTCCGCAATTTATGTGGGAGTGATCGCCCTGATAGGCTATTATACATCTACTATATTTTGGGTGCCCCTTAGTCTTCAGGCCGGTATGGTTTCGACTATTTATGTTTATATCGGATATGAGTTTAAAAAGTATAACCTTCTGGAATATTTAAACAGAAAAATAGTGGCAGTAGAAATATTCGTTATCTATATATTGTATTATCTGTGGGGCGGCGGAAGGTTATATTTAGTAAGGAACTGGTTTGAACAGGGAATCTGGGAAATTGCAGGCTCCTTGTGCGGGGTGCTGTGCCTCATAAAAATTTCACAGATAATTTCGGGAAATGTAAAACTGTGTAAACGGATACTGTCTTTTATAGGCAGGAATACACAGCTGATCCTGTGCTTTCATATAATTGATCTGTCCATTTTCGACTGGACCTTTATTTATAACAGATTTGCCGGATATGGAACTTTTATTCTGTTTTTTGTCCTTTTTATCTTGAGAAGCATATGGGCTATAGGTGGAATGCTGATTTTCAAGGCATTGCTCAGAGTTTTTAAAGGAATCCCAGAGAAGAAAAGAAACTCAGTGAGCAGTATGGCCGGACAGGAGAATACGGAAATTAGGGGGGCAAAACAGAGAAACGTGTATATTGATGTGTCAAGAGGCCTGGCTATCCTGTTGATGGTGTATGCACATTATGCCATTGATCCCAGAATCAGTACTGTGATATTTTCTTTTCATATGCCAATATTTATTTTGATCAGTGGTTATTTCTACAGGAAAGAAACCACAATAAAGATTACGTTGATAAAAACAGTAAGGGGACTGATCATGCCGTATATGGCGGCAACAATATTGTATGCATTTATCTCTTCCTGGCATTATGTAACACACACAGATATTTCCATTGTGTCCGGAGGAGAAGCTGCGAATATTTTTCTGCAGAAGATATATTACGGACTGTGGGGGATAAGCAATACATCTACTCTATTTCAAAATATAGAAAGTGTGGGGCCGATTTGGTTCATTGTCTGTCTGGCATCTGTCAGGATAATGTATGCTCTGCTAAGTAAAATATTCAAAAATGAAAAAGTCCTATCAGTTGTTATTGGGGCTTTTTGCATTACAGGCTACCTGATTGGCAGATATGTAGCCTTTTTACCCTGGAGCTTAGATGTTGGAATGGTTTCTCTGGCTTTCTTCCATATTGGCTTTTTAATTCGAAAAGTAAATTGGCTGGAAGAAAAATGGAGTTTGACTTTAGCGCTGTTTCTGGTTATAGTATGGGTAGTGGATATTCATTACGGCGGCCTGGATCTGGCTGCGAGAAATTACGCTTATTTTCCTGTCTGCATCATTGGCGCAATAGCAGGAAGCATATTGGTACTGAAAGTTGGCGGTTTGTTGGCGAAAATGGATGTGACAGCGTCTTTCTTAAGCTTCTGTGGCCGTCATTCTATGCTGATTTTGTGTATTCATTCTATGGAACAGCGTACATGCGCCTGGGCATCTATATTGCCGGATTTATCTGCGAATATAGTGTTTCTTTTCAGGATCATGATCATACTGATGTATACAGTGCTGTTTCTCTGCACATGGGCATGGTTAAAAAACAAAATGATTAAAGTAGAAAATGTATGGAGGAAATGATGAAGAATCGAAAGATCAAAAAGCTTTTGGCAAGAGTGTTAGTGACCGGAATATTGGCTGCGGCTTTGACCGGAAATTCTGTTATTGCTTATGCAGCTGCTTCTGAAGAGTCGGCTCAGGATGTTCAGGAAAATAATACTTCAGAAGAAACAGAGCTCAAAGAAAACAGCTGGAGATATGAAAACGGAGAGCCGATAAAAAATAACAGGGCTTCCAGAGCCGCTACTTATCCCTATGCATGGGAAAAAGTTGATGGACAGTATGTCAATGACAGAGGCGAGGCGATCCCCGGAGCTCAAAAAAAGGGCATTGATGTCAGCGAACATAATGGAACCATAGACTGGAATAAAGTAAAGGCAGACGGCATTGAATTTGCAATCATAAGATGCGGATATGGACAGGATATGGTATCCCAGGATGACAAGCAATGGGAACATAATGTTTCGGAATGTGAACGGTTGGGAATCCCATATGGCGTTTATCTGTATTCTTATGCGGATACTGTGGAAAAGGCTGCCAGTGAAGCACAGCATGTTCTCAGGCTTTTAGAAGGACATAATCCTACATATCCGGTATACTACGACCTGGAGGATAGAGTGACAGAAGCGTTGTCCGCAAGCATGAAGGGCCAGGTGGCAAAAACATTTTGCGATGCAGTATCTGCAGCAGGATATAGCGTCGGTATTTATTCGAATCTGGACTGGTGGACGAACAAGCTGACAGATCCGGTATTTGACAATCCAAATTGGTCAAAGTGGGTTGCTCAGTGGAGTTCTACCTGTTCTTACACAGGAACATATGACATCTGGCAGTGCTCAAGTGAAGGTCGCGTAGATGGGATTGGAAATGGACAGACAGACGTGGATCTGAACTTTATGATGAGCAGCCCTGCTCCCGGAGCAGGAACACTGCAGTATGATGCTGCGACAGGAACATGGAACGTTTATAAAAACGGAAGTATAGACACCAGCTATACGGGCCTGGCTGAAAATGAATATGGCTGGTGGTATGTTACCAATGGAACCATAGACTGGAATTATACCGGAATGGCACAAAACATTTATGGCTGGTGGTATGTTACCAATGGAGCCATAGACTGGAATTATGTAGGAATGGCCCAGAATGAATATGGCTGGTGGTACATCAGCAACGGAACGGTAGACTGGAATTATGTGGGAATGGCCGAAAATATTTACGGCTGGTGGTACATCACCAATGGAACCGTAGATTGGAATTTCCAGGGAATGGCCCAGAATATTTATGGCTGGTGGTATATGACCGGGGGAGCAGTAGACTGGAATTATGTAGGAATGGCCCAGAATGATTACGGCTGGTGGTACATCAGCAACGGAACGGTAGACTGGAATTATGTGGGAATGGCCGAGAATCCCCTTGGCTGGTGGTATATCAAAAATGGAACTGTAGACTGGAACTTTACCGGAATGGCTCAGAATCAATATGGCTGGTGGTATCTTACCAACGGCGGAGTAGACTGGAACTTTATCGGAATGGCTCAGAATATCTACGGCTGGTGGTATATCAGCAACGGAACCGTAGACTGGAATTACCAGGGAATGGCTGAAAATATCTATGGCTGGTGGTATATCAGCAATGGAACCGTAGACTGGAACTTTACCGGAATGGCTCAAAATCCGTATGGCTGGTGGTATCTCACCAATGGTGGAGTAAACTGGAACTTTACAGGAACGATTGAGCAAGGCGGCAGTATATTTAATGTTGTTAACGGGTATGCGGGTAGCTGATAAGTTCTCTAAGTAATAAAAAAACTATAAAGTGATAACAGTACGATATTGTAGATAGCAGCGATACTAAAGGATAGCTCAGGGAGCTGGGAATAGTATCGCTGTTTTAATTAGACGAAAAGAAATCCATAAGCGCCAAATATTTATCCTATCACTACCAGACACTCTTTCCCGCAAAAAG
>ERZ1643250.1066-NODE-1066-length-25448-cov-4.849053_pt1 | contig 25448 bp, 27 predicted proteins | sample MGYA00579262_ERZ1643250 | MGnify/ENA primary metagenome ERZ1643250 (study PRJEB29033, sample SAMEA4952265) | chicken gut metagenome | biome: Broiler Chicken; feature: Gastrointestinal Tract; material: Caecum | place: Ireland | collected 2018 | study: Broiler... | reverse complement strand
TTTGACAGTATCAGTAGAATATATTTGTTTAGAGTACTGTGTTTTTGCCTGATATAGAGCTTCTTTTGTATCACTGTTGACAACTTTTTCCACAATGTAAGGTTCTACCATTTTTCCATCATTCGCAAATGCACTATAGGCACGTATTAACTGCAAACCTGTAAATGTTGATCCTTGTCCATATCCGGTTGTCAAATACTCTAACGTTCTTTCTCCTTCACGTTTATATCCAGCAAAACCTGCGGCAGATTCTAAACCATCTATATTACTTTCTTTAAAGAAACCTAAATCTTCATAATCCTGAAGCAAGGATTCTTTATCTGTTTTTTCACTTAAAATGTGACAGATTCCCGTATTACTTGAATAATAAAATCCTTGTTTATAACTGATTGTTCCCCAACCTTCTCCTTTATTATGGTCCTTGAGTATCGCAACTGTTTTTCCATTGACTTTATAGTAATACTTTCCTGATTGATAAGTATCATTCACATCCAATTTATGATCATTAATCGCATTTCCATAAACAAATGATTTAAAGACTGAACCAGGTTCAACAGGTTCATTAAAAAATAAATCAACATAATTATCAATATCACGTTCATTTGGATCAAATGATGGATAGTTAGAAAGAGCCAATAACTTTCCCGTTTTTGCATCCATAATACCACAGGTTGCTTTTTCTGGCTTTAGTTCTTTTACCATTTTTTCCATCTGCATATCTAATTCCGTCTGCACATCACTATCAATCGTTAAATAAACATCATTTCCCGCAACAGGTGCAGTCTCACTCAAAATTCCATTTGGCAAGACATTATTATTATTGTCAGCTAAATAAGTTCTTTCTCCATCTTCTCCAGACAATTCTTCATCAAATGCCTTCTCAATCCCCATTTGTCCAACTATATTCTGAACTGTCTTTCCTTTAATTTCTTCTGTAACTGCTTGTGCATATCCAACTTCATAGGATGCAAAATCACCATAACGATAATTTCGTGTTGTGATTTCTTCAAATTCTAAACCAGGTAAATTAAGGGCATCAATCTGATCTTTTACAAGAGATGACAGATTGTTTCCATAACTTCCAAACTCTACCTGATAAGTATCTTTACTCAATCGGTTTAAAATATCTTCTTCATCCATTCCAATAATAGGTGATAATTCTTTGGCGGTTTTTTCTTTATCAACAACATAATCCGGTTTTTTATCAAGCGTTAAATGTGTCTTAGATAAAATCGCATAAAGCTTATATGTTTTCATGTCACTGGCAATAACTTCATTATCACTTGAATAGATTGTCCCACGTTTAGCAGGCACAATCTCTGTTTTACTTTCACCACGATCTTTAGCATAACCTTCAATATCATTTCCACTGATCAAATGTTTCCCAGTAGCTCCCAAGTAAATGACATTAAGTACCATACAAACAATGACTGCAATAATAATACAATATATAATTTTAGCACTTTGATTATTATTTTTCTTCAAAGCCATTATTCTTCAGGAACTCCTACAACAGCAGCTGTGGCAGTATTTTGTTTATATGTATATCCCTTCGCTTCAGCAACAGACTCAATACGAGAAAAAGAAGCTAACTCTAATTTTTTCATATCTAATCCATCAATATCTGATTCAATTGTCTTAATATCCTTTTCCAACTGATTACATGCTACATTAATTGTTGATTCATAAGAATTTAATGCAACAATCCCTACAACAAAAACAATAAAACTCATCACTAATAAACGTTTTGAAAATCTTAAAAATCTTGTTTCTTTTCTCTTATTCTTCATCCTCATATATCCTTTCTATAATTCTTAATTTTGCTGAATGAGAGCGATGATTCTCTAATAATTCTTCATCACTCGCCACAATTGGTTTTTTTGTGATTTTTTGAAACCTTGGTTTCAAATATTCAGGAACAATTGGCATTCCCCTAGGAAGTTCTGGTTGTTTTGTCACTTCCTGAAAAGTATATTTACATATCTTATCTTCCAAAGATTGAAATGTAATGACTGCAACACGGCCATGAACATTCAATATTTTTAAAGCATCATTTAAAGCGATATCAAAAACATTCAATTCATCATTAACCGCAATACGTAAAGCCTGAAATGTACGCTTCGCTGGATGTCCACCTTTTCTTCTGGCCGGAGCTGGAATCGCTTCTTTAATAATATCCACCAGTTCAAATGTTGTTTCAATAGGCTTGATTTCACGATGACGTTCAATCGCTCTGGCAATTTGTTTGGCAAATTTTTCTTCAGAAAATTTATACAAAATTGTGACAATATCCTGATAACTATAAGAATTGACGATATCGTATGCAGTTAATTTTTGATTCTGATCCATACGCATATCCAGTTTGGCATCGTAATTGTAACTAAAACCACGTTCACCATCATCAAACTGAGGTGAAGAAACACCTAAATCAAACACAATTCCATCCACATGTTCTACGCCATGTTTTGCAAGCTCAGCTTTCAAATTTTTAAAATTAGAATAAATAATTGTAAAATGATCAGAAATTTGAGCTAGACGTTGTCTGGCTGCTTCTATCGCATGTTGATCTTGATCAAAACAATAGAGATGACCCGTTGTTAAACGTTTTAAAATTTCCTGACTATGTCCACCACCACCCAGTGTACAATCTACATAAATGCCATCTTCTTTTATATTTAAACCATCAATTGTTTCCTTTAATAAAACACTGACATGATGAAACATAACATCCTCCTAATCTAAATCATCTATATTTTCTGAAATCTCATCGAAATGATCTATATTGTCATCATAGAAATGATCCCATGTTTCACTATTCCATAATTCAATATGATCACCTGCTCCGACGATGACACATTCTTTTTCCAGATTTCCTTCCTTTCTTAAAACAAGTGGAATATTGATACGACCTAATTTATCAAATTCACAATCTGTCGCTCTTGAAGTCACCAAACGTATAAAAGTTCTCACTTCGGCTTTTCTTTTAGGAAGTGTCATGAGTGATTGATAATAGTTTTCCCAGCCTTCAACTGTATAAATAGCCAGGCAGCCTTCATTACCACGAGTCACATAGACTTTTTCACCACATTCAAGACGCATTTTGGCAGGAATGCTTAATCGTCCTTTTGTATCAATATTATGTCTATATTCCCCAATGAACACTTCAAAATCACCCACTTTTATACATTTCTATACATATTTTAACACTTCATACCACTATTATATACTATTTATACCCTTATGTATAGAAAAAACATGCTTTATTTTTTGATTTTTTGCACAAAAAAAGTGGCTTATTTTCGCCACTTATCACTATTTTTCCATATTTTAACAAATTTTCATAAACTGTCTTTTTCCAATCGTGGTAACCACGAAGAAAACAGATAAAACCATAAAAAAACAATAGAACTGCATGCCCAAGTGATTGGATATGCCCAAAAAACAAGATGAATATCATGAGCCAGATGCAAAGCAATACTGATGTATAAAACACGCACGACACACCAAAAAATCATCATCACAATCATGGGAATCATTGATTTTCCTGCTCCCCTTAAAATACCTGCAATACAGTGTGAAAAAGCTAATAAAAAGTAAAATAAAGTTACAGTTCTAGCTTGCATTGTTCCATAGCTTATAACATCTTGAGTTGAATCAAATAAGCCAATCAAAAATGGTGCTCCAATAAAAATGATCATCCCTATAATTTGCGCCAAGACCAATGAACAGATAATACCAAAACGCGTTCCTTTTTTGACACGATCATATTTCTTTGCTCCAATATTCTGTGAAACAAAAGTTGTCATTGCTAAGGCAAAACATGTAATAGGTAAAAATCCAAAGCCCTCAATTTTTGAATAAGCCCCACATCCTGCCACAGCCATCTGTCCAAAACTATTGATATAGCTTTGAACAACAACATTGGCTAAAGCTATAATTGAATTTTGAATTCCTGCAGGCAATCCATTTTGAATAACCAGTTTCAGCATTGGTAAATCAAATCGAATTTGTTGGACTTTTAATGGATATGCAGGTAATTTGATTAAATGCACAAAGCATAAAACAGCACTGACAATTTGTGAAATAATCGTAGCTAAAGCGGCCCCTCCTACTCCCATATCAAAGACAGTAATAAAAACAATGTCTAAAACAACATTAATAACTGAAGATATAATCAAATAATATAATGGATGTTTACTATCACCTAAAGCCTGTAAGATTCCTGTAAAAGCATTGTAAAGCACAAAAGCTAATGACCCCATAAAATAGACTCTAAAGTAAATAATAGAATTAGGTAAAACATCCTGGGGTGTTCCCATCAAAATTAAAATCTTAGGTGCAAATACAACACCTAAAATCGTTAAAACAATACCACATACAATTCCTAAAGCAACAGTTGTATGAATAGATAGATGCACACGTCTATGATCATGAGCCCCAAAGAAACGTGCAATCACAACGCCAGCTCCCACAGAAATCCCATTAAAGAAACCAACCAGTAAAAAAATCAAGTTACCTGAAGACGCTACAGCAGCAAGAGCACTTGAGCCTAAAAAATTTCCAACAATCAAAGAATCAGCAGTATTATATAATTGTTGAAATAAATTACCTAAAAACAAAGGAATCGCAAAATAAATAATCTTTTTAGCAATAGACCCCTCACTCATCATATTTGTATCATCCATATAACCCCTCCCATCATTGTTTCATTATAGCACTAAAACATTTCTAAACATAGACTTATCTGATATAATGTCCTCATAAAAAATCAAAAAGAAAGGATACTTATCATGAAATCAGCATTAATTATTGGTTCAAGTGTTTGTGATGTTCATATTTATGTTAAACAGCTCCCTCAACTATGTGGTGATGAAAATATAATCAGTCAAAACATGGCCATGGGTGGTTGTGCCTGGAATGTGGCCTCTATTTTCAGACAGACCAAACTTCCTTATACTCTTTTTTCACCTATTGGTAAAGGTATCTATGGAGAATTTGTGAAAACCCATTTTCAAAAAAATCAGATTCCTATACTTATTGAAACCAATCAAAAGAATGGATGTTGTTATTGTATTATAGATCAACAGGGCGAAAGAACTTTTCTTTGTGAGCAAGGTGCTGAATATTTTTATCAAAAAGAATGGTTTCAACAATTGGATATGAAACAATATCAATGTGTCTACCTTTGTGGATTAGAAATCGAAGAAGATACTCATGAAGTGATTTATCATTTTTTAAAAAATCATGATCATCTAAGCATCTATTTTGCACCTGGTCCACGTTTGATGGACATACCCAAGCAATCTTTCCAAAACATCCTTTCACTCCATCCTATCATTCATTTAAACAAGCAGGAAATCCTGACATATACACAACAAACCACGCTTGAACAAGCCTGCCAATATTTATATCAGCAAACACATCAACCTGTAATCGTTACCCTTGGAAAAGATGGATGTTATTTCTATAATCAACAGGAAAACTTTCATATTCCTGCCATCCCAGTGAGCGTTTATAATACCAACGGGGCTGGTGATAGTCATATAGGTAGTGTCATGGCTTATCGTATGCTAGGCTATTCCTGGTTTCACGCTTTACAAAAAGCCAACGAAATTGCTGCTATGAAAATATCAAAAAAGCATTTATAGACTTCACTCTATAAATGCTTTCTTCTTATAAATCCAAATCATCCAATACTTCTTTTAAAGCTCTGGCACTTGATTGTAATTTATCATTTTCATCATTATTCAAATAAATATCAACAACTTTTTCAACACCATTTTGTCCAATAACAGTTGGAATACTTAAACATAAATCATTCAAACCAAATTCTCCCTGCATCAAGCTAGAAACAGGTAATACAGCATGTTCATCTTTTACAATCGCTGTGGCAATACGTTTTACCGCAACTGCTACACCATAATAAGTTGCTCCTTTTCTTTCAATGATTTCATAAGCACTATCACGAACTTCCTGAGCCAATCTTTCCATGGCTTCTTCATGATTAAAGTGTCCACGTAATTCACAGAAATGATTAATATGAATACCAGCAACCTGCGCACCAGACCATACAACCAATTCACTGTCACCATGTTCTCCAATAATATAAGCATGAATATCACGAGGATCAACCTGTAAATGTTTACCTAAAACATATTTTAATCTTGCTGTATCAAGAACAGTTCCTGAGCCAATAACTCGATTTGATGGGAATCCTGATAATTTCAAAGCAACTTCTGTCAAAATATCAACAGGATTAGAAACAATCAATAAAATACCTTCACAATTTCTTTTTTTAATTTCTGGAATAATGCTCTTAAAAATTTGAACATTTTTCTTAACTAAGTCTAATCTTGTTTCATTAGGTTTTTGATTCGCACCTGCTGTAATGACAATAATTCCTGCATCTACAATATCATCATAAGTTCCGGCATAGATATTCATAGGTGTTAAATAAGCACTCCCATGACTTAAATCCATTGCTTCTCCTTCAGCTTTTTTGACATTTGCATCTATTAATACCATTTCTGAAAATAAACCTGTCTGAATCAAACTAAATGCAGATGTAGCTCCTACAAACCCACATCCAATCACTGCAACTTTTTGCATATTAACCATATTTATCACCTTCCACTTTCAGTATACCCAAAAATACAAATTTTTCAAATCATATGCAACATTTCCATGATTCTTTTTTGTATATTTCATTGATCATAGACTTTCAAATATTCAAATTGGCTTCTTTCATATCATTTTCTATTCTATGTTATCATTTTATCTTCTATAAATATATTGTCGAAATCGAAACAATCCCTATGATTTATAACCATCCTTGATACGATTGCATATGTTAAAAAACTCATTTTCAAACAAGTGTCAATAATGTCAAATATTTTCATTTGTGTCATCATAATGATGACGATTTTTTCTCATATCTTTTCTTAGATGAAAAATCAACCAACATCATTCATGAAAAATACTGATTTCAATTACATAAAATGTCGGATAACTTGACTTTTATCTGAAAAGTACCTATACTTCTAAATGAAGCTATAAATATAAGGGGTATATATATATGGAGGAAACGAAAACACAAGAAAGAGAGCCAAGAAAAAAGATTCGCATAAAAAAAGATCATGTATTAAAAGCAGCACTTATCTTAGGTGCTTTGATTATTGTTGTTTATCTTTTTGGATGTTTCTATTATCATAATCGTTTTATGAGTCATACGACAATCAACGATATTAATGTTTCAGGTTTCACGTATGAGGATGCAAGTTCAACACTTGAAAAAGCTTTAACAAATCAAACTTTATCATTGACATTTGTTGATGGAGAAAAAGAAACTTTAAAACAAACTGATAGTGGAATTTCTTTTAATCAAAACAACAGTATTCAAAAGACATTAGATCAACAAAATTATTTTCTATGGTTTACACATTTCTTTCAATCTACAGAGATTCAATTAAATGATTTATTGATCACAGATCAAAAGCAATTAGAAGAAGCTGTTAATTCTTTACAGCATGTCAAAGATAAACAAATTGCTCCAGTCGATGCCAAGGTAGAATATAAAGATGACGAGTTTGTGATTACACCAGAAGTTTTTGGGACAACAATTCAAAACGATCAATTGATTAATGCTGTAGAAAAAGCTTTTCAAACACGTCAGGATTCTATTAACTTAAAAGAGCAACATATTTATAAAGAACCACAATTGACATCACAAGATGAAACAATTACAAATTTACAAAAACTAGCTAAGGAATATTGTGATGCTAAAATTACTTATCAAACAACATCTGGTCAAGTTGTTTTAGATGGAAATGATTTAATTCAATGGTTATCTATTGATGAAAAAGGAAATTATTATTACGATGAAGAAGAGTTTCAGAAACAAGCTACAAAATTTGTCAAAGAAACTTTAGCACCTCAAATCAATATTATCAGAAAAGCTAAAACATTTACTGGTGCTAATGGCACAAGAACGGTTTCTGGTGGTAATTATGGTTATAAATTAAATCAAAGTAAAGAAGTGACTGGATTACTTGCTGATATTAAAACACATAAAAAAGAAACAAGAACTCCAGTTGTGACAGGTGTACAGGCATCTTACAGCAATGGAGGAATAGGCCATACTTTTGTAGAAATTGATTTAACAGGTCAACATATGTGGTTTGTAAAAAATGGGAATGTTGTTTTACAATCAGACATTGTTTCTGGATTACCAAGTGATCCAGACAAGAGAACACCTGGTGGTACTTATTACATTTATTTTATGCAACGTAATCGTACATTAATCGGTGAAATTCAAGAAGATGGTAAACCAGAATATGAAACACCTGTTGCTTATTGGATGGCATTTAATGGTGGTATTGGTTTACATGATGCAACATGGCAATCTGCCTTTGGTGGAGATCGTTATAAAACATATGGGTCACATGGTTGTATCAATCTTCCACTTGATGTAGCTGCATCATTGTATAGTCAATTAAGCGTCAACATACCTGTTGTATGTTATTATTAAAGATATGGAGAAATTCATATCTTTTTTCGTTCCCTTCTGTTATGATAAACTTATAAGGAGGGATTTCTATGAAACATTTTCTTAAAAGATTTTTTTCAACTGATAGTCTTTCTTTTTCTTTCATATATTTATTATTTCCTAGCCGACCAAATCATATTTCACCTATTCTCACACACAACTATTTCTTTTGATATCATTGATATTTGTTGTATTATCATTTATATTTGTATCTTCATTCCAATCTCGCTCATCATCATTCAAAAAATAGACATCAAATAAAAAATCCTACAAAAAGTAGGATTCTTAAAACGATACAATATACGTATATCTTCATCAAATTTCTATCATTGTAATTAATCAAAATTTTTAAAAGTTCGTTATGAACTTTTTTTATTTTCGTTAGTTTTATCAAAAGGCATATGCAAGATTTTCTGTTGTTTTTCTAATGATAATATAGAAGACAAGCATGTTACAAGAAAAAGTGAAAAAATCGAATATATCACAAACTTCCATAAACGACTTAACATTTTATCCCTCCTTGTCTACAATGACATATCCATCCTTAACGACTTGAATATGGCTATTATAAAATTCCTCCATAACTTTAATCATATCATATGAATCTTTGATTCCTGCTGTTTCATAAGATGAATGCATGGCAAGCTGGGCTAAGCCAATATCTACACAATTCATTGACACCTGAGACATGGCAATATTTCCTAGTGTGCTTCCACCTAACATATCCGATCTATTCGCAAAGAATTGAAGTGGAACGCCAGCTTTTTCACATAAATCTTTCAATACAGCTATACTCAAAGCATCACTTGTATACTTTTGTCCAGCATGTGATTTCACCACAATCCCCTGGTTCATATAAACACCATTTTGCTGATCTGTTTTTTCAGGGTGATTAGGATGAACCGCATGGGCATTATCCCCACTCAACATAAAACTAGAAGCGACTGCACGATAGAAATCTTCATCATCTTGAAATAAATGATGATGAATACGGTATAAAGTATCATATAAAAATGTAGATGCTGCTCCTTGTTTTGTAGATGAACCTACTTCTTCATTATCGAAGCAGGCAAAGACTTGAATTGTTTGTGAATGATGCCCTTTCAAGAAACCTTGTAAAGATGTATAGGCACATTGTAAATCATCCAATCTCGGCGATGAAATAAATTCATCATGCGCTCCCCAGATTGTAGGTTGCATACGATTATATAAATATAAATCACTGCCATAAATATCTTCAACATCTACCTGCAATTCTTTGGCTATCATTTTTTTCAAATCACCAGATTGATATGCCTGTCCTCCAATCAATGGTAACATATCAATTTGTTTATTATAGGCATAACCATCATTCACACTGCGATTCATATGAATGGCGACATTTGGAATCAATACAAGATCCTGATCAAAACAAAGTAAACGTGTCTGATATGTATTGTTGTCTTTAACCATAACACGTCCTGCAATTGATAAAGGTCTATCAAGCCATGAAGCACAAATCATCCCACCATATCCTTCTGTATTTAAAGATACATAATGATTTTTGATTTCCACTTCAGCATTTTCTTTTAACTTAAAAGTTGGTGAATCACTATGTGAAGCCACAATATGAAAATTATAATTTTCTAAATGTTGACCAACATGAAAAGCAATCAAGCTTGACTGATTACGTGTTACATAATATTTTCCACCTAATTGTATTGTCCATTTCTGGCTTTCTGATAATTCCTGATAACCATTTTGATTTAAAATCTTTTTCATTGTATCCACTGCATGAAATGCTGTTGGACTTTGTTGAATAAAAGACATCAACTGTTTTGAAACTTCTTTATACATCTTATCCCTCCATATTTTCTTTATTATAACATAGTTTATTTTAAATATGACTTCTTTCCAGTAATTTTAATCCTTCTTCTAAAGAAGATATATACACTTCCCTGATTCCATAATCATCTTCACTCGAAACAATATCATAAAACTCTAAATCATCCAAAATATAATCAATACGTGATATATTCATATTTAAATGCTGATAAAGCAAATCTGTTGAAGCATATCCAGCTTCCAAAACAACTTGTAAAACATCTTCATATGGATGTGGTATTTTTTGGTGATGAAAACGATAAAATAATGCATGTCGATTGGCTAAACGACGCATCTGATTGAGTTTTTCACCATCCCATAAAATGACGCCATTACGCATTGCCAGAGCATGCGCCTGTCGTGTAAAAGTCTGATTTGTAACAACAACAGCTTCATCATAGTCATAATATTCACAACCACTATAAGCCTGTTGAACGGCACTCACTCCAACTGGTTTACTATAATATTTACATTGAAAAGCATAGTGAATGCCTTTATAGGTTGCTAAAATATCAACCCCATAATCACCACTCTTTTGCGTTAATCGTATATGTTTATATCCAATACGTTTAAGTATTTCATAGACATATTCCTCAAATTCTTCACCACTCATATGCTTTTTTAAACGTGGAATCCAGCCAAAAACAAAGCCGATGATATAACCAATGAGATGCCCGACTTTCTGCAATATCCATAACAGACATCGAAAAAGACCCCTGATCATGATTCAACCTCATCCTGTTGTTTAATTTCATCTAATAAAAAGTCATTTCCATGGCGCACAAATTTCCAATATTCTACAAAGCACTCATGATTCGATGCAATCACTTCTTGTTTTTCTATCATTAAATCATTCATCTTGCCTTCTATATAAACCCAAAAGAAGTCCTGCTGATTATCAATTGCATCATGTAAATCAACCAGTATGACTTTCAATAATTGAATATGATCTAATTGATTATATTGTTGTTGATATTGTTGCCACTCTATTTTGAGTTTCCATTGTTCATATAATGATTCACTTAAATGCTTTTTCAATGTTTCTAAATCCTGCTTAGACCAGGCTTCTTGTATAATCAAATATTTTTCTTTAACTTTCTTCTTTAAGACTTTTTCATTCCAGAAATCATCCTGCTGATAAGCGAAAGATAAATCATCTTTAATTTCTTGATGCATGTGTCTGGCTTTTTTTCTTTTCCAGTAGACAATCATTCCCATACAGGCTCCTATCCCTATCACACCTGCTATGGGTGATCCATTTCCACTTGAACGTCTAGAACGATGCGACGACGTATGGCTGCTGCCTCCACCACCACCGCCACTACTGCTGCCTCCACCAGCTCGTGCGCCCACTGGCGTTAACAGAATCATAAAAACAATGAAAACGAGTAATAATCTTTTCAATCTATCACTTCCCTTACATGTATTTACAAAACAAAAAGTCATGGTACAATAGAACAATAAAGGAGAAATTCAATATGTTAATGAGTGTATCACATCTAAGTAAATATAACAATTTAAAATGTATCGCAAAAGATATTTCCTTTTCCATTCATGAACGTGATAAAATTGGTCTTATTGGTTTAAATGGAACTGGAAAATCTACGCTTTTAAAAATATTAGCTGGTCAAGAAGATTATAAGGGAGAAATTATCAAAAAGAAAGATATTCGTATCAATTATTTACCTCAAATCCCATCTTTCCAACCTCAAAATACCGTTTTAGAACAGGTCTATGAAGATGTGGGTCATGATGTGGCAGAATATGAAATCAAATCTATCTTAAATCGTTTTCAAATTATCAATCACTCACAGCCAATCAATCAGTTATCTGGTGGTCAAAAAAAACGTGTCGCTTTGGCTATTGCACTGATCAAACCTTGTGATTTATTATTGTTAGACGAACCAACCAATCATTTAGATCATGAAATGATTGAATATCTTGAAAAATATCTCACAAAATTCAATAGAGCTCTTGTCATGATTACACATGATCGTTATTTTTTAGAACGTATCACACATCGTATGCTTGAATTGGAACATGGTCAATTATATACTTATGAAGCCAATTATTCACTTTATCTCGAACAAAAAGCTAAGCGTGAAGAGAGTCTACAAAGTGCTCAACACAAAAGAAAACAGTTTCTTAAAAAAGAATTAGAATGGGTCCGTGCTGGTGTCCAGGCTCGTACAACCAAAAACAAAGGACGTTTACAAAGATATGAAGCTTTAAGTCAGCAAGCTGACTTACCTGTCACACAAAATCTGGAAATGATTGATACTGCTTCAAGATTAGGACAAAAAACAATTGAACTACATGGTATTTCTCATCGTTTTGATCATCTTTTATTTCAACCTTTTGATTATCTCTTTCAAAGAAATGAACGTGTAGGAATTGTCGGTATCAATGGTTCTGGTAAATCGACTTTACTTCATATTATTGCTGGACAAATTCAACCCACAAGTGGTGAAGTAGAATACGGTGAAACCATTCGTATAGGATATTTTAAACAGGGTCACGAAAATATGGATGACAATCAAAGAGTCATTGACTATATTCAAGAAGAAGCACGTTATTTGAAAACCCGTCAAGGTGAATTTTCAGCGAAACAGATGTGTGAAAAGTTTCTTTTTGATAAAGAGCTTCAATATACCCCTATTGGAAGACTGTCTGGTGGTGAAAAAAGACGTTTATATCTTTTAAAAGTTTTGATGGGTGCTCCTAATGTTTTATTATTGGATGAACCTACAAATGATTTAGATATTACAACTTTACAGATTTTAGAAGACTATTTAGATAGCTTTCAGGGAATTATTATCACAGTTTCACATGATCGCTATTTTCTAGATCGTCTTTGTGACACGCTATTTGTATTTTCGCATCAACAAATCCAAGTTCATAATGGAGGTTATAGTGATTATATCATCACTTCAAATCAAACATCTTCAAATAAACCCAAATCCAGTACTAAAAAACCCATGAGAGAACGTAAAGTCAGACTGACTTATCTTGAAAAAAAGGAATTAGAAAGCTTAGAAGCTGATATTCCTGCACTTGAACAAAAACTTCAACAGTTAGATGAACAATTAAATCAAGTTACAGACTTTCATGATATTCAAGAACTTTCCAATCAACGCAATGCATTAGAAAATGAAATTGAAACAAAGAGTATACGTTGGTTAGAATTATTAGAAAAAGAAGAACAGTAGCCATTTACTGTTCTTCTTTGACTTTAATTTGAATTTTCATTGTTGTATTTTCATCAACCTGAAGATCATTTTCCTCATCTTCAATTGTCGCAAACAATGGAATATCTGTATCTAGATCATCCAAGTCCATTGTATTCATTTTCACTTTTAATGCCATATAATGCCTCCTATAAAATATCCTGTAATAAATGAACTGATGCCATCGCATCTTCGCAATAATAATCAGCTCCAATTTCCCTAGCAATTTCACTTGTCAATACAGCTCCACCAACCCAGATTGGACATTGACAGTTCACTGCTTTTAAAGCCTGAATCGTCTTTTGCATATTAACAACTGTTGTTGTCATAAGAGCACTTAATCCAATAGCCTGAGGATGATATTGCTGATAGGCTTCTACCACTCTTTCCATTTTCACATCTTTTCCTAAATCAATGACTTCATAACCATAACTTTCTAAAATGACTTTGACAATATTTTTTCCTATATCGTGGATATCTCCTTCTACAGTACACATTAAAACGGTTGCTTTTGAAGACTCTTGTTTGGAAAATGTTGCTTTGACAACTTCAAAAGCTAATTTTGTTGTTTCAGCTGATTGTATCAGCTGAGGTAAAAAAATACGATTTGTTTCATAATCTTTTCCCACCTGATTTAAAGCAGGTATAATCGTCTGATTAATAATCTCCATAGCATTTTGTGTCTGTAATAATTCTTCAGTTTTGGCTTTGACTTCATCTTTGAATCCATGAACAATAATATCAAACAAAGATAAGGCTGATGATGTTTTAACAGCAGACTGTTCTACTTGGTTGGATTGATGTTGAATATACTGTGCTGCATCCTGATCTTGATAAGTCAAAACACGATAAGCATCAATAGTATCCATTAATTGTTGATCTAATGGATTGATAATAGGCAAATCTAATCCCGCCTGTAAAGCTAAAGTTAAAAAGGTACGGTTCAATAAAGGACGATTCGGTAAACCAAAAGATACATTGGATACACCTAATGTTGTATAAACTGATAACTGATTTTTAACCATTGTAAGTGCTTTGAGGGTTTCTTGAACTTCTTTTTGTTGAGCCGATGCTGTTAATGTTAAACAATCTATGATGATATCCTTTTTATCAATATGATACGTTTTTGCTTTTTCGATGATAGCTTTGGCCAATTCATAGCGTTCTTGAGCATATAAAGGAATGCCATCTTTTAATGTCAGTCCTATAACAACACCACCATATTTTTCTACAATTGGAAAAATAGCCTCCATGACTTCTTCTTTTCCATTAACTGAATTAATCAATGGTTTTCCATTGTAATAACGACAAGCTTTTTCAATGACTTCCGGTGATGATGAATCAATCTGCAAAGGTAAATTCACAACTTCCTGTAACATCTTTATGATATTCACCATGACTTTTGTTTCATCAATACCAGGTAATCCTACATTGACATCTAAAACCTGAACCCCTGCCATTTGTTGTTGAATGGCTTCTTTGACATATTCTTCATAGCGTTCTTCTTGAAGAGCAGCTTTTAATTTTTTCTTTCCTGTTGGATTCAATCTTTCGCCACAAACAATAACATCACCATCAAAAATAACTGTTTGATGTGCACTGGAAACAGCCGTATAAGCTTTTCTTTGACGAGGATAGCTATGAGCAGGTAATCGTTGTTTTAAACCAGCGATAAACTCTGGTGTTGTACCACAACATCCTCCAACAATATTGACACCTTGCTGGATGTAAGATTGCATAGCCTCAACAAATTCTTTACTGCTCATTGGATAACAAGTCTCACCATGATGCAGACATGGCAATCCCGCATTGGGTTGGACAATGACAGGAACAGAAGCATATTTTAATATTGTATGGACTATCGGCTGAAGTTCAACAGGACCTAATGAGCAATTGACACCTAACGCATCGACTTTTAATCCTTCTACAACATTCACAAAAGTCAAAGGATCTGTTCCCGTTAACGTACGCTGATTACTTTCAAAAGTCATTGTCACAAACACAGGCAAATCACTATTTTCTTTGACAGCTAAAATGCCTGCTTTGACTTCATATAAATCCGTCATTGTTTCTAATAAAACAACATCAACATCATCTTTTGCGATGAGGATTTGTGAAGCGATGATTTCATAGGCTTCATCAAATGTTAATGTTCCAGAAGGCTCTAACAACTGTCCAATAGGCCCAATATCCAAGGCAATATATGCATCAGGATTGACTTCATCTCTAGCCTGTTTGGCATTTTGGATGGCTGCCTTTAATAAATCACAATAACAATATCCACTCTCTTTCATCTTGATAGGATTACATCCAAAAGTATTCGTTGTGATAAAATTGGCTCCAGCTTTCAAATATTGTTTATGAATATCTACAATAATATCTGGATGTTCTATATTATAAACTTCAGGAATTTCTCCTACTTTCAATCCATGTTGTTGGAGCATTGACCCCATAGCTCCATCAAAAATCAATAAATCTTTTTTTAATCTTTCACGTAACATCGTTGTCCCCCTTTCCTTAACTCACAATCATCTTTGCGAATACATGATAAACATGTTTTTTTTACATCCTTGCCTATTCCAATAAGTCCAATCATTGATTTCATGGGAATTAATAAACCAGATGGATTTAAACTGACACCTAGCCTTTTATTGATCTGCAAAATGGAAGCAAAAATCTGATTCCAATCCAATGGGATATCTCCATAACCAGGCGCAAAACGAAAAGTATGATGAGGTAAATGAAGTGACTCATATTGATCACAGCACTCTTCTAAATAAGCATTACTCACAGCATCAAACACAACTGCTTTTGCCATATCCATATGTTCATAATATTTCATCTGACGATCAATAGAAAGCCCTAACGTACAGGCTATCACAATGCATTCCTGGCAATCTTTGAAATAAAATTCTAAATCCTGTGATTCTAATGGAAAATGAATCTCTTTGATCATAAGTGGCTGATGAGAAAGATGAAACTGCTGGTAAACAGCTTTGAATTGAGCATATTGCTTGACTTCCTCAATACATACATCTATAAGTTTTTCAGTCTGTTCATCCATGATTGTTTGCGCATTGAGATAGTGTCTAATGATTTTTTTATTCATGATTCAACTCTTTTAAAACAGTTGGAATACTTTGGAAGATTGCTTTAGCGATTTCTGGTTTATTCATTGTATAAATATGAATTCCATCCACGCCATTTGTAATCAGATCAATAATCTGATGAGTCGCATAGTTGATTCCAATTTCTTTCATAGCTTCAGGATAATGATAATAAGATTCAATCATCGTTGATAATTCATATGGAATCGAACAGCCACAAAGTTTTGCCGTTCTCAGTAATGATTTAGAATGTGTCACAGGCATAATTCCAGCTAAAATAGGTACATTGATACCTCTTTTTCTTGCTTCCTTGACTAAACGATAATAATAATGATTGTCAAAAAAGATTTGAGTAATTAAATACTGTGCTCCAGCATCTACCTTTTCTTTTAAAGCTTTTAAATCATCTTCCAGACAACTGGCTTCCTGATGCACTTCAGGATAACAGGCTCCAGACAAACAAAAGTCACCAGGAAAATGTTGTGAAATAAAAGTATTTAATTCTTTTGCATAATGAAAAGATAATTCATGTTGTAAACCATCCTGAGGATAATCACCACGTAAAGATAAGATATTTTCAATATGATTGTCTTTTAACTGTTGACAGATATCTAAAATTTCTGATTCTGTTGAAGATATACATGTTAAATGAGCAACTGCTTCAATGTTATATTGATTTTTAATTGTTGAAGCAATCTCTACTGTTTTTCCTTTCGTTGATCCTCCTGCACCATAAGTCACACTGATAAAATCAGGATTTAATTGAGATAACTCCTCAATTGTATAATAAATAGAAGAAATATCTCCTTCTTTATTTTTAGGCGGAAAAACTTCAAAAGAAATAGTCGCTTTCTTTTTTAATATTTCTGAAATTTTCATACTTTTGCACCTCCATTTTTTGTCTATTTTATAATACAAAAAGAGAATAGTCAAAAACTATTCCTACTGTAAACCCATAAATTTCTGATTTGATTAGAAAATTCATCAAAAGAATAATAATGACTCTTTTTTTGACTATTAGGATCTAACACACGAATTTTCCCATTTTTATATTCCCTGCATTAATTCTTCTTTTATCAGATTTTCATCCAAAGAAAGCTGTTTAGCATCAACACCACAAGCCTGTGCTCCCCTGATCATAAAAGACCATGATGTTCCATCTTGACTGTAATAACCATTTTGTTCACTATATTGTGCCATATAATAAGGATGATATCTTCCATTTTGTGTCAAATAACTGACAACCATTGATAAACACGTTGGTCCACAACCATTGATAGCCATCATCTGATCACCATAATAACGATATCCCCAACGTTCATCCCATTGTAGTAACAATGGCATTTGATTATCTTTTAAATCATTTTGAATATTCATCACCATATCTTGTGTGTGTTTGATGGGATAATTAGCGACAAATGGAATGGTTTCTTTATTTCTTAAAGCTAAATCAATTAATGATGATGGATACTCACTTTGATGTTCTACAATTTCATGCCATGAAGATGAGGTATCATAACCATAAGATAAGTGTATATCTTCCTTTAATAAAAAATGATCGACTAATAAAATGATGACTGGTATGACTAATACCGCAATACATACTAATACTTTTTTTCTCATAAAAAATCCTCCATAACTGTATTATAGAGGACAAAATAATTAAAATTTTTAATGAATTATTAAGATTTTCTAAAGTTCATGAAGAGGTAGCATCACATCAAAGACAGTATGATGCTTAGCACTTGTGGCTTTAATAAATCCCTGATGCTGTTCCACAATTGTTTTAGCAATTGATAAACCAAGTCCCGATCCTCCTGTTGATGAGTTACGTGATTCATCTAAACGATAGAACTGTTTAAAGATATTTTGAATTTTATCTGGTGGAATTGTTTCTCCTTCATTTTCAAAAAGAATATGTGTATAACTCTCATCTTGATAAGCTTTAATAAAAATGGTTGTTTTTTCATAACTGTAATGAAAGGCATTTTTTAAAATATTATTAAAAACTCTTGCCATTTTTTGAGCATCCACATTGATTAATAAATCTTCATTTATATCAATTTCAATATGTTGTTGTTTTTGTGAAATCAATGGATAAAATTCTTCTTTCATTTGTTCTAAAAGATACAACAAATGAATCTTTTCTTTATGTAAAGGTGTATAAGTCTGATTCAGTTTAGCAATATCAAAAAACTCATTAATTAGTCTTTCTAAACGATATGCTTTTTCTAAAGTAATATGTGTATATTGATGACGTAAATCTTCTGGTAAATGTGGTGTTTCATCAAGTAAACAGAGATAACCAATAACTGAAGCTAAAGGTGTTTTAATATCATGAGCCAAATAGGCAATCATATCAACTTTATGCTGAACTTCATCAATTGCCTTCTTTTCATTTTCAATACTTTCTCGTTTAAGTTCATTTAAGTCATTTTCTAATTCATATAATGAATCATCTAAAACAATTCTCTGATTGTCTTTTTGAAAAAGAATCTTAATTTGTGAAAAGACTCGTGATATTTTTTGAATAGCATAAATTTCAACAATGATAGAATTCAATAAAATGACCAGCATAATAATCATAAAGATAATTTTGATTTCTCAGGGCAAAGTGTGCAAAATCCCATCCGAAATATTCCTGTAAGAAATTAATAAATGCTCCATTATAAACATAATCCATATAAAAATAAATAAATAATATAAAAACAAAGCAACAGGCTGTAATGAGTATATGTATTTTGAGAATTTCCTGTTGAAACTTTCTCGTATAATCCTTATTCAATTTTATAACCTACTCCCCATACCGTTTGGATATAACGTGGATTTTCTGCTGAGTCATTCATTTTCTCTCTTAAATGACGAATATGAACCATAATAGAGCTACTTGAGTTGGTATAGTATTTTTCTCCCCATAAATCATGAAAAATCTGATCAACACTGACTACTTTTCCCTGATTTGAACATAATAACCATAATATAGAAAATTCAGTTGGTGTTAAAGACAATAATTGATTATCTAGAAAACAACGATGGTTATCTTTATCAATTGTTAAAGCACCAATGGTCAAAACGGATTCATCTTTTTTAGGTGACATCATTGTATAGCGTCTTAACTGAGCTTTAATACGTGCCATAAGCTCTAAAGGACGAAATGGTTTTGTGACATAATCATCAGCACCCATTGTCAATCCTGTTATTTTATCAATTTCAGTTTCTTTAGCTGTCAGCATAATAATAGGAAAAATCTTTGTTTCTCTGATTTTGGAACAAATTTTTAAGCCATCTATATCTGGTAACATGATATCTAAAACAGCCAAATCAATATCCTGTGTTTCCACACAACGTAAAGCATCACAACCATTATAAAATTTAAAAACTTGAAAGCCTTCATTTTTTAAATACAATTCTACTAAATCGGCAATTTCTTTTTCATCATCTACAACCAAAATATTCATAATCCCACCCCTTTCATCATTATATTACATAAAAAATGTGAAAGTTTTAAGAATTTATTAAGAAAAAAGAAGAAGTCATAAAACTTCTTCTAATCATCATAATCTTTTTCATGCGCCACAATAGAGCCATCTGATGCATTGATCTTATATTCATATTCATATTGTCCTGATTTAAAGGAAACTTCATAATATTGATGGTCTAATTCTACTTCTACATCATAGGCATTTGATGAAGAAACATTGGCATGACTGAAAGCTTTTTGTTTGGCTTCATTTTGTGTTAATTTGACTGTTCCAACATATTCTTTTTCATGTTTCATCACAGTACTTGTCATAGCATTAATTTCGTATTCATACTTATAATCACCACTTACAAATTCATATTCAAATTTGTAAACACCATCATCATAATCTTTATGAATTTTTTCTTGTGATACTGATTGAACACCAGCATGTTTTTTAGCAATTGATTTTGCCTGATCCTGTGATATCTGCTGAGTTGATGTCTGAGAACTGTTTGATGAATTTTGGTTTGAAGACTGATTTGATGATGAAGCTGATTGAGAAGTTCTCTCACCATCTTTTTCACTTTTTATAATTTCACCATTCAAAGCATTAATTTCGTAATCATATTCAACCTGATCTTTATAAAATTCAACTTCATAAACCATCACACCATCATCATAATCCATTTCTACTTTTTGAACTGTTGGTTGAGATACTTGAGCATCATTAAAAGCAATACTTTGAGCCTTGTCTTTTCCTATATATCCACTTTCACTGGCATGACCTGTAATTGAAACTTGTTCAACCTGATTGCTTTGTAATAACAGATTCAATTCATGAATAGATAAGTTCTTTAAAGAATCAAATGTATATAGTGGATTTTTTGAAACAAGCTGTTGAATAATTTCAGCTTTTCCCACTGAAATCTGATATTGTTTCGCCAGATTTTCAACATTTTGATCATTAATTGTCTGTGATACAATAGAGCCATTAATATCACTTGCTTTTAATAATTCATCAATATTTAATGAAAGCTGTTGTCTTAGTTTTTCATTTTCTTGTTCATTTTCCCCTGTTACTGATATCAGTAATGAATTTTTAAGTTCGTCTATATATCCTTCCTTTAACATAGCACCAATCAACGCATTCACACCAACTTCAATATCGCTACCTTTTAAATCCATATTGCCGACAATTTTTTTCCCATCCTCGTTGTTCGTTTTCACTTCGACAATTTTATAATTATCATCTAAATTTAATTCAACACTTGGATTGACATCTAAACCAACAACCGTTTGAATGGAGTGAGTCGCAGGCCATAACATGAAAACCATCGCTGCACAGACTGCCACAATAGGTAGAGTCAAAAGATAACGTTTTTTCTTCTTCTTTGTTTCGATCACGATATTTTCATCTCTCGTTTTTAATTCTTCTTTAATATCATCTAAGCGATCTGGTGTAATCTTTGTAAAAGCTTCTTTGATTTCATTCATAACTCTTCGCTCCTATCTTTTTCATTTTTTTCATACCTCGATGATAGCTGGATAAAGATGTTGCTAGAGGAATATCTAATAAGCCGGCAATTTCATGATGCTTTAATCCCCACAGTGCATGCATAATAATCACTTCTCTTTCCTGATCATTTAAACTTTCAAATAACTGTTCTAAAATCATTTTTGTATGCATGTCCGTTTCTGGTGGACAATAAAGATGATCCTGATATTCCTGTGTTAAATTTTGTCTTCTTAAATAAAGATAACATTCATTTCTAGCAATTGTATAAATCCATGCTAATGGTTTTTTCTGTGATTGATAATTTTTAGCTGCTAAATAAAGTTTCACATAAACTTCCTGAAAAATGTCACGACTATCATCGTAATTTTTAATAATGCTCATGATATAAGCAAAAACACTTGTCTTGGTTTTTTCATATAATTCATCAAAAGCATTATCCATTTGGGGAATCTGAAGAATAAGATAATCAATTTCTTTTTGATTCATTTTAATTTTTCCCCCTTTCACTATACTAATGATATTGTTGAACATATTATTGCACAAATTTTTATTTTTTTCTAAAAAAATGCTTCCTAAGAAGCATTTAGCATTTGACCTATATAATCATCAAGCTGTTGATTGTTTAAATATGTTAGATCAGCAATATGATGAATAGGTGATAATTGTAAATACTGTGACAGTTTGTTTTCCACCAGTAATTCGAAATGATAAGGATGCGTTAAAGAATGAGACTGTTGACATTGAAAACGAAAATAACAATATTGAATAATAAAATAATAAAATCTTGTGACATATAATTGATGAAGGAATGGCAATGCATATGTATGAGGGTATGCTTCCTTATTTTTATATGGATGACCTATTAAAATATGATAGAGATGAAATAATGGTAATAATAAGCTTGAATAATGTTTAAAAGAAGTTTTAAAAAGATGATCATATAAATAAATAGCTTCTAAAATACCCGCTTCTAAATAGATGGCCTGTGTAGAAGGTATTGTGATTTTAAATTGTGAAATTTCATTTATATAATGATAAAGAGAATCCAATTCATAAGCATAAAGATGTTTCAAATCATGAAGATCACTATAAATCAAATAATTCTGAGCTGGAGTTTTGATATGAATATCTAAAGGCATTTGATCATTTGAAATAATTTGAATATATTTTTTATCTCGAAAAAAATCTTCATTAATAAATTGATATGTGGGCTGTAATAAAGTGAGAGAATGAAAAAAATCATCTATATACATATAGGCATCTCCTTATCTTATATAGTTACTTTTTTATCTATTTGTCACTTTATTATATCAATAGTTTAAATAGTTATCAAATATAAATCTATTATTAATGAATATTTTACAGATTTTTATAACTCTTCGCTATAATGTAAAAAAATGAGGTGAGGTATATGTTAAAAATTGGTAAAGTCTTAGCTGCGAAATTGGAAGAAAAGAATATGACACAAAAAGATATTGCTAAAATGCTTAATATTTCACCTGGTGCTTTTTCAGCATATGTTACAGATACAAACTTTCCACGTTTAGATATTTTAGTTGAAATTTGTCAGATTTTAGATATTGATTTGAATCACCTTTTGAATTTACAAAATCATGAAAATATGGATTTATTAATTCAGGGAAAAGATGAAGCAAAGGTCATTCATTTTATGAGAAGTCTTTCCCATAAAGAACGTGAAATTTTAATGGAAAGCATTCAATCTTCAATCAGAATCATTGAAAAAATGAGAGATTTAAAAGAATAGTAACATGCTATTCTTTTTTTATTTACTACTAGCAAACCCATTATACTATAGCTCATTTTTATTTGCAATAAGCAAATTTATTCATTCGGGCTATTTAGACATTTTTTTCACATTGAAAGTACGGTCTACATTGACTTTAAAGGCTATTTGACTTATAATCACAGTAGGTGAAATTCCTTCACCGCAATCAGAAAAAGAAGCACAATTTTCTGATTTGTCTGGCTAATCATTTTGAAGATGAAAGGAGTAAAAAAATGATTTATACAAAAGAAGTAGAAGAAATGTGCACTGTTAAATGCGGTGCAAGTCATGGATGTGCTCCAATTCCTGAAGAAGGAAAATGGGTATATTCAAGAGAAATCAAAGATATTTCTGGATTAACACACGGTGTTGGTTGGTGTGCTCCTCAACAAGGTGCATGTAAATTAACTTTAAACGTTAAAGAAGGAATTATCGAAGAAGCATTAATCGAAACACTTGGATGCTCTGGTATGACTCACTCTGCTGCTATGGCTAGTGAAGCATTAGTTGGTAAAACTTTATTAGAAGGTTTAAATACTGACTTAGTATGTGATGCTATCAATACAGCAATGAGAGAATTATTCTTACAAATCGTTTATGGACGTAGCCAATCTGCTTTCTCTGAAGGAGGACTTACTATCGGTTCAGGTCTTGAAGATTTAGGTAAAGGATTAAGAAGTATGCTTGGTACTGCTTATTCTACAAAATTAAAAGGACCTAGATATCTTGAATTAACTGAAGGTTACATTAACAGACTTGCTTTAGATGAAAATAATGAAATCATCGGTTATGAATTCATTAATCTTGGAAGAATGATGGATATGATTAAATCTGGAAAAGATGCTAATGAAGCAGTTAAAGAAGCTACTGGTACTTATGGTAGATTCGATAGTGCTGCAAAATACATCGACCCAAGAAAGGAATAATGGAGGTACGAAAATGGCATTATTTGAAAATTATGAACGTAGAATCGATCAGATTAACGCTGCATTAGCTAAATATGATATTAAATCAATTGAAGAAGCTAAAGCAATTTGTGATGAAAAAGGTATTGATGTTTATAACATCGTAAAATCAACTCAACCAATTTGTTTTGAAAATGCTTGCTGGGCTTATACAGTAGGTGCTGCAATGGCAATCAAAAATGGGGATACAAAAGCTGTTGACGCTGCTAAAACAATCGGTGTTGGTTTACAATCATTCTGTATTCCAGGATCAGTTGCTGATGATCGTAAAGTTGGTTTAGGTCATGGTAACTTAGGATCTATGTTATTAGATGAAAAAACTGAATGTTTCGCTTTCTTAGCTGGACATGAATCATTTGCTGCTGCTGAAGGAGCTATCAAAATTGCTGAAAAAGCAAATAAAGTTAGAAATAAACCATTAAGAGTTATCTTAAACGGTTTAGGAAAAGATGCTGCTAAAATCATTTCAAGAATCAATGGTTTCACTTATGTAGAAACTCAATTTGATTATTTCACTGGAGAAGTGAAAGAAATTTCAAGAACAGCTTATTCTGATGGGCCAAGAGCAAAAGTAAACTGCTATGGTGCTGACGATGTTCGTGAAGGTGTTGCAATTATGCACAAAGAAGGTGTAGACGTTTCTATTACTGGTAACTCTACTAACCCTACTCGTTTCCAACATCCAGTAGCTGGTACTTATAAAAAAGAATGTGTTGAACAAGGTAAAAAATATTTCTCAGTAGCTTCTGGTGGAGGAACAGGACGTACATTACATCCTGATAATATGGCTGCTGGTCCTGCTTCTTATGGTATGACTGATACTATGGGACGTATGCACAGTGATGCTCAATTTGCTGGTTCTTCTTCAGTTCCTGCTCACGTAGAAATGATGGGATTAATTGGTATGGGTAACAACCCAATGGTTGGAGCAACTGTTGCTGTTGCTGTAGCAATCGAAGAAGCTTGTAAATAATTA
>ERZ1643250.1064-NODE-1064-length-25489-cov-9.475387_pt1 | contig 25489 bp, 13 predicted proteins | sample MGYA00579262_ERZ1643250 | MGnify/ENA primary metagenome ERZ1643250 (study PRJEB29033, sample SAMEA4952265) | chicken gut metagenome | biome: Broiler Chicken; feature: Gastrointestinal Tract; material: Caecum | place: Ireland | collected 2018 | study: Broiler... | reverse complement strand
TGGAATATATCCCGGCCGGAAGTGATCAAAGAAATACATAAAAGATATATTGAAGCCGGAAGCGACATTGTGCTTACCAATACATTCGGGGCCAATGCGCTGAAATTTCATGCAGAAGGGTGCTCTCTTGAGGATATTGTAAAAACAGCTGTGGATCTAGCTAAGAAAGCTGCTGATGAAACCGATACAATATCATCTGGCCATTCCGGCATATCAGGCAGAAAACGCACCGTATATACAGCTCTTGACATTGGACCTACAGGGAAACTGTTAAAACCTATGGGTGACCTGGATTTTGAAACCGCTTACGAGGCTTTCAGGGAAGTAATGGTCTGGGGAGAAGAGGCCGGGGCCGACCTGATCCATATAGAGACCATGAGTGATACCTATGAGTTGAAAGCAGCTGTCCTGGCGGCAAAAGAGAATACTTCACTTCCAGTATTTGCTACTGCCATCTTCGATGAACGCAGGAAACTGCTTACTGGTGCGGATGTTCCTTCTGTTATCGCTCTTCTTGAAGGACTCAGGGTGGATGCTCTGGGCATTAACTGCGGGATGGGACCGGAACAGATGCTTCCTGTGGTCGAAGAGTATATAAAATATTCTTCTCTACCCGTGATCGTTAAACCAAATGCCGGGCTCCCGAAGCAAAGAGACGGACATACTTACTATGATGTGTCACCGGAAGAATTTGCCGGATATATGGGGAAGATCGTTTCAATGGGGGCATGTGTGATCGGCGGGTGCTGCGGGACTACTCCGGATCATATACAGGCTATGACAAACTTCTGCAGAAGGCTGGACATCATTCCGCCATCCGAAAAAAACGATACGATCGTATCTTCCTACGGACAGAGCGTCTTTCTCGGAAAAGGTTCAAAGATCATTGGAGAACGAATCAATCCGACCGGAAAGAAAAAATTCAAACAGGCGCTGAAGGATCATGACCTTGAGTACATCCTGCGTGAGGGGATTGCCCAGCAGGACAACGGAGCCCATATCCTTGATGTTAATGTAGGTCTGCCAGATATTGATGAAATATCTATGATGAAAGAAACCGTGCAGGCATTGCAGAGTGTCGTTAATCTGCCTCTTCAGATCGATACGGTGGATGCTGCTGCAATGGAGGCGGCGCTGCGAATCTATAATGGTAAGGCTATGGTCAATTCCGTCAGCGGCAAGCAGGAATCCATGGATAAGGTCTTTCCCCTGATCCGGAAATACGGGGGCGTTGTCATCGGGCTGACACTGGATGAAGCGGGGATCCCCGGAGATGCAGAAGGGCGTGTCCGTATCGCTGAACGGATCATCTCCGAAGCGGCAAAATACGGAATTAAGAAAAAGGATATCGTGATCGATGCACTGGCCATGACGATAAGTTCGGAACCTGACGGAGCAAAAGTAACTCTCGAGACGCTCCGCCGCCTGAGGGACGATCTGAATGTCAATACAGTGCTCGGAGTATCTAATATCTCTTTCGGTCTTCCTGCCCGCCCCGTTGTAAACGCTGCATTCTATACGATGGCAATGATGAACGGGCTGAGTGCGGGAATCATCAACCCGTCATCAGAGGACATGATGAAAGCATGGTATGCATATCATGCTTTGATGGGACTGGATGCAAACTGTGAGTCATATATCGATCATTACAGTAATGTACAGACGGCTAATGTTGCGCCTTCCGAAAACGGAAGGAAAACAGCAGTCAGTCTGAGAGAATCTATCGAAAAAGGACTTAAGGAAGACGCTGCCCTGATCACGGCAGAACTCTCTGAGACACAGGAGCCGCTCGGGATCATTAATACGGAACTCATTCCGGCGTTGAACCATGTGGGTGACGGATTTGAAGCGGGGACAATCTTTCTCCCGCAGCTTCTTATGAGTGCCGAGGCGGCCAAAAGCGCTTTCGCGATCCTGAAAGATAAAATGGATAAAAGCGGAGAAGTGCAGGAAAAGATCGGAACAATTATCCTTGCCACCGTAAAAGGTGATATCCATGATATCGGAAAAAATATCGTGAAAGTACTTCTTGAGAATTACAGCTTTGACGTGATCGATCTGGGCAAAGATGTTGCTCCGGAACAGATCGTAGATATGGTGCTTGATAAGAATGTGAAGCTGGTAGGGCTCAGTGCACTGATGACGACTACTGTCGTGAGCATGGAAGAAACGATACATATGCTCCGGGAACAGGCACCGCAATGTAAGGTGATGGTCGGAGGAGCTGTACTTAATCAGGAATATGCCGATATGATAGGGGCCGACTTTTACGGCAAAGATGCAATGCAGTCTGTCCGATATGCGCAGGAACTGTTTGCCGGCTGAATATCAGCAGAGGCAGTTTACACCTGTCCGCCACCCTCATGTGAACAGTAACACGATTGTATCTCAATTAGTACAGGCTTGTTAAAAAAATCACTATGAAAAATCGGCTCTACATGATATATTAGTGAAAGGAAAGTAAGGGGTTACCGTGCTTTGTAACTGAAAAAGATTATCGTTATGGAGGAAAAGAGTTTTGAGGTACGCAGATGCAAATGTAATCAAAATCAAACATGCAGTTTTGGAAGAGGTTGCGCGTCTGGCTTTTGCCGGAGAACTGGAAGAGCGCAAGGATGATATCCCGTTTAAGCTGATCCCGGGACCGACACCGCAGTTCCGCTGCTGTATTTACAAAGAAAGAGAGATCATCCGCCAGAGAGTACGTCTTGCGGAAGGTAAAGCGCCGGGGACAGAGGATGACGGTAATATTATTCAGGTCATCAGCTCGGCATGCGAGGACTGCCCGATCTCAAGTTATACAGTGACAGAAAACTGCCAGAATTGCCTTGGAAAAGCATGTATCAATGCTTGTAAATTCGGTGCGATCGAGGCAGGCCGCCACCGTTCGCATATTGATCCGTCCAAATGTAAAGAATGCGGAAAATGTGCTGATGCCTGTCCGTATAATGCCATTGCCCATCTGCAGAGGCCCTGCAAGTTCAGCTGCCCTGTAGACGCAATTTCCTATGATGAGTATGGTATTTCCGTGATCGATGAAGAAAAATGTATCCGCTGCGGAAAATGTATCCACAGCTGTCCGTTTGGCGCGATCGGATCCAAGACATGGATCGTGGATGTTATCAATGCTATCAATTCAGGAAAACATGTGTATGCAATGCTCGCACCTGCAACTGAAGGCCAGTTTGGTCCGGACATTACCATGGCAAGCTGGAGAAAAGCCATGAAAGAGCTTGGCTTTACAGAGTTTGTTGAAGTGGGCCTGGGCGGTGACCTGACTGCAAAATACGAGGCGGAAGAGTGGCGTGAAGCATATCAGGAAGGCAAGAAGAAAGTTACTTCCTGCTGTCCGGGATTTGTTAACATGGTCCGTAAACATTATCCGGAGCTGAGTGATGCGGTTTCTACGACGGTATCGCCGATGTGCGGTGTCTCACGTATGATCAAGGCAAAAGACCCGGAGGCTGTAACCGTATTTATCGGTCCCTGCCTGGCAAAGAAATCAGAAATCGTCGATCAGAAAATCGAGGGCAACGCAGATTATGCCATGACATACAGTGAAATCCGTGCAATGATGCGTGCAAAGGGCGTAGCATTAGAGCCGGTAGAAAATACATATCAGGAAGCTTCTGTATTTGGTAAGAGATTCGGAAATTCAGGCGGAGTAGCAGCAGCAGTCCAGCAGAGTCTGAAAGAGTCAGGCAACGATATCGATGTGAAAGTATACAAGGCAAACGGAGCAGCAGAATGTAAGAAAGCACTCCTGCTCATGAAAGTGGGAAGACTGCCGGAAGACTTCATCGAAGGTATGGCGTGTGACGGCGGATGTGTCGGCGGACCGAGCTCTTTCAAAGATCAGATGATGGCGAAGAAATCCAGAGATGCCCTGATCAAAGAGGCGGATGACAGAGGTATTTACAAAAATCTGAGCAATTATGACGAAGATTCTTTCTCAATGCACAGATAAATCCAGATGTAAATAATAACGTTACTAACAGAGCGGGCGCTTTAACAGGCGTCCGCTTTACAAATCTTTACAAATATATCCGGCTGTGATATATTATAAAACAGGCTTTTTGAGCGAAAGAGGAGGATTATAGTCATGCAGCCATATGGAGTAAACGAGCTGAGAAAAATGTTTCTGGAGTTCTTTGAGAGCAAGGGACATCTTGCTATGAAGAGCTTTTCTCTGGTGCCCCACAATGACAAGAGCTTACTGCTCATCAATTCGGGTATGGCACCTTTAAAACCATATTTTACAGGACAGGAGATCCCGCCGAGGAAACGGGTTACGACCTGCCAGAAGTGTATCCGCACAGGAGATATCGAGAATGTCGGAAAGACCGCCCGCCACGGCACGTTCTTTGAGATGCTCGGAAACTTCTCCTTCGGAGATTATTTCAAGGAAGAGGCGATCCAGTGGACATGGGAGTTCCTGACCGACGTAGTAGGACTGGATCCTGACCGTCTGTATCCGTCTGTCTATGTGGATGACGATGAGGCGTTTGAAATCTGGAATAAGAAGATGGGTATTCCGGCGGAGAGGATCTTCAAATTCGGAAAAGAAGACAACTTCTGGGAGCATGGCTCAGGTCCGTGCGGCCCGTGTTCAGAAGTGTATTATGACAGAGGAGAAAAATACGGATGCGGCAAGCCGGACTGTACGGTAGGCTGTGACTGTGACCGCTATATGGAAATCTGGAACGATGTGTTCACCCAGTTTGACAATGACGGCGAGGGGCACTACTCCGAACTGGAGCAGAAGAACATCGATACCGGAATGGGACTTGAGCGTCTTGCAAGTGTTGTACAGGACGTAGACTCCATCTTCGATGTTGATACGATCAAGGCTCTGAGAGATCATGTCTGCCGTCTTGCAGAAAAAGAGTACGGAAAAGAGTATAAAGACGATGTGTCTATCCGTGTTATTACAGACCATATCCGTTCTGTGACATTTATGATCTCTGACGGAATCATGCCGTCCAATGAAGGCCGCGGATATGTGCTCCGCCGACTCTTAAGAAGGGCATGCCGGCACGGAAGACTGCTCGGCATCCACAAAGGATTCCTGCCGGAGCTGGCCGAGAGTGTGATCGCAGGTTCCAAAGACGGATATCCGGAACTGGAGGAGAAGAGAGAATTCATCCTCAAAGTAATCTCCAAAGAAGAGGAGCAGTTCAATAAGACGATCGATCAGGGTCTTGGCATCCTGTCTGACATGATCGCTGATATGGAAACAAAAGGCGAGAAAACTCTGAACGGCGAAGATGCATTCCGTCTCTATGACACCTACGGATTCCCGCTGGACCTGACAAAAGAGATCCTGGAAGAGAAAGATCTGGATGTTGATGAGGAAGGCTTCCACGCATGTATGGAAGTACAGAGAAAGAAAGCCCGGGATGCCCGCGAAGTGACAAACTACATGGGCGCAGATGTGACGGTATATGAGTCTATCGATCCGAGCGTGACAAGTACATTTGTCGGCTATGACAATCTGACATATGGATCTGACGTGACAGTCCTCACAACAGAAGATGAGATCGTCGAGGCACTTTCCGAGGGGCAGAGAGGAACGATCTTCGTACAGGAGACACCGTTTTATGCCACAAGCGGCGGTCAGGAGGCTGACACAGGATATATCCGCACTGCAGAGGGTGAGTTCAGAGTAGAAGATACTGTAAAACTTCTGGGTGGCAAGATCGGACATATCGGCGTCATGACAAAAGGTATGATCAAATCAGGCGATAAAGTAACGCTTGAAGTAGACGCAAAGAAACGTGCTCTCTCCGCAAGGAACCACAGCGCGACACATCTTCTCCAGAAAGCGCTGCGCACCGTACTCGGCACACATGTCGAGCAGGCAGGTTCCAGTGTAAATGAAGACAGACTGAGATTCGATTTTACTCATTTCTCGGCGATGACAGCAGAAGAACTTAAGAAAGTAGAAGATATCGTTAACGAACAGATTTCAAAAGGACTTGATGTCATCGTGAAGAATATGCCGGTCGAAGAGGCGAAGAAAACGGGGGCACAGGCACTCTTCGGAGAGAAGTACGGCGATATCGTACGCGTAGTAAATATGAGCGACTTCTCGATAGAATTCTGCGGAGGTACTCATGTGAAGAACACCTCTGAGATCATGGCGTTTAAGATCATCTCCGAGACCGGCGTAGCTGCAGGTGTCCGCCGTATCGAAGCCCTGACTTCCGACGGACTGATGAAGTATTATGCGCAGATCGAAGAGACATTAAAGAATGCAGCGCATCTTGTGAAAGCAACTCCGGAGAATCTGGCAGACAAGATCACCCATCTGATGGCAGAGAATAAAGCACTTCACGGAGAAGTAGAAAGCCTGAAGAGCAAAATGGCGCAGGAAGCTGCCGGAGATGTTATGGATCAGGTGACAGAGATCAAAGGCGTAAAACTGCTTGCTGCCCGGCTTGACGGTATCGACATGAACGGCCTTCGCGATCTCGGCGACCAGTTTAAGGCTAAACTGGGAGACGGCGTTGTTGTGCTCGCGTCTGCAAACGATGGAAAAGTAAGCCTGATGGTAACCGCTACAGACGGTGCGATGAAACAGGGAGCACATGCCGGAAATCTTGTGAAGGCGATCGCGGGATGCGTCGGCGGCGGTGGCGGCGGACGTCCGAACATGGCTCAGGCCGGAGGAAAGAATCCTGCCGGAATACCGGATGCCCTTGCAAAAGCGGCGGAAGCGCTTGGATCGCAGATCAAATAATATGGACAATGTCTTTTAAATGACGTATTTGCGACGTTTTCAGAGTTTTTAGCTGAAAACAGTTGACGGAAGAAAAAAATATGATATAATCTTTGGTAGTGCAATAAAAATACCCGAACAGTCGTATTATGCACAATACAAGGCTGGAGGGGAGGTAAGGTGTGAGACTATGTCAAATGTAATCGTTAAAGAAAACGAGACGTTAGACAGCGCTTTACGCAGATTCAAAAGAAACTGCGCTAAAGCTGGCATTCAGCAGGAGATCCGCAAAAGGGAACACTACGAGAAGCCAAGCGTAAGACGTAAGAAAAAATCTGAAGCTGCTAGAAAACGTAAATATAATTAATAAGTGCACTTCAAACAGGATGCCGGTAAATGGCATCCTGTTTTATTTCCTGCCATGCTGATCCTCCCTTCGACAAAGAGAAGTATGTTTCATATAAGGATTGCAGTATGTGGGTTCGATTTCCTGCAATTTCATTAAGATAAAGTGATAAAACTGCAAATTGTTGAGAGTTTTGATTGACATTAATTCATTTTCTTTATAAAATATACGAGTAGACAAAGATGTCTGAAATGCGGTCAGCTCTGTCTGACCGCAATTTTTATTTTAGGAGGTTGTTTAAGATGTCTTACGTTGATGAGGTAATCGATCTTGTTGTAAAGAAAAACCCGGCAGAGCCGGAATTCCATCAGGCAGTCAAAGAAGTTCTTGAATCTCTTCGCCCGGTGATCGAGGCAAACGAGGAGAAATACCGCAAAGAAGCGCTCCTTGAAAGACTGACAGAGCCTGAAAGACAGTTTAAGTTCCGTGTGCCGTGGGTTGATGATAACGGACAGGCTCATGTAAACACAGGATACCGTGTACAGTTCAACAGTGCGATCGGACCCTACAAAGGAGGCCTTCGTCTTCATCCGTCAGTAAACCTTGGTATTATTAAATTCCTTGGTTTCGAGCAGGTATTCAAAAACTCACTGACAGGCCTTCCGATCGGCGGTGGAAAAGGTGGTTCTGACTTTGATCCGAAGGGTAAATCAGACAGAGAGATCATGGCATTCTGCCAGAGCTTCATGACAGAGCTGTGCAAACATATCGGTGCAGACACAGACGTTCCGGCCGGAGATATCGGAACAGGTGCAAGAGAGATCGGATATATGTTTGGTCAGTATAAGAGAATCCGCGGCGTATATGAAGGTGTTCTTACAGGAAAAGGACTTTCCTACGGCGGATCCCTTGCACGTACAGAGGCTACAGGATATGGACTTCTGTACTTCACAGATGAGATGATGAAACTCAACGGTATGGAACTTGCAGGCAAGACAGTTGCTGTGTCCGGTTCAGGAAATGTTGCGATCTACGCTACAGAGAAAGCACAGCAGCTGGGAGCTAAAGTTGTGACAGTAAGCGATTCCAACGGATGGGTATATGATCCGGACGGAATTGATGTAGCCGCGCTCAAAGAGATCAAAGAAGTAAACCGCGCAAGACTGACAGAATACAAGAAATACCGTCCGAATTCCGAATACCATGAGGGAAGAGGAGTATGGTCCGTTAAAGTTGATGTTGCCCTTCCGTGTGCAACTCAGAACGAGCTGCTGCTCGACGATGCGAAGATGCTCGTTGAGAACGGATGCCAGGTAGTAGCAGAGGGTGCTAATATGCCGACTACGATCGAGGCTACTGAGTACCTTCAGCAGAACGGCGTTCTTTTTGCTCCTGGAAAAGCTGCAAATGCAGGCGGTGTTGCTACATCTGCACTTGAGATGTCACAGAACAGCGAGCGTCTGAGCTGGTCATTTGAGGAAGTTGATGCAAAACTGAAAGACATCATGGTAAATATCTGCCATAATGCATCCGATGCGGCTGAGAGATACGGCTTCAAGGGTAACTATGTTGTAGGTGCTAACATTGCCGGATTCGAGAAAGTCGTTGATGCTATGGAGGCACAGGGAATCGTTTAATATGTGAAAAAACGGTAAAAAGCGTTGACACTTCCGTGAAATTCCTATATATTATATTTTGGTAAAAGGGAGTAACTGGCGCTTGTGTCAAGCGTTTGCGATATCGTCAGTACGATGGCAATGCCGTCCGTATCGCGATTAAATGGTGAGACTTTTATTGCATTACATAAAAACGTCGTGCAATAGAAGTCTCATTTTTTATTGCACCGCACAGTTACAGGAGGAGAGACAAAGATGAAACAGTATTATCAATTATCCGGTGAAGAGACGATCATGCAGGTCAATGGATCCCTGGAGCCTCTCACCGAAGAACAGGTATTGGAACATCAGGAAAAATACGGACCGAATGAGCTCGTCGAGGGTAAGAAGAAAACAACCCTCCAGATATTCCTCGAGCAGTACAAGGATTTCCTTGTCATTATCCTGATCATTGCGGCTGTCGCATCCGGATTTATGGGGGATGTAGAAAGCGCGATCGTCATTTTGATCGTTATCACTATGAACGCGATACTGGGAACAGTACAGACGATCAAGGCTGAGCAGTCTCTGGCCAGCCTGAAGAAATTGTCCGGACCGGAAGCAAAAGTCCTTCGATGCGGCAACGTCGTACAGATTCCGTCATCCGAAGTGACAGTGGGTGATATCGTAATGCTGGATGCCGGAGATTATATCCCGGCTGACGGACGTCTGACAGAATGTGCCAGCCTGAAAGTGGACGAGAGTGCGCTGACAGGAGAGAGCCTCGGCGTTGAAAAGACGACAGATATCATTAAGGAGGACGAAGTCCCTCTGGGCGACAGGCTCAACATGGTCTATTCCGGAAGCTTTGTAACTTACGGACGAGGCGCCTTTGTTGTGACAGGCATTGGTATGGAAACAGAGGTCGGCAAGATTGCAAGCCTGCTGAAGACGACTTCGGAGAAGAGGACACCGCTCCAGATCAATCTGGATCAGTTCGGCCAGAAACTTTCAATCCTGATCCTGGTATTCTGCGCGATCCTGTTCGGTATCAGTATCTTCAGAGGCGATAATATCGGAGATGCATTCCTGTTTGCAGTCGCACTTGCCGTTGCAGCGATTCCGGAAGCATTAAGCTCTATCGTTACGATCGTGCTTTCTTTCGGCACACAGAAAATGGCAAAAGAACATGCCATCATGCGTAAGCTGCAGGCTGTTGAGGGACTCGGAAGTGTATCCGTTATCTGTTCAGATAAAACAGGTACACTAACACAGAATAAAATGACAGTAGAAGACTACTATGTAGACGAGAAATGCATCAAAGCCGCAGATGTGGATGTCAACGATCCGTCGCAGAGCCGTCTGCTCATCAGCAGTATGCTCTGCAATGATTCAAAAAACACAGACGGCGTTGAGATTGGTGATCCGACAGAAACAGCGTTGATCAATCTGGGAAGCAAGCTGGGGCTTGATCCGGAGGCAGTCCGCGCGAAGTATCCGCGTGAGAGTGAAAATCCGTTTGACAGCGACAGAAAGCTGATGTCTACCAAACATACCATGGAGGGCGTGCCGACTATGGTGATCAAGGGTGCTGTAGATGTACTCCTTGACCGTATGACACAGATCCAGATCGGTGACGAAGTGCGTCCGCTGACTGAAAATGATCGCAAAAATATCGAAGACCAGAACCAGAATTTCTCAAGAGAAGGGCTCCGTGTACTTGCATTCGGATACAAGGTCGTGTCCGACGAAGAAGAGCTGACGCTTGATGACGAGTATGACCTTACGTTTATCGGTCTGATCGCCATGATGGATCCGCCGCGTGAAGAGTCTAAAGCTGCCGTTGCTGAATGTAAGAGAGCAGGTATCCGTCCGATCATGATCACGGGAGACCATAAAGTGACTGCAGCAGCAATCGCAAAGCGTATCGGTATCCTTGAAGATGAGTCAGAGGCATGTGAGGGAGCCGAGATAGACAAAATGTCAGACGAAGAGCTGAAAGATTTTGTAGAAGGCATCTCTGTTTATGCCCGCGTGTCGCCAGAACATAAGATCCGTATCGTCCGTGCATGGCAGGATAAAGGAAATATCGTATCAATGACAGGTGACGGTGTCAATGACGCTCCTGCGCTCAAGCAGGCAGATATCGGTGTTGCCATGGGTATCACCGGAAGTGAAGTATCCAAAGACGCTGCGGCCATGGTACTGACAGATGACAATTTTGCTACTATTGTAAAAGCAGTTGAGAACGGCCGAAATATATACCGTAATATCAAAGCGTCCATACAGTTCCTTCTCTCAGGAAACTTCGGCGCGATCCTTGCTGTACTGTATGCATCCATCATGGCACTGCCGGTTCCGTTCGCACCGGTACATCTGCTGTTCATCAACCTGCTGACAGACAGTCTTCCGGCAATCGCACTCGGTCTTGAGCCGGGTTCTAAAGACGTGATGAATGAGAAGCCGCGTCCGATGAACGAGTCGATACTGACCAGAGATTTCCTGCTCAAGATCGGAACAGAGGGACTTTCTATTGCAGTAACTACGATGATCGCATTTATGATCGGATACCATGGAAGCAATGAACTTCTCGGAAGCACAATGGCCTTTGCAACATTATGTTCTGCACGTCTGTTCCACGGATTTAACTGTAAGTCCGACAGACCGGTCGTGTTTACACGCAAAGTCGTGAACAATAAGTTCCTGATCGGCGCTTTTGTCCTCGGAATTATTTTAATAACCTCTGTTGTTATGATACCTGGACTTCACAATATGTTTAAAGTACAGACACTCACACTGACTCAGCTTCTTATCGTATATGGACTTGCAGCAGTAAATATTCCGATCATTCAGGCAATGAAAGGAATCCGCCTTCTGTTCAGGAAGAAAAAATAAGGAGATAATGAATGAAAAAAGTACAGAAGCCAAGGAAACCACTGATCGTTTATTATCTGATCGCGTTAGGCGTACTGATCGTAATTAATTTTGTCTTGTTTCCGATGATGATGAACGGAAATATCGAAGAAGTAGATTACGGAACTTTCCTGACTATGGTGGAGGAAAAACAGGTTTCCAAAGTCCAGTTGGAAGGCGAGACGATCTATTTCACGGACAAGAGCGAAACTCCGCAGCAATATGAGACGACCAGATTCGAAGATCCGGATCTGGTCAACCGTCTGCGGGAATCCGGCTGTGAGTTCGGCAGAGTGGCAGAGGAGCAGATGAATCCATTCTTAAGTATGCTTCTCTCGCTTGTGATACCGATTGTTGTCTTTATCATTATCGGGCAGATACTTTCCCGCCAGCTAATGAAGAAGATGGGCGGAGGGGCGGATGGAGGCCCGTTCATGCAATTCGGAAAGAGCAATGCGAAAATGTATGTACAGTCCGAGACAGGCATCACATTTAATGATGTTGCCGGTGAAGACGAGGCAAAAGAACTTCTTACAGAGATTGTTGATTTCCTCCATAACCCGCAGAAATATCAGGAGATCGGTGCAATCTGTCCTAAGGGGGCGCTTCTCGTAGGGCCGCCGGGTACGGGTAAGACGCTGCTCGCCAAAGCGGTTGCAGGAGAGGCAGGAGTTCCGTTCTTTTCTATCTCCGGTTCGGAATTCGTAGAGATGTTTGTCGGAATGGGTGCCTCAAAAGTGCGCGACCTGTTCAAGCAGGCAAATGAAAAAGCACCGTGTATCGTATTCATCGATGAGATCGATACGATCGGAAAGAAACGTGACAGCCAGGGCTTTGCCGGAAATGATGAGCGTGAGCAGACTTTAAATCAGCTTCTGACTGAAATGGATGGATTTGATGCATCCAAGGGTGTTGTGATCCTGGCTGCAACGAACCGGCCGGATACACTGGATCCGGCTCTGTTAAGACCAGGAAGATTTGACCGCCGGATTCCGGTAGAACTGCCTGACCTGAAAGGTCGGGAAGAAATCCTGAAGGTCCATGCAAAGAAGATTAAAGTCGGAGATAACGTAGACTTTGGTGCAATTGCAAAAGCAGCGTCGGGAGCATCCGGCGCAGAACTTGCCAATATGGTAAATGAAGCTGCATTGAGGGCAGTGCGTGAGAATCGCAAGTATGTAACCCAGTCTGATCTGGAAGAGAGTATTGAGGTCGTGATCGCGGGCTACCAGAAAAAGAACAAAGTGCTTTCCACAAAGGAAAAACTGATCGTGGCTTATCATGAGATTGGCCATGCCCTTGTGGCTGCCCTGCAGACGAATTCCGCGCCTGTCACAAAGATTACGATCATTCCAAGGACCTCCGGAGCACTCGGATATACTATGCAGGTAGACGAAGAAGAAAGAAATCTGATGTCAGAAGAAGAACTGGCAAATAAAATTGCCACGCTGACAGGAGGACGCTGTGCCGAGAAGCTGGTATTCGGCTCTGTTACTACAGGTGCTTCCAATGATATTGAACAGGCGACAAAGCTGGCACGTGCCATGATCACCCGTTTCGGTATGAGTGACAGGTTCGGTATGGTGGCACTTGAGACTCAGGCGAATCCGTACCTGGGCGGGGACAGCAGTTTAAGCTGTTCGCCGGAGACGGCAACACAGATCGATGATATGGTTGTCGATACGGTAAAAGAAGCGTATGATAAAGCTATGACTCTTTTGAAAGAGAATCAGGGGAAACTTCATGAACTTGCCAAATATCTCTATGAAAAAGAAACGATCACTGGTGAAGAATTCATGAACATTCTGACACAGGAAAGACTTCCGGATGAGGAACAAAAAACCGGATAAGATTTCAGATAAAGCAGATGCAGATTAAGGAAGTACGGATCAGAGTCATTAATACTATGACGAGATCCGGTATTTATACAAGAAGGAATAGTAATGCCGAAGAACATGCCAAAGCGAAGACCAGTACAGACAGAAGAGAAAAAGGACAGAAGAATACCTACTACAAGGTATGAGCCTGAATACAAAAAGGGACTTACCAGCCAGCAGGTGCAGGAACACCGCCTGCATGGCTGGGTCAACCGTTCCGTGGAGCCTCCGTCCAAGACGACGAAAGAGATCATACACGAGAATATATTTACATATTTTAACCTGATCTTTGCTATCCTTGCGGTACTGCTGATCCTGGTCGGTTCTTTTCGGGATCTGACCTTTCTTCCGGTCATTATTGCAAATACTCTGATCGGTATCGTGCAGGAGATCCGTGCAAAACAGGTGCTTGATAAGCTAACTATGCTGAACGCCCCTCATGCTACGGTCGTGCGTGACGGCAAAAAATCAGTCATTGATGCGGAAGAACTTGTCCTTGATGATATCGTGATCTTCAAAGCAGGCAATCAGGTCTGCGCGGACGCTGTGGTCAGCGCCGGAGAAGTGCAGGTCAATGAATCACTTCTTACCGGTGAGGCTGATGAGATCACAAAGCGGAGGGGCGACAAGCTCATGTCCGGAAGTTTCATCGTATCCGGACAGTGCCACGCGAGACTTGACAGGGTAGGGGAAGACTCCTATATTTCTAAACTGACGCTTCAGGCAAAACAGATGCAGTCCGGCGAACAGTCCGAGATGATACGTTCACTTGACAAACTGGTAAAATGTGTAGGCGTCGCTATCATTCCGATAGGGTTAGTGCTGTTTGCACAGGCATTTTTCTTCCAGCATGACGGGTTCCGCGAGAGTGTAACTTCCATGATCGCCGCCGTGATCGGCATGATCCCGGAAGGACTGTATCTTCTGGCAAGTGTGGCGCTTGCGGTCAGCTCTATCCGGCTGGCTCAGAAGAAAGTCCTTCTCCATGACATGAAATGTATTGAAACTCTTGCCCGTGTAGATGTACTCTGCGTGGATAAGACCGGAACGATTACTGAGAATACAATGAAAGTGATGGATGTGATCGAGACGGACGAGTATGACTCCGATACGATGGATCCGCTGCGCACGCTGCTCAGTGATTTTTCTGCTGCCATGACAAAGGATAATATCACGATGGCAGCAATGAAAGAATACTTTACGAATGCTTCCGGAAAGAAAGCGGTCTCTAAGACCGGTTTCTCATCCGCCACAAAATATAGCAGCGTTACTTTTGAGGACGGCGCTTATGTACTGGGTGCGCCGGAGTTTGTCCTGAAAGAAAAATACGGCGACTATGCAGAGGAAATCACAGAGCATGCATCTACAGGTGCCCGTGTCCTTGTATTTGGCACATATGATGATGAAGTGGACGGAAAGCCTCTGGATCACGGGATCACACCTCTTGGATTTGTCCTTCTGGCGAACCCGATCCGTGAGGCGGCGAAAGAAACGTTCCAGTATTTTGAAGAGCAGGGCGTGGAAGTCAAGGTTATTTCCGGTGATAATCCGGTCACTGTATCAAAGGTGGCAAAACAGGCAGGGATTAAAAATGCTGATAAATATGTGGATGCCTCAGAATTGAAAGACGAGGGAGCACTCCGGAAAGCAGTACTTAAAAATACCGTATTCGGACGTGTCACTCCGGATCAGAAACGTAAATTCGTACAGATACTCAAAGATGCGGGCCATACGGTTGCGATGACAGGAGACGGTGTCAACGATGTGCTTGCATTAAAAGACGCAGACTGCAGTATCGCCATGGCATCGGGAAGCGATGCGGCGGCACAGGCCTCTCAGCTTGTGCTGCTCGAGTCAGACTTTTCCTGTATGCCGCAGGTGGTTCTGGAAGGCAGAAGAGTAGTAAACAATATCCAGCGTTCAGCAAGTCTGTTCCTGGTAAAAAATATCTTTTCCTTCCTGCTGAGCCTGATCTCCGTTGTATTTATGTTTACTTATCCTCTGGAGCCGTCACAGATCTCACTGATCAGTATGTTTACGATCGGTGTGCCTGCGTTCTTCCTGGCACTTGAGCCGAATAAGAACAGGATCAAGGGACATTTCCTTACGAATGTATTCCTGAAAGCTCTCCCGGCAGCTATCACGGATGCGCTTGCCGTGGGTGCACTGGTCATCTTCGGGCGTACTTTCGGAGTGGATTCGACGGATATTTCCACCGCGGCTACCATGCTTCTGGCAATCGTAGGATTCATGATCCTGTATAAGATCAGTGCACCGATGAATAAGATCCGCGCGGCTATCCTCGGTGGATGTATCGCAGGACTTCTGTTCTGCAGTATCTTCCTGAATAATCTCTTTGCTATAACCGGGATGACGATGGAATGTGTTATGCTGTTCGTTGTGTTTGCGATAGCAACAGAGCCTGTATTGCGATATCTGACAATACTTGTGGAAAAACTTAGATTCTATTACCTGAGACTCAGGGGAAGAGATCCCGAAGCTGAATAATAAAAAACGATTGAATATCAAGAGGGAAAAAGAGAAACTGCAGAAGAGCAGTGCCAAATTCTGGGGAATCGTGATCACTGTTATCCTTTTGATCGCAATTGTGTGGGCAGTTGCTTCACATCTGATGTAAGCAGAGAGATGATATGTGTGACTATACAGTAAAAATCCCCATGTCCCACGGAGTTGACTCGCTCAATGTGGCTGCGGCGAGCGCTGTGGCATTCTGGCAGTTGGGGCGTCATTGATGATCCATAAAGAAGCTATAAAAATCGAAACCGGGGAAATCGTTCCCCGGTTTTTCTATAATATCGAGAATAAATCTTCGATACCGAATAAATCTTCCCTGCCAAGCAGATGTTCCATTGTGGTTTTGTTGTAGTCCGAATGCTCCACCTCACGTGCATAACGGCAGGCTGTCCTGATAATGCAGTTTATATCTGTGCTCCGTCCGGTGAGCCATTCCGCACGTACCAGTTCACGGATCAGGATCATGCCAGCTATAGAAAACTTCATTTTCCCGTAAGCATTTCCGTTATAGACTGCGCCGCAGAAATAGGTAAATACAAAATAGACAAGCAGTTGTTCTGCTATGACGTCTGAAAAGAGGTCATGAAACTGATGCTCAGTCTCCGCCGTGGGGACCGGGGAGTTTTCCAGTATACTCCGTGCATTATGGAGATATGGTTTCCAGTCATCGCGGAGCACTTCCAGATGATCCAGAATAGAAAAGAGATTAAGCAGAGTTTTTCTGCGTCGTGTCTCCCAACCGTCTGTCAGGCTCAGATTCCGGAGGCGGGTCTCAAACCATTCCTGGACATTTTCGGAGGAATATCTCTCCAGTACAGTGTCAGCATCATAAAGGGCATTTTTGTCAATCCTCTCCTGGAGATCATGGGACAGAGACAGGACAACTGCTGTACGCAGAGTGACCGGCAGGGTTCTGTCCTGCAGGATCTTCAGAATAAGGCTCCTTGCATCTGTCAGCTTCGTAAACAGGAAAAAGTCGAATTCCTCATAGGATTCCTTTCTGTCCGGATTCTCCGCATGGAGATAGGTGACAGGCTCACTGCAGTTCAAGATAAGTTCCGCTGCAGCCGGGCAGGAAAGGGACAGGGAAATTTCCCTCAGCCCTTCAAACTCTTCGATATGCCGCGGATATGTGCGGCAGGTGCGGCAGAAAGCTCTTTCTCCGCCGCCTTCCAGATACAGGTCACAGAGATCCTCATCGTTGAGAAAAGCACAGCGTCCGTCATACTGACGAAAAGAGGATTCCTTCCAGTCAATCTCATTTTTCAGACGGTTTCCGAGAGTTCCTTTCGCTTTCTTATATTTTTTCAGGGAAGTGGGATCGATCTGGATCTGCCATCCGGCGCAGCAGGTATCCGGACAGGCTCCGGCAATACAATGAAACTTTTTATAGTAATGTGGTGCTGTATACTGCATTTATTTTCCCTCTTTTTGTCTGGTGTTATTCCGCTTTTTTATGCGTATAATAGGTATTATAAAACAGGGAGAGCAAAAATGAAACAGAATATGTACTCAAAAGATATTATACTGGTGCTCATTGCAACATTTTTCTATATGTCAAGCCCGATGCTCGTGACGCCTCTTATCACCGGATTCACAGAGAGCATAGGTGCGTCCGCCGCAGTCATGGGCTTTGTCGGCGGCCTGATGAATCTGTGCTCTCTGTTCTGCAGACCTCTTGCGGGAAATCTTGCAGACAAATTAAGTAAATACAAAGTGTCATTTATCGGGGCAGCATTCATGACAATAGCATGTATCGGATATATTCTTGCACCGAACGCGGCAGTCGTAGTAGTATCAAGGATCATCAACGGAGTGGGATTCGCCTGCTGTTCGGTGTGTATGGCCACTTGGATGTCGAATATGCTGCCGCAAGAGAAGATCGGTTCCGGTATGGGTGTCTACGGAACAATGAATGCCCTGGCAATGGCGGTGGCACCGGCGATCGGAGTCAGCGTATACCAGAGATTCGGATACCGGACAGCATTTTGTATTGCTTTAGCCTTTTCTGTTGCGATCATGATAGTGATCCAATTCATAAAAGACAGGGGAGAGCCGGCGGGTTTGGAGCCAAACCGGGAATCGGAAGATATAACGGATACCAAAACAGCTTTGTCAAAATTAAATACAGCCGGGCAAATCCCCCACTTCCAGCTCGTTGAAGCCAAAGTGTTGCCGGTCGCATTTATCATCATGCTGTTTGCAATCCCTTACTGTGCGACACAGTCATTTCTTGTGACATATGCTGAAGTGCGAGGCCTTGATGTTTCTGTGGGCATGTTCTTTCCGTCCTATGCCGCAGTTCTGATCGTGCTGAGACTGACCCTTCGCAGATTCTTTGATAAACTCCCTTTCCAAATCTTCCTTCTGGCGGGTTCTGTCAGCGAACTGCTTGCCATTGTGCTCCTTGCCGTCATGCGCAATAATATCATGATGCTTCTGGCAGCGGCCTTTCTTGCAGGAGGGTACGGAGTCATGAGCTCTGTATGCCAGTCGACGGCGATACTGCTTGCAGGCAGAGAAAAAAGAGGTCTTGCAAACAGCACATACTATATCGGTGTTGATCTTGGAATGACGCTCGGACCGATGATCGGAGGGGCACTGTACGGCGGGGCTGATATCCGGTGGTTTTACCCGGCACTGGCAGTGACGATGCCGCTCGCCGCAGCGGTATATGCAGCCGCAAGTTATAAAGGTTCTTTAAAATAATGTTAAATCATTTTGCATGTCTGTGTTAAATAGCTTTAAATGACCGTAAAGTATATTGTCTCCCTGAATTGAGAAATGTAGAATGTACTCGGTTGAACAACCAGAAGATTCTAAAGAAATCAGAGGAGGATTATATTGCTATGGCGTATATGAAAAGAAATGTCAAAGTGAAAGCCGGCATGGCTGCAATGGCATTGGTACTTTGCGGCAGCAACGTAATCGGCAGCGTCTGTAATGTACCTGCACCCGCAACAGTCCGCGCGGCTGAAGAGGGGACAGAAGGGCAGGCAGAGGCCACATCACAGCAGCTTGTCGGTCAGGATACAACATGGAAATATCTTGACAACAATACGGATCCTGCTTCAGGTCTTGGATCACTTACAGCCTGGACAGCAGCAGATTTTGACGACAGCACATGGAAAGAAGCAGCAGGAAAATTCGGAGCAAAGAGAGGTGTGCTTGAAGAATTTGACGGATTTACTCCGACAGTTCTCCTTCAGCAGTACATTGAGGGAACACAGACAGATATCCCGACTTACTTTTTCAGGACGACATTTAATCTGGAAAATGCAGATCAGATCACATCCCTGACAGGGAGCCTGTATCATGATGATGCCGTAGCGGTATACCTGAACGGTCATCTGATCAAATCACAGTATATGGAATCCGAGGGACAGGAAAATAATATGTACTATTCCGGAACTGGACAGGGAGCGCCGGAAAAAATCGATATCAGCCTGACAAAAGAACAGGTGGCGGAGTATGCCGTGGAAGGAGAGAATACTCTGGCTGTAGAGCTTCACAATGACCGGGCGTCGAGCTCTGATATTTACTTTGAGTTCTCGGAGCTGACAGCCAATTACAATGAACCGGCAGAAGCCGTGGAGCAGAAGTCCGTAATTCTTACGCTTGGCGGCGATGAGAGCAGCCGCGGCCTCACCTGGTATGCAGATACAGATGCTGCCGCTCAGGTTCAGTATGCAAAAGCTGCTGATATGAAAGACGATCAGTTCCCGGAAGAATATGTGACAGCAGATGCTGTATCTACCGCTTCAAATGACAACGGATTCTATTCAAACCAGGCGACAATGTCAGGCCTTGAAGAGAATACGGAGTATGTATACCGTGTAGTAAACGGTGATACAGTGAGTGATACATATACTTTCTCTACTGGCGGCTATGATGAAGGATTCAGCTTTGCGTTTGTAGGTGACCCGCAGATCGGCGCAGGCACTACTGCGACAGATATCGAAGGCTGGAACGCGACACTGGATACGATCCAGAATGAAATGGATGTTGACTTCCTCTTCTCGGCAGGCGATCAGGTCAACAGCGCCAGCAATGAGGAACAGTATGCAGGATACTTAAATGATGCGTTCACTTCACTTGCAAGTGTAACGACCATCGGTAACCACGACAGCTCAAGTGCAGCGTATAATCAGCATTTCAATCTTCCGAATGAGAACAGCGGACTTGGAACCACAGAAGCAGGTTCAGACTACTGGTTTGTTTATAACAATACACTCTTCATGGATATCAACTCCAATGATATGTCTACGGCAGAGCATAAGGAATTCATGGAAGAGGCTATCGCAGATAATCCGGATGTCAGGTGGAAGGTTGTAGCTTTCCATCATTCTGTATACTCCACAGCAAGCCATACGGATGACAGCGACATACTTCAGAGACGTGAAGAGCTCCCGCCGGTACTGGATAAACTGGGGATCGATGTCGTGCTGATGGGACATGACCATGTATACACAAGAACATATATGATGAACGGAACAACACCAGACACATCAGGCGGGGTACAGAGCGAGGTGACAGATCCGGAAGGCGTCCTCTATCTTACAGCAAACTCAGCCAGTGGAAGTAAATATTACGATATCAAAGCACCGGAAGCACCGTTCGCAGCAAAGATGGACCAGTCTAAGAAGCGTACAGTGACAGACGTGGATGTGACAGATACCGCCTTTACAATGACGACATATTATGCTGATACAATGGATGTACTTGATACATTCACGATCAATAAGACTCCGGAAGAAGAACCACAGCCGGAGCCGGTAGTACAGAAGTCGGTTATTCTGACTCTGGGCTCGGACGAGAGCAGCAGGGGGCTTACCTGGTATGCAGACACAGACAAAGCAGGTCAGGTACAGCTTGCAAAGAAGGCTGACATGAAAGACGGAGAATTCCCGACCTCCTATACAGTTGTAAATGCAGCTGCTGCTCCGGCTAATGATGAGGGATTCAGTTCTAATCAGGCAACGCTCTCAAATCTGGCAGAAAATACGGAATATATATACCGCGTTGTAAACGGAGATACAGTAAGTGAGACATACAGCTTCACAACAGGCGACTATGATGAGGGATTCAGCTTTGCGTTCGTAGGTGACCCGCAGATCGGCGCAGGCACTACTGCGACAGATATCGAAGGTTGGAACGAGACACTGGATATGATCCAGAATAAACTGGACGCAGATTTCCTCTTCTCAGCGGGTGATCAGGTCAATACAGCCAACAACGAGGAACAGTATGCAGGATATTTAAACGATGCATTCACTTCACTCGCAAGCGTAACGACCATCGGTAACCACGACAGCGGAAGTACAGCATATAATGAGCATTTCAATCTTCCGAATGAAAGCGATGAATACGGTGCAACCACTGCCGGAACAGACTACTGGTTCGTATATAACAATACACTCTTCATGGATATCAACTCCAATGATATGTCTACGGCAGAGCATAAGAAATTCATGGAAGAGGCTATAGCAGTCAATCCGGATGTGACATGGAAGACGGTTATTTTCCATCATTCCGTATACTCCACAGCAAGCCATACGGATGACAGCGACATTCTTCAGAGACGTGAAGAGCTCCCGCCGGTACTGGATGAACTGGGGATCGACGTCGTACTGATGGGACATGACCATGTATACACGAGAACCTATATGATGAACGGAACAACACCTGACACATCAGCCGGAGTACAGAGTGAGGTAACGAACCCGGAAGGCGTCCTTTACCTGACGGCAAACTCAGCCAGCGGAAGTAAATACTATGATATCAAAGCTGCGGAAGCGCCGTTTTCAGCTGTAATGAATCAGTCCTACAGACGTACTGTCACAGATATAGACATTACGGATACTTCCTACACAATGACAACGTACTATGCAGACGATATGACCGTAGTGGACAAATTTACGATCAACAAAACGGAAGATACCGACAATGGCGGAAATCAGGGAAATAACGGGGATCAGGACAATAGTGGAGATCAGAACAATACCGGAAATCAGGGCGGAGCAGCCGATCCGGATAACGGCGGAGATAACGGAACATCAGGAACGCCTGTAAACGACAGCACTTCCGTAAATTCCGGCAGTAAAAACGCTCCGCAGACCGGTGATACGACTACTCTTGTATCCGCAGTCGTCATGCTTGGAGCAGCGGGCGCCGCTGTGGCAGCTGCACTTCTGAGAAGAAGAAAAAACATCTGAAAATAAAGTAAAGTAAGGTAATTAAAGTGTGGAACAGGATTAAGGAAAACGCGATTGTTCTTCTGATAATCGCAGTGACGGTTGTTGTGACCGTGCTTCTGCAGAACTTCGGCTTTCAGTCCTATTCCAGATTTGCCTCGGATACCCTCCACTACGAAAGAGCAGTAGTAGTGGAGGTTTTATCTGAGGATCTGGAGTACGATGAGAATCTGGAGATTACTCTGGGAACACAGGTGCTGCAAGTCCGGATGCTGAACGGTGAAGAGGAAGGAAATACATTAGAAGTAACGAATTATCTGACACAGACACATAATGTTTATGCCGAAGAAGGAACCAGACTGATCATCAATGCAGACAGGCCCGAAGGGGATGTGGAGCCGTATTATACGGTATACAATTATGACAGAACAGTCCCGATGATAAGCTGCTTTATCGTTCTTGCGGCAGCTGTTATCTGCATCGGCGGAGGAAAAGGAGTAAAGTCCATAGCGGGGCTTGCTTATTCTCTGTTCCTGATTGTATACATGGTGCTCCCGGCGGTATTCTCCGGATATTCACCGATTCTGATGAGCATTATCTGCGGCGTGCTGTCTACGGCGGTTACATTGCTTCTGCTGAACGGGAACAGTGAAAAGACATGGGCGGCAATTCTGTCCACAGTTATAGGAGTCATATGCTCACTCCTTTTCTTCCTTATCATGTCACTGTTGGTGCATATTGACGGCTTCAGCAGTTCGGAAGCAGAAGGCCTTGTGCTTATCAGTCAGGAAACAGGCCTGCAGATCAAAGATGTCCTTTTTGCAGGAGTACTGATCTCATCATTAGGGGCGATCATGGATACGGGAATGTCGATCGTATCTGCTCTGTACGAAGTATATACCCACAATCAGGGACTGACGGCAAAAGAGCTGTTCCGTTCAGGTATCGAGATGGGAAAAGATATGATAGGTACAATGACAAATACGCTGATACTTGCATTCACCGGAAGTGCATTTATCACACTGCTTGTATTCCTGTCTTATCAGGTACAGCCGGCGCAGCTTTTTAACTCCAACTATCTGACCATCGAAATTGCCCAGGGAATCTGCGGAACTTTCGGTATTGTGCTCACTGTACCGGCCGCGTCCGCGATTGCAGCAGTGCTGCTGGCAAAAAAGAAAAGTTTAAATAAATAAGAATAGTTTTCCGCTTCGGCTTACTGTCATACCGCACAGCCGGAGCGGTTTTATATTGTTGGAGAAAGAGAAACGTGCTATTATTATACGAAACGAAAGGACAGTGAACCATGAGATCAATACATACAGAACAGACCGAAACTATAAAGATCCTGAACCGTGATGTGATCAAATACATTGCACTGTTCACCATGCTCCTGAATCATATCGCAAATATCTTTCTTGAACCCGGGACACTGATTTTTACAATCCTTATTGATATCGGTTATTTTACGGCTCCCGTGATGTGTTATTTCCTTGTGGAGGGATACCATTACACACGTTCAAAGAAAAAGTATGCCGGTCGTCTGGCGCTGTTCGCACTGATATCTGAAATCCCCTTCTGCCTTGCATTCTCTGAAGTATATACGGGGGCGAGGATCATATCCTTCTGCGGATTTAATATGATATTTACGCTGTTTCTATGCTTCTGCATACTGCTGGTCATGGACTATGTAGAGAACAGTTTTCTGAAAATCCTGCTTATTGCCGGTCTGTTTATCGTATCACTGTTCTCTGACTGGGCACTTGTGGCTCCTCTCTTTACTGTTCTGTTTGCAAAGGCGGGAGGCAATAAGACGAATATAAGAAATGCGTATCTGCTCGGAGCCGCACTATTTGCACTGATGAATTTCAATCCGGGCGGAGGTGCGGCAGGAACACTGTTCAGTCTTATCTATGCTCTGATGTCCGCTGTCGGTATCCTCGCTGCGGGAGTTGTGATTGTGTGGCTGTATAATGGGAAACGGATGGAACGGGGAAAAACGTTTTCGAAATGGTTCTTTTATTGGTTTTATCCGGTGCATCTGCTGATTCTCGGGATCATCAGGATCTGTATCAGATAATTTATTCGTAATTTAGGCTATATCTTTAATTTATAGCCAAAAACATGAATAAATCTTGATTATTCATATTTCCCGCTATATACTGTGGTTATAGGAGGGAAGGACATGGATCATTTGGAAAACAGGCATTCTTTTGCCGCTGTCATAGGCGATATTAAGGACTCCAGGCATCTGAACAACAGAAAAGAAGTACAGGATCGGCTACAGTGGGTCATGGACCGGCTGAATAGGAAGTACGAGGAAGACATTGTTTCAAAGTTCCTGATCACGCTCGGGGATGAATTTCAGGGGCTTTTGTACGGGGGAAAGAACATCCTGAGCATGATCAATGAAATCAAGATAGAGATGTACCCGGTCCGTCTCCGTTTCGGTGTCGGTATCGGCCCGATCACCACAGACATCCAGACGGAAATGGCGCTGGGCGCGGACGGTCCCGGCTATTACCGCGCACGAGAAGCCATTGAAGTGCTCAAGGAACGGGAGAAGAAGAATCGGTCGGTGCCGGCGGATCTCTGTCTTAAGATGGATGAGACAGACCGCGGGAAAGAGGTACTCTTAAATACAGTCTTTGAACTGATGTACGCGGTGGAAAGCGGCTGGACAGCCCGCCAGAGAGAGATTATCTGGGATATGCTGGCGTACGGTGATGGCCAGCAGAACACTGCGGCCAGACTGTCTATCTCGCAGCCGACTGTTCAGAAGGCGCTTGCTGCCGGAAACTATTATACTTATGAAAACGCATTGAAAAATGCGGCGGAAATACTTGGAGAGATACGGTATGATTAAAACAGTTTTTACCATCCTGCTATGCGTGCATCTGCTCGGAGATTTTTATTTCCAGACGCAGAAAATGGCGGACAGTACTCCGCAGTCGGGCTTGTGCTCACTGCCAAGTCTATCGCACGGTATGACAGGATCTCAAAGGATCAGTCGTTTGCCGAGTACTATCTGCTGGGAACACTGCTGAGTACGATCTGCGCGGCGGCTGTAACGCTCCTGTTTTTCTAAAAAACTCAAAAGCTCAAAGGCGGATTTGGCTGAGCATGTGCGACTTTGACCGGGCAGAGAACAGCGGATCCGATCGTGAGCAGCCGTCTCTCTGGGACAGCTGATCATTGAGAATGATTACTATAAGCAGGCGTTGAATTCTTTAAGAGGTGTGACGAAATGAGCAGAATAAGAATTATAAAGAAAAACGATGAATACAACTCAGAATATGAGATTGGAG
>ERZ1643250.1063-NODE-1063-length-25554-cov-59.321268_pt1 | contig 25554 bp, 23 predicted proteins | sample MGYA00579262_ERZ1643250 | MGnify/ENA primary metagenome ERZ1643250 (study PRJEB29033, sample SAMEA4952265) | chicken gut metagenome | biome: Broiler Chicken; feature: Gastrointestinal Tract; material: Caecum | place: Ireland | collected 2018 | study: Broiler... | reverse complement strand
TGGAAAAGCCTTTCCCCAAAGAAGCGGAGCTGGCCGAAAAATCCGCCCGTCTGGCCGAACTGGACGCCTTGCTGAACATGGAGAGCCGCCCCGAGCCGGAGCAGGACACACCAGAAGCTGAACAGGACGAGCAGAGCGAGGAGCACCGCCCGTCGGTGCTGGCCGGGCTGAAAGCCGCCGCAGCTGAGAAGCCTGCCCGTGATAAATCCCAGAAGAAGGAGGAACCCGAGAGATGACCAATCAGGAATGGAACACCACCCTTTACAAGCAGATGTTTGCGGAACAGGAGCAGTTCCGGGACTGGCTGCTGGCCCAGCCGCCGGAGGAGATTCTGAACCACGCCTATGAGTATGTCATGCGGGAGGACATTCTGCTTTCGCTCGAGTACAACGACCTGACCGATGCCCAGGCAGCGGCACTGCTGACCTCGCCCTCACCGCTGGCGGACGTTTATGCAGAATTTGACAAGCTGGAAAGCAGTCACATGGAGGAGATCTGGAGCTGCATCGAGAGCCGGGCGGATGCTCTGCAGGCCGGCCTGCTGGACCGCGCCAAAACTCTGATCGACGAGTTCTGCGCCTACGAATACGCTTCGCAGGCGGATTTCAGCGACTTGAGCAGGGTCAACATCGCTTACACCACCGTGGGTGATGAAAACATTCCGTTGCAAGTCCATGTGGATCTTGAAGGTTACAAGATCGAGCGTGAGCTGGACGGCAGGCCTCTGGACGCCCGGCAGTACAGCTCGCTGCAGGAGCTGATCGAAAATGAACTGGAAGGCATGGACTTTCAGGAGCTGGTGGCGGTGAGCGATGCGGAGATTCAAGCAGCCCTGGCCTCTGCAAAGAAGGAAGCTGCCTTTGCTGAGCTGCCGGTCTACCGGCAGAACGCGGCCTACGCCCGCGAGCACGGGGAGCTGGAGCAATACCGCGTTTCGCATCAGGCCAACATCGCCTGCAAGGAGGCCATTGAGCAGAGTATTGACCAAAACTATGACGGCAAACGCCTTGCGAAGGGGACCGCCGACAAAGTGATGCAGAAGTTCGGTCCCGAGCGGGTGATGTATGTTCTAGCCTACACCATTCAGCAAAAGGGGTGGGACGGGCGTTTCCATCCCTATAACAAGGATTGGGCCAAAACGGTGGACATCCCGCCCAACCCGGATTCGTTTGGCTTTGAGAGGAACTGTGAGTTTGTGGTGGACAGCCACGCCGGCCTGACCGACCTGTTCGTAAGCCAGGCGCGGCGGGAAGTAGAACGTCAGCCCCGCGCCTCTGTCCGGGAGCAGCTCAAGCAGGCGCAGGAGAAGGTAGAGAAAAAGTCACCTGTGCAAGCCGCGCCCAAAAAGAAGGAGCCGGAGCGGTGAGCGGCCGCCGCGACCAACAACTGCACTTCCGGGTCAGCAAGCCGGAACTGGAACGCATTCACGTCAAGATGGCGGAGCTGGGCATTGTGAGCATCGGGGCTTACCTTCGGAAAATGGTGTTGGATGGCTACTGTATCCGGCTTGACTTGAAAGAACTGAACCGGATGGCCTACCTGCTGCAAATGTGCAGCAACAACCTGAACCAGTACGCAAAGCGTGCCAACGAGAGCGGCCGCATTTACCAGACAGATATAGAGGACTTACGGGCGCGGCTGGATGAATTGATCGGTCTCGCCAAACAAATTTTGGCGCAGCTGGCCGCCCTGTGAGCCGCGACATCCTTGCAAAGGCCGCGGCTTATTTTTTATACTGCGGTCAGGCGGGCACAAATCCGAAAGGGGGTGAGAAAACTGGCCGCCACACGTCTCATTGCGCTGCATCAGAACAAAGGCAAGAGCGTTGCAGCCTGCTTGAAAAGCCGCACCGATTACGCCCAAAACCCGGAGAAAACCGCCGGCGGCACGTTGGTCAGCAGCTATGGGTGCAGCCCGCTGACGGTGGACGAGGAGTTCCTTTTGTCCAAGCGGCAGTACGAGCAATCCACAGGGCGCAGCCAAAAGAGCAATGTCATCGCCTACCAGATACGGCAATCCTTCAAGCCGGGCGAGATCACGCCGGAAGAAGCCAACAAGGTGGGCTATGAACTGGCGATGCGCTTCACCAAGGGCAGGCACGCTTTCATCGTGGCCACTCACACCGACCGCCAGCACATCCACAACCACATCCTTTATAATTCCACCTCCTTGGACGGCAGCAGGAAGTTCCGGGACTTCTGGTTGTCGGGGCTGGCAGTGCAGCGTCTCAGCGATGTGATCTGTTTGGAGCACAAGCTGTCGGTGATTGAAACCAAGCCCTACCGTGAGCGGCAAAAACGCATCCTCTATCCACCCAGGAAAAGCAACCGAGACCGCCTCTGCGCGGTAATCGACAACATCTTGCGGGACAAGCCTTCCGACTTTGAAGCCTTTCTGCAAAAGCTGGAACAGGAGGACTACGAGGTCAAGCGGGGCAAGCATACCTCGGTGAAGGGCAAGCGGCAGAAACGGTTCATCCGCTTTCGGACACTGGGGGAAGGTTACAGCGAGGAAGAAATTCGCGCCGTTTTGGAAGGTATGGCGGAGCACCATCCGCGGCAGAGGCTGGAGGCTTTGGCCAAAGAGAATGCTTTCCAGCTTTTGATCGACCTTGCCGCCAAGCAGGGGAGGGGAGCGGGCTACCAGCGATGGGCCAAAAAGTTCAACCTGAAGGAAATATCCAAAACGCTGATCTTCTTGCAGGAGAGCAAGCTCACCAGTATGGACGAGCTGAACAGTAGGGTCGAAGCAGCAACAAAGCGCTTTCACAAGCTGCAGGAGACGATCAAAGCCATAGAGAAGCGGATGGCCGAAATATCTGAGCTGCGGACGCAGATCGTCCACTATGCCAAGACCCGTGAGGTGTACGCTGCCTACCGTAAGGCAGGGTACAGCAAAAAGTTCCGCGCTGAGCATGAGGCGGACATCCTGCTTCACCAGGCAGCCAAAGAATTTTTTGATAAGCAGGGTATCAAAAAGCTGCCCAAGGTGAAGGAGCTGAATGCCGAGTACACTGAACTGCTCAGGCAGAAGAAAGCGGCCTACCCGGAATACCGCAAGGCCAGGGAGGAGATGCAGCAACTTTTGCGGGCACAGAAAAATATCGAGCGATTCTTCGCAGATGAGACACCGCAGCCGGACCGGCAGCAGAGCCGGTAAAATGAAGCACGCCAAAGGTCGATTTTGCGTCGGCCTTTGGCGTGTTTTTTTGTTTGTACGGGGATGGAAGTGTTCCGAAGGAACGCGCAGCCTGCATCCATGGGATGCAGTTTGGAAAGGGTTTGGGAAGCTCCCAACAAGCATTTTTGGCCGGGGCCGAAAGGACACGGAGCAAAAATGGCAGATTGGTACCAGTCTGCCCTGCTTGCACACTCTACGCTGCAAAGAAAAGCTCAAGATTTAGAATGCTTATGCTAGAATCTCCTGCAGCTGGCGCTGCACAATTTGGGTCAAACAGTCCAGCCGTTCCTGCGGTGCCGGGATGCTCGGATGCTGTTCAAAGCAGAAACTTCGCAAATTCTTTAAATCGCTGCGGATGGCATCGGTCATCAAGCCTCTGGCCGTGGCGATGAAATCCACGCCCAGCCGGGGGGAACAATGCCGGATGCACCAGTCAGTATTCTTCAGCTGGTCATCATCCAGATCAAACAGTAAACTTCGGTTGTTATCAAACACCGGGGCCATCTTCTGGACCTGCATGGTATCGTTTTGGTAGAGGACGCCAAAATTTCCACTGTGGCGGTCAGTATTCAAAATCAGAGCGTCCAGAATACACATCCGGCGGAAGGCATCGCCGCTGCCAATGCTCTCAAAGTATTTCAGAAAACCGGAAATGGTCCGGTCTTTGGTCAAAACGGCTGCTTTGGCAAGGCCAGACGTTTCGCTGGTGAACAGTGGGCATTTGGAGATCAGCGAACCATGATAGAACCCCAGATCATAGGTCACGGCATCCGGGCAGAGACAGGCTGCCAGCTGGGAAGCCAGATATTCCGAAAGTGGCTCCATACCAAAGACGCCGCCGGTCTTGTAGAGCCAAATGGTATCATCCTCCCGCATCCAGCACTTGGCATACTGACCATCTGTGCTGAACTCCGGCGAGGTGGAGGAAAAGGTGGAACTGCTCAGAGAACCATCAAACGCAGCCTCTGAAATCACTTCATTGAATGGATTGCGGTAAAGAGAAACTTCGTCCCATTTTAAGGGAGAATCCACCCGCTTGACCCAGAAAGTGTCGTTCAGAGACAGCGCATGGGTCACATCCAGATAGCCGTCCAGTTCCTGACAGCCGTATTGCTTGAGCAGCTCGGCAATGTGGGCTCGATGCTTGGGCGCTTTCCGGCGTTCCAGAAAATCGGTCAAATTGGTATAGCCAAAAGGCCGTTTCTCTGTGTACCAAACTTCTTCCTGGGCTGTGACTTCCAGGTATTCATTTCGTTCGCACCGGAATGACAACCAGACGATATCTTTATTGAGAAGAAGATAGCACATCCAGACCACTCCTTTCATCCGAGGAAGAACCTTATACCATGGTTGCTTCGCTCTTGCGATACAAGGCCGGCGTTCCGCACAGATTAAAAATAACATCCTTTGGGCTATTATACCATAACAAATATCTTTTCTGTCAAGAAAAAGAAAATCGGTTTGGAACCTTTTAAGAAAGGAGTGTCCAAGCTGGTGTCCTGCCAGTTCAGCCAGCCGGCTTTATCGCTGGAGCGTTCTTTGCGATGAATAGCAGGCAGCTGGTTGGACCTGTCGTTCAACTCAATGGATCTCCGGAACGATCCGTTCCGGCCGCGTTTTCTCAACAACTTTCATCTCGATGATGGATGTATAATCGATTGCAGCAGGGAGAATTGGTGCGATCCGATCGTTTCCGAAAAAACTACAAAGTGTTTCGCCGAAACAGGGGGATTCTCACTGAAATTCCTGTTTCTGTCCATCAAACAGCGCGCAGGAGAAAAACTGACCCAGCGTGATATCCAGGCCATCGCACAATTTCTTGATGGTGGTGATGGAGACTTGCTGCCGGCTGGGGTCCAGCATACTGTAAACAGTGGAGGGGGTGATCCCGGCAAGGTTGGCCAGTTCATTGGGACAGATGCCCCGCTGGCGGCAGAGTTCCTGAAAGCGTTCGGCAACAGCGTCTTTTACGGTCATACACATTTCACCTCAAGAAAATGATACTAAAATTTTTTTACACATGTATACGCAAGCGCGTATAAATGCGCGCGCTCCATCCATACGATGGGGGGTTAACGCTTTGAAAACAAAAATGAATGGTAAAACGCAGAAGATGGAAAAGAAAAGTATCCTCCATCTGGAAAATGGAAGATACCGTTTGTCGCTGAGTGTATATGTATTTTAGCATGGTTTCGAGTGTTTTGCAAGTAGAGTGATTTCGTTCACAACCAAAATCGTGCAATGCAACAAACGATTTTTGCAACGCTATACCAATATTTTACAGATTGCAAGAACATTTATGTAATAGACTGCATGATTTATGTAACGAAATGCAGTAAGGAGAGATTCATATGGGAAGAAAGGTTCAAAACAAAAGCAGCTCCAAGATGAAATTTTCAGAACTTGCAGAGCAGTGGCTTTTGTCGGTTTCATGCGGGCTCAAAGAATCCACCCTGGCCCATTATCATTATACGCTGGAACGATACCTTTTGCCCGTTTTTGGCGGCGATACACTTGCGGCCTTGAACGAGCAGCGACTGGAACAGGGCATTTTGCAGGTGATCTCCGCAAAGAATGGCAGACATAAACCACTGGGTGCTTCCTCTTCCCGGGAGTGCCTAACCATGCTGCGGCGCATCTGCAAGTATGCTGCGCACCTGCACTTGATGCGGACGGTGGAAGTGTTTGTCAAACTACCCCAGATGGAATCCAATCAGACCAAACCTTTTTCTGCCCAGGAGCAGATAGCACTGCGAGATTTCGTGCTGGCCGCCCCGACGCCGCGTAAAGTCGGCCTTTTGCTGCAAATGCAGCTGGGATTGCGCATCGGGGAAGTATGCGGCTTGCAGTGGGGCGACTTTGACTTCAAGGCCGGAGTCCTAACCGTCCGCCGCACGGTAAGCCGCATTTACTGCGGCGTCGGTTGCACCAAAATCGTTGTCCAAACGCCCAAAACAAAGAGCTCAGGCCGTGAGATACCGATCCCTCACGACCTGGTCCTTTTGCTGCGCAAGCTGCGGGGCAGCGCCAGCCCGGATACCTGGTTTCTCTCAGGCAGTACCGAAAGGCCGGTGGAGCCTCGCTGTTACCGCAAGAGCATCCAGAGCTATCTGCGCCGGGCCGGTGTTCGCCGGGTGCACCCCCATGCCCTGCGCCATACGTTTGCCACCACCTGCCTGCAAAACGGCTGTGACATCAAGACGCTGAGCGAGATCCTGGGCCACGCGGATGCCAATGTGACGTTGAAACGCTATGTTCATTCGGACATGAAACGCAAGAGGACCGAGATGCAGCGGATCTTTTCGGCTGTATGGAAAAAAGGTCCGGCAAAACTACATACACCAGCCTGACCTGTACCTCCATTTTCCAGATGGAGGATACCTCCTTGGTGCGGAAGGGGGTGAGGTGGATGGTGCTCCACCTGTTTGAACACAACGCAAGGGCGTATCAGGCTGCCGCAGCCATGCTGGAACAGTACGGCAAAGCGGCCGTGGTCCATCCCACCGGGACGGGCAAGAGCTACATAGCCTTCAAGCTGATCGAGGACCACCCCGATGCGGCTTTCCTTTGGCTGTCCCCCAGCGAGTATATCTTCAGGACCCAGCTCGAGAACCTGCAAAAACAGGCGTCGGACTTTCCCCTTGGGAACGTCCGTTTTGCTACCTACGCCAGGCTCCTGTTCTGCACCGAAGAACAGCTGGCGGAAATTGCCGCCCAGCATCCCGCCTACATTATTATGGACGAATTTCACCGGGCGGGCGCGGAGCGCTGGGGCGAGAGTGTGCAGAAGTTGCTGGAACTCTGTCCCGACGCTAAATTACTGGGCCTGACTGCCACCAGTATCCGTTATCTGGATAACAACCGCGATATGGCCGAAGAACTGTTCGACGGCCACATCGCTTCGGAAATGACCTTGGGCGAAGCCATCGTGCGGGGTATTTTGCCTGCGCCGAAGTACGTGACCACCGTGTTTCGGTATCAGAACGAGCTGGCGAAATACCAGGCTCGGGTGGACAGTATGCGCAGCCCCGGGGTGCAGGACGCCAACCAGAAGTACCTGGGAGCCCTGCGCCGGGCGCTGGAACAGGCCGACGGTCTCGACAAGATTTTCGCACAGCATATCACACAAACGTGTGGAAAATATATCGTCTTTTGTTCCGGCAAGGAGCATATGGACGAGATGGTCTCCCATGTGTCGGAGTGGTTCGCAGAGGTCAACCGAAACGTCAAAATCTATAAGACCTACGCCAGCGACCCGGAAGCAAGCAAAGAATTTGCAGCCTTCAAGGCAGACAACGGCGAACACCTCAAACTGTTGTTCTGCATTGATATGCTCAACGAGGGCGTGCATGTGGAGGGCATCTCGGGCGTGATCCTGTTCCGGCCCACGGTGTCGCCCATCATCTACAAGCAGCAGATCGGCCGTGCCCTGACAGCAGGTACCACGACAGCGCCCCTGATTTTGGACGTGGTGAACAACTTTGAAGGCCTGTCCAGCATCTCGGGCCTGCAAAAAGAAATGACCGCCGCCGTCCAGCGGCTCTACGCCAACGGGGAAGGGGAGAGAATCGTCACCGAGCGGTTTGAGATCATCGAACAGGTGCAGGACTGCCGTCTCCTCTTTGAGCGGCTGGAAAACAGCCTGTCCTCCACCTGGGATCACTACTTTGTAGCAGCCAGCACTTACTATGCCGAGCATGGGGATTTGAAAGTCCCGCTGCGCTATAAAACGCTGGGCGGTTTGAGCCTCGGTGACTGGGTCCAGACCCAGCGGCAGATCCGAAAAGGGAAACGAACCTTCGGAACACTGACCCAACAACAGATCGAGCGACTGGACAGCATCGGAATGGTCTGGGAGAACCGCTCCGAAACGGCCTGGGGGAAAGGGTTGGAAGCAGCCCGGCGCTACCACCAGCGATATGGAGATTTGGAGGTGCCGCCCGGTTACAGGGACGATCAGGGTTTTGCTCTGGGAAATTGGGTGCGGAATATCCGTACCCGCTACCGCACTGATGCACTGACCCGGAAGCAAATAGAGGAGCTGGAAGTTCTTGGCATCGTCTGGAGTGCCGTGGACAGCCGCTGGGAGCGCTGTTACGCCGAAGCGGCGGCCTATTATGAACGACACGGCAACCTGGAATTCCCAAAACACTATGTGACGGAATCGGGGCTGCGTCTGGGAGCGTGGCTGGAAAATCAACGGATCGCCTACTTGAAAGGCGAGCTTCCTGCGGATAAGGCCGCACGCCTGGAGGCCATTGGAATGTTGTGGGAGGGCCGCAACGACCGCAAATGGCAAGAGACGTATGCCGCGGCCCGGCGCTATTTTCGGCAGCACGGCAATCTGGATGTCCCCTATGACTATGTGTCGCCAGAAGGATTCCGGTTGGGACAGTGGGTGGTGCGCCAGCGGATGGCGTACAAAGGCACTCTTTCGGGCAAGGGAAAAGTCAACCGCAAAAGGTTAATTCCGGCCAGAAAAAAACTGCTGGATGCCATCGGGATGGACTGGCGGGAAAAAGACGCCTGGCAGAAAAATTTTGACGCCCTTGCCGAATACCAGAAAGAACACGGCACCTTGATTGTACCGGCATCCTATAAGACGGCGGATGGCTGCTGGCTCAATCGCTGGTTCTGCTCCCAGCGGCAGCGCCTGCGGGACACGCCTGAAAAGCTGACGCCGGATCAGCGCCAAAAGCTGGAGCGGCTTTTGGGTCAGGCAGAAAGGACGGACCAGCTCCATGCAGGTTAAGACGATCGACTTGCATAGTCACCTGTTGCCACAGCTTGATGACGGCAGCCAATCGGTGGAAATGTCTCTGGCCATGCTGCGGCGGGAGGCAGAGCAGGGCGTGGACGTGGTCTGCGCCACTTCCCATTATTATGCGCACCATGAAGGGATCGACGCATTCTGCGCCCGGCGGGCGGAGGCTCTGGAGCGCCTGTCCGCTGCCATGACGGATGACCTGCCCCGGGTGCTGCCGGCGGCGGAGGTGGCCTACTTCTCCCACATGGAGGAGCAGGACCTGGAGCCGCTGTGCATCCGGGGCACCCGGACCCTCATGCTGGAAATGCCTTTTACCGACTGGACCGACCTCCAGGTGGAGACGGTGGAAGCGCTGGTGCTGGACTGCCGGTATCAGGTGGTGCTGGTGCACCCCGAGCGGTTTTGCTTCAGCAAATCCAACCTCCACCAGCTGGAACGGTTGGCCCAGCTGCCCATCGGGCTGCAGGTGAACGCGGGGGCGCTGCTGCGCTGGGGCACCCGGCGGCTGGCGCTGGACCTGCTGCAGCTGACCGGGACCCCACTGCTGGGCAGCGACTGCCATAACCTGACGTCCCGCCCGCCCAATCTGAAAGAAGGAAGAAAAGTCGTTATGCAGAAATTGGGAGAGGACTTCCTCACCAAAATCGACCTCAATGGGGAATGGGTCACCATCCCCACTACGGAGGCACCATGAGCCGGTATGGACGTAAACGGGTCAGCCGACGGGATGTGCTGAAAGCGGCAGGCGCTTTGGCAGCATCCGTGGCCGCTCTGGGCGGCGGGGCCTGGCTGTTGCAGCGGATGGACGATGAGCAGGACCGTGCCGACGCCTCGGACAGCTACACCACCAACGACCACCGTACCGCCGCCGAGCTGAAAGAGATCACTTATAAAGGCAAGAACTACCAGCAGCGTCCGGATCTTGAAAGTTACCTCTTTTTGGGCATCGACGTCATGGGCCCGGCGGTGGGTACCCAAAGTTATGTGGCCGGCGGCCAGGCCGATACTCAGATCCTTCTGGTGTTGGATAACGCCGCCAAGACCTGGCAGCTGCTGCAGATCAACCGCGACAGCATGGTGGAGGTGCCGGTGCTCAGTATGATGGGAACGGTGGCCTATACCATCAAACAGCAGATCGCCCTGGCCCACGCCTATGGCAATGGCCGGGAGCAAAGCTGCGAAAACAATGTGTTGGCAGTGTCCATGCTGTTGGACGATCAGCCCATCGACGGATATTTTTCCCTGAATATGGGAGGTGTGGGTATCCTGGTGGACCTGATCGGCGGTGTGACGCTGACGGTGACCTCGGACTTTTCCGCCATCGACCCGTCCCTTGTGGAAGGGGAGACCATCACCCTCAACGGCGAACAGGCTTTCGAGTATGTTCGCCAGCGCCAGAATGTGGACGACCAGACAAACCTGGCCCGTATGGCCCGGCAGCGGCAGTTCCTCACTGCGTTTGAAGAAAAGGTGAGGGGGATGGATCCGGAATTTGCGGTCACCGCCTATGAGGAACTGTCAGAGTATGTCATCACGGACATAGCCAGCGGCACCGCAGTGGATATCGCAGATAAGCTGAAAACCTATACAGAACAGCCCTTGCTCACCATCGATGGAGAAAACACGGTGGAGGACGGCTATTGGGCTTACTACCTGGATGAGGACAGCTTGCAGGAAACGATTTTACAGCTGTTCTATGCAGAAATTTGAAGGCAGGAGAAAGAAGACGGATGGAACAACAAAACCGCAATGACATGGCATCACCCAACATACAGACGCCGCCGGTGGTACGGCAGCAGCGGGCTGATACAACAGAGATCGACCTGGTGGAGGTATTCTACCTGCTTTTGGACCACTGGTGGCAGATCTTTCTCTGTCTGGTGCTGGGGGCAGGGATCGCCTTTGGGGTGACAAAATTTCTCATGACCCCTCTGTATGAGGCTACGTCCAGCATCTACATCGTTTCGGCCTCCAACAATTCAGTGGTGGACCTGACCGACCTGCAGATCGGCGCTCAGCTGACCGCGGATTACCAGGAACTGCTGCTCAGCCGGCCGCTGCTGGAGGATGTGATCAAAAACCTGGAACTGATGGACGCAGAAGGTGAGAAGTCCATGAGTACAAGGGCTTTGGCCGAGATGATCCAGATCACCAACGCCACAGATACCCGCATCCTGGATATCACCGTGACCAGCCCCGATCCCAGGCAGGCGGCGGATATCGCAAATGAGCTGGTGGAACAGGCCTGCATCTACCTGCCCCAGATCATGGAGACGGATGAACCCAATCTGGTGGAGTCCGCGATCCCGCCCACCGAAAAATCCAGCCCCAGCACCGCCCGCAATGTGGTACTGGGCGGGATGCTGGGAGCGATCCTCTGCTGCGGCGTGCTGCTGGTGCGGTATCTCATGAACGATACCTTCGTCACCCCGGACGATATTGAAAAGTATTTTGGCGTGCAGCCTCTGGCCACCATCCCTGAGACAAAAATGGGGGGCTTTGAGGACGCAGGCAAAAAACGCAGATGGTTCAAAAAGAGAGGTGCCAAATGAAGGAACTGGAAATCAGCAGAATACCGCAGCTGTCCTTCGAGGTGACTGAGGCCCTCAACCAGCTGCGGATCAACCTGGGCTTTTGTGGGGATCAGATCAAGACCATTATGGTGACCAGCAGTGTGCCCAACGAAGGAAAGAGCTTCATCGCCATGCAGCTCTGGCGGATGATGGCGGAGGTAGGGACCCCGTCGCTGCTCATCGATTGCGACTTTCGCAATTCGGAGATGCGCCGCAAGTATGGCCTGCACAGCGCCGATAAAGAAAAGCTGATGGGCGCGGCCCACTATCTGGCGGGCAAGACGGATGTGCAAAACATCATTTATAAAACCAATATCCCCAACGGCTATATGATCCCGGTGACGACCGCCATCGTCAATCCCACTATCCTGCTGGAAAGCGCCAACTTCGCTAGGATGCTGGACTACTGCAAAGAGCATTTTGCCTACATCCTGGTGGACACACCGCCGCTGGCCAGTGTGGCCGACGCGCTGAACATTGCCCGGTACTGCGATGGCAGCGTGCTGGTGGTGCGCAGCGGCGACACGCCCCGCAAGGTGGTGGACAGCTCGGTGCAGATGCTGCGGCGCACAGATACGCCGCTGCTGGGCCTGGTCCTCAACCGTGCCGATGTAAGCGGGCGATCCAGCGCCTATTATCATCGCTATTATCGTTCCAGCTATTATTACAAAGGTTCCCGTTATGGCTATGGATATGGCGGTAGTCATACCAGAGATACAGGAAAAACGACCGACAATGGAGGTAAGTAACATGCGTAAACAATGGATCTTGAAGCTGACCAGCGTTTCTCTGGTGGCAGTGATGGCGGCGGCCATGGGCGGCCAGGCCCTGGCCATCGATTGGCATCCCAGCCGTACCCAGAGTGAGGTGGAGGTGAGCGAGTCCACCACCACGACCACCACCGGCAGCACCATTACTGTGACCACACCTACGGGTGATCAGGTGCAGGACTCGGAAGCAGCGGTGATCCAGGTGACACCGGTCTCGGTGACCCTGGCGGCCAACGCTGCCGTAGAAGCGGCCAACCCCGGCGCCACGGCTGAGCAGCTGGCGGCAGCTGCTACCGAGAGCGGCCTGAGCTATGCGGCCAACGGTCAGCTGAATAACCTTTACAACCAGGTGACCAATGCGGAAAGCACCGAGCATCTGCTGGAAACCACGGCTCCTGCCGCCGCTGCGACCTTTGAGACGACTGTGGGCGCGCCAGCCAGCGAGTACGTTCCCATTGCCCTGTACGACGTGGCCGCCTCGGCCGGCGCGGAAGCTGTCATCGCGGAAAGCGGCAGCGCTCAGGTGGCCATTTCAGTGCCTGGTGTCGCCGATGGCACCCAGGTTGTGGCCATCTGCTGGGACCGCAACGGCAACTCCCGCACTGTGCCTGTGCGCGTCGTGAATGGTGTTGTGTACCTGACCGTCTACAGCTCCGGACCTGTCATGATCATGGCCCGGACACAGGTGCAGGGCTGAGTTTGAAAGAGGCTTTGGGGTAAAAGGCAGCCGGCCTGAAGAAAAGTGTAAAAGACAGTAAGGACTTGCGAAAAGGGCTGCTTTCCAGACACAACGTGTGGCAGGGAGGCAGCCCTTACTTTTGAGGGGTATTTGATCTTGAAGGATTGCGGAGGAAACCTATGTCGAAATTTCAGCACGATGTGATGCTGCGTGTTGTGAAGCTGTTGGATGTGTTTCTCATTGCAGCGCCGTTCGCAGTATGCTGGTTTTTTTACTATGCAAAACATATCCACATTCCATTTGGTTGGATGGGACATGCCTGCATACTGGCACTCTATGCGGGACTGTACATCATTCTTGGAAAAGTATACGATGCCTTTTTGATGTCCATGCAGCGCGTTTCAGAGCTGGTTTACAGCCAGATCCTGGCAGCCATGGCGACCGACGGACTGATCTATATTGTGATCTGTTTGCTTTCCGCAAAACTGTGCAATCTGATTCCCGGTATGGCAGCCATTGTGGGCCAGTGTGCGATGGCTGTATTGTGGGCGTTTATAGCGCATCGCTGGTATTATGACACGTTCCCGCCTCAGGCGACGGCAGTGATTTACGATGAGCGTCATGGGATGGAAAAACTCATCAATGAGTATGACCTGAACTTAAAATACAATGTCAAAACGACCATGCATGTGAAAAAATGCTTGGACGATCTGCATGCGCTGGACGGCATGAAAACCGTATTTCTCAGCGGTATCCACAGTCATGATCGGAACATTATTTTGAAGTACTGTGTGGCGCGGGACATCAGTGTGTTTGTGGTCCCGCGAATCGGCGATGTGATCATGAGCGGTGCGTATCCGATGCATATGTTCCACCTGCCCATGCTGCGGGTCGGGCGATATATGGCAAACCCTGAATATCTGTTTATCAAACGTGCGATGGACATTGTGTTGTCGCTCGCTGCACTGGTGATCACCAGTCCTATCTTCCTGGTAACTGCCATTGCCATCAAGTCGGATGGCGGGCCTGCGTTTTACAAACAGGTGCGCCTGACAAAGGATGGAAGGCCGTTCGAAATCATGAAGTTCCGCAGTATGCGGGTGGATGCCGAAAAAGACGGTGTTGCACGGCTTTCGACCGGCGATAAGGACGACCGCATCACGCCGGTGGGGCATATCATCCGCAAGTGCCGCATCGACGAGCTGCCCCAGCTTATTAACATTCTGAAGGGGGATTTGTCCATCTGCGGCCCCCGTCCGGAACGCCCCGAGATCGCGGCACAGTATTGTGAGGAAATGCCGGAGTTTGCGCTGCGTTTGCAGGCTAAGGCGGGACTGACAGGGTATGCGCAGGTGTATGGCAAGTACAATACAACGCCCTACGATAAGCTGCAAATGGACCTGATGTATATTGCACATCCCAGCATCATTGAGGACCTAAAGATCATGCTGGCGACGGTGAAGATTTTGTTCCTGCCGGAGAGCACGGAAGGGATTGCAGAAGGGACAACGACGGCGATGAGTGGTGGAAATCACTAAATATCGATATTTTTGTACATTTTGAACCGCTAAAAATTGGAAGAAAATCCAGAGTGGAATCAGGCATAAGTACACCTCTTACGGTGGCGTGGTGTTAGAAAGCCGGTAAGTTGACCTGTATGAAGCTAAAATACTACTTCTGGTCGTGAAAATGCCGAGAGCTTGAGCGTGAGAGAGGGCAAAATGAGGTTAAATTGAGGCTTTCACATCCCCAAAAAGCACTTTTATGGATGCGACGGTAGCCCGTGGGTTTATGCCAGAGGGCACTGTGAGAGGATGTACTGACAATACTGTGATTATCACATAGCATTTTCGGGGCTTGGCGATGATAACATCATCTGCGATTTCATCCCGGTCTTGGAGATAACAAGTCGACTGTGAGAATCTCATGGTTGTAGAGATGCTCATTCGTGTGGGGTAATCCGGCATAAACAAGGGAGCTACTGTGGCGTGAATGAGTGGAATCAGAAATAAACACACGAGTTACCGTGGCGTAGATGAGTGAAGTCTGGAATAAAGGCAAGGGCTACCGTGGCAATGATTTGTCGCAGAAACGTTCATTGTAGCGGTACAAGACATAGCAGCAGCGTGTAACTCATACTGCTGAGGACGATTAGCAGAGCTTTATAAGGAAAAACGGCTTAGAACACCTAACAAAACCGAAAAGCGATCAAAGCGGCAGCAAGGATGAAAAAAGCCAAATGGATATCAGCTCTGCGTTCATATCGGACGAGCAGGCGCCTGTATCGATGGAACCAGGCAAAGGTTCGCTCAACAACCCAGCGGTGCTTTCCAAGATGAGAGGAACTGTCCACCCCACGTCTGGCAATGCGGTGCTTTATATGTCTCACGGTGCACGCCTGTCTGCAAAACGGAAAATCGTACCCTTTATCAGCGTGAAGTTTCTGAGGATGACAAGTGGGTCTCCCGTGCAAATTTCGCAGGGACGGCAGATGATCCAGCATATATTCCAACATTTTGCAATCATTCACATTGGCGGCAGTGAGGCCGACAACAAGCGGAATGCCATTGCGATCCGTTATGAGATGATGTTTGCTTCCAGGACGACCTCGATCTACGGGGTTGGGTCCTGTGTGTTCGCCCCCCTTTTTGCCTGGATGACAGAGCCGTCAATACAGGCTCTGCTCCAGTCGATCTTTTTCGTATCGTGTAAATTTTGCAGGATGACATGGTGAAGGCTCTCCCAAACACCAGCTTCCTGCCAGTCCCGAAGTCTGCGCCAGCAGGTCATACCACTGCCGCAGCCCATCTCCTGTGGCAGGTCTTCCCACGGTATCCCTGTCTTGAGTACAAAGATAATTCCGGTCAAAGCTGCCCGGTCAGGTATACGTGGACGGCCTCCTTTGGGCGTGGGCTTATGTTTTGGCAAAAGTGGTTCAATCTGACTCCACAGTTCGTCGCTTACCAGTTTCCTGGGCATTTGCTTCACCCCCACTGGTATTTTACTGCATATTCCTCTATTTGTCAGGTTTTGTTAGGTGCTCTTAATTGTAACTATGAGGTGATATTGTGAAAAACAAGGAAGCAAACTTTCAGATTCTAAAAATAGCTGCGATGCTCATGATTGTTTCTCATCATCTTGTGGCAAAGAATGCATTTAACATTGACACGCAGGTTATAGGAATAACAGGTAATAAACTTGCATTGCAGATACTAGGAAACAATGCTTTTATTGGCAATAACCTGTTCTTTTTGGTTTCGGCGTGGTTTCTAAGCTCAAAGAAAGAAGATGCTATTAATACCCAATATTCAATAAGGTCTTGCCTAAGAATTGAAAAAACGGTTCTGTTTTATAGCTATGTGATGTGCATGACCATGCTGATTTTCTGGGGGGTAAACAAAAGCACACTCCTTCAGTCTATATTCCCAACAATAACGGGAATGTGGTGGTATCCAACCACTTATATGATTTTCCTCATGATTTGGCCGTTCTATCATCATGCACTCCTTAGATTCTCTATCGAGGATTTAAAAAGATATGTTGTGATAATTTTTTCAATTTGGAGTCTTTCAACATTAATTCCATTTGCAAATGCTGGTTCAAGTGCTCTTGGAGCATTTTTAATGCTCTACGCAATTGTGGTTTTGATTAGAAGGCTAAATATTACGTTTCAGAACCACAGAAAAATGTATTGCGGTTTCATTGTGATTCCGTATGTGTTGGCAGTTTTAAGCATTATAGTATTGGATTTATTGGGAAAGAATATCACTGCGGCCGCACAATACAGTTGCTATTTTATGCGAGGAAATTTTCGACCTGTTTCAATGATAGTATCCATAGGACTATTCATGTAGGGAACCACATGGAAATTGAAGCCAAATAAATTAATAGATTGGCTGGCGGATGCGACCTTTGGAATATATCTTTTCCATATGTATCCTCCAGTTATGAAGATTCTGTTTGAAAGGATTTTTTTGATTCAAGGTGTGATAGATAAACCATATGCTGTTCTTTGGCTCATTGTGATTACAATGGTGATTTTTTTACTGGGCTTATTGATTGATACATTGCGAAAAGCATTGTTTAATGTTTGCAATCTTTTACTGAGTCGGATTCAAGTCAGGAATAGCCGTGGCGTTTAAATGAAATTACGGCTCAGACTCCTTGAGGTTGAGTCTGGACTGTTTTTTATGGGAGAGAGGAATGTTATGAATAAGGAAAATTACAGAAAATATTCAGTTCTCATGTCAGTATATCACAAAGAGAAACCAGAATATTTGAGACAGGCAATTGAGAGTATTCAAAAACAGTCCTTTCTCACAGATGATTTTGTGCTGGTGTGTGATGGCCCACTAAATCCTGAACTCGATGCTGTGATTGCAGCAAAGCAGCAGAAGATGGGCGACACTTTGAACGTTGTCCGGCTGGCAAAGAACGGTGGTCTCGGCAATGCTTTGAATGAAGGTATCAAGCACTGCAAGAATGAGCTGGTTGCCCGGATGGACAGCGATGATATTGCTTATCCGGATCGGTGTGAGAAACAGATTCATGTGTTCAATACGCACCCGGAGGTGAGCATTTGCTCCGGTGTCGTAGAAGAATTTGCGACGGATCCGGAGGCTGTGGATACGAGGCGCGTTCCGCCGGAAACCAATGCGGAGATCGTGGAGTTTGCGAAGAAGCGCAATCCGTTCAACCACCCCTGCGTGATGTACAAGAAAACGGCGGTCGAGTCAGTTGGCTCGTACCAAGACTTTTATCTGCTGGAGGACTACTACCTTTGGCTGCGGATGTTGATGGCCGGATATCAGGGTTACAACATTCAGGAGCCGCTGCTCCATATGCGGGCTGGTTCTGAAATGTACTTAAGGCGCGCAGGCTGGAAGTATGCTAAGACGCAGATGAGACTGTTCAAGTTCATGAAGGACAGCGGGTTTATTGCGAACGGTCAGTACATGAAAAGCTGTGTGATTCGCAGCGGATCTGCGTTGGCCCCGAACTGGCTCCGGAAGTATATATTTGAGAAAGTGCTGAGAAAGTAAAAGAAAAAATAATTGCAAAAACTATGCAAGGAGAGACACGGATGAACATTTTAATTGTGTCAATGCATTTTAGCCCTGGTTTTATTGGTCATATGAAAGCGTGGTATAAACTGAGCAAAGAATGTGGCTATAATACGAAGCTGTTTTTTGATCAAAAGTACGAAAATTACTTTGATGTAAATGAATATGATTATACGACTGAGTTGAATGAGGTAGAGGGGTTCCACCCCAACTTCGCCGTTGTTCAAAATACCGGCTTTGAAAATATAGAGCTTTTCAAATGGTGCACAAAACACAGCTGTAAAATTTTCTATATTTTGCATGAACCGTATATGGGCGTGAGGGAATTGCTAAAAGACGGAAACTATTTCGCCAAACAGGCTGTTGCCTGTATTTTGAATGTGTGGCTTTGTGCGAGAGCAACAAGAGTTATACTGTGTTCTCAATATGCCGAGGATAATTGCCGTAAGTATATGAAAGGAGCATATAAAAAAGAGGTTTTCTTGCCGTTGCTTTTCTTAGATGACTATCATCAGGAAGAAAACATAGCTAGAGAATACTTTTCGATGATTGGGACATATGCAGAGCCACATGGTTCAGATATATTTATTAAACACATTAAGGAGGCATATGAAATCGGTTCAAAACAGAAATTTCAGATCGCAACGCGAAGTGATATTACAGATATGATTTCGGATCCCATTTATAAAAAAATGCAGGATGAAGGACAACTTTTAGTACAACAGGGGAGACCACTGACAGAAGAGGAAATGAGTGCTGCATATCGTCGAAGCGTTGCAACATGGAATGGATACCGGCGTTCTACACAGAGTGGTGTGCTGCCAAATGCTTTTATGCAGGGAACGCCAGTTATTGCAACAAAGTTGGGTAGCTTTGAGGAATTTGTTAAAAATGGACACACAGGGGTATTTATTGATGACTTTGAACAGGCAACTATTACGGATGCTGTTTGCAAAGTGCAAAGGGCTGGAAAAAGCATGAACGAAGAATGCAGAGAGTTCTTTCTAATGCACTTTTATTATAGAAATCAATTGGATGCATTCAAAAAAATAGTTGAGGAAGCAAGAAAAGAGGAAACCATATGATAGTAGCACGATTAAAGGGGGGACTTGGAAATCAATTGTTTCAGTATGCATTTGGCTATACTCTTGCTAAGAGATACGGAGATGAACTGAAACTTGACATTGAATGGTTCGATGGTGAAGGCAATGTGCCGTGGCTGACTCACCGAAAATATGAACTCGACAAGTTTGTGATTCCTTCAGCATCTATAATTTCCCATCATGAATTGCCGCTAGGCGTTCGATTTTTTGGACATCGGCTCATTAGAAAACCATTTGAATATATTAATGTATCTCGTTTTTATCTTGGAAACTGGGCAGTTGTTGGTTCTGATAGCAAATATGATTATTTGAATTTAAAACATCGCCCCAATATTTTCCTTAATGGATACTATGACAACTATGCAGCTGTTTATCTTGAGGAAAGTATTGAAGATTTACGAAAAGAGTTTATCCCTAAGAAAATTGGCAAAAAAACGCAGTCTTTGATTAATGAAGTGTCCGCAAACAATAGTACTGCCATACATGTTAGACGTTCGGATCAGTTGCATGCCAAAGGACATTTAGCGGATGTCGATTACTACAAGAAAGCAATCGAAGTGATTGTTGAAAGGATACCTGATACGCAATTTTATGTATTTAGTGATGACATAGAGTGGTGTAAGGAACAGTTTGCGGGAGTCAATAGAATTAAATTTGTTGATGATACGGATAAAAACGATTCGATTGGTGATTTTGTGTCTATGATGCATTGTAAAAATAATATAATTGCATATAGCACCTATAGTTGGTGGGCGGCCATGTTAAATTCAAATAAAGATAAAATCGTGATTTCCCCGGAATTTTACGATTCGAAAGGCTTTCTACCCAAAGGGTGGAGACAAGTCTGAAAAAATAAAAGTCAAACACAAAATAAAAAGGGCGTAAAAAACCAGGCCATGTAAAAGTGATCGAAAAAACGGTATTAAGTTAGATTACCCGATCGAAGCAGGTGGCGAAATCAAGTAACCTTGTCTTTGAAGAATAAAGATAGCTTCTTCTACAGAAACATTCCGATGCTCAGGCGGTGTATCGGATTTTCGGTAAATCTCAGCATTGTAAGGCTCATGCTTTTTGAGAATGTTGTAAATTGCAGTCAGTAACATTCTTGCAATAGCAATAATAGCCTTCCTATGCCCTCTGCGCTTCTTCGATGCAGAATAACGCTTGTAAACTTCGGGATGCTTGTTTTTGCTTTTGACAGCAGCCAAAGCGCATTGAACCAACAAGGGTTTGATGTACGCTCCTGCGCGGCTGATACGAGTGGTTTTCTTCTTACCGGCGCTTTGGTCATTCTGGGGAGTAAGTCCCGCCCAGGAGCAAAGATGTTTTGATGTGGGAAACACCGACATATCCACACCGATTTCACCGATGACAGAGATTGCCGAAAAGGTTGCTATACCCGGAACAGTACAAACAAGGTCGATTTCGGGAATGTACTTTTCAGCGGTAGAAAGAATCAGGGATTGCAGATTGGCTTTGCACAAATCAAGACTGCTCATGTGGTCACGGATAATACGCAGCTTTTCAGCTTGCTCAGGATATATTTCACCGTCAACAGCTTTAAGAATTTCTTCATCGGTTGCTTTCATGCCCTTCGTTCTGAAAGCAGACACATCGGAGAGCGCCTCCGACGGATCTGCAAGGATATGACCGATGATATTTGAAGAAGCCTTGCCGAAAACATCTGAGAATACGCTGTCAAGCTTTAAGTTAGAAACAGTTAGGCAGTTCTGTGCACGATTCTTCTCACCTGTAGTAAAGTTTGTTAACTTTGTGTGATAGCGAACCAAATCCCTAAGCTGACGAATATCCGCAGGAGGAATAAAGCTGCTGGAAACCAAGTCGTGTTTGAAGATATCGGCAATCCACTTAGCATCTTTCTTGTCGGTTTTCTTACCTCGAATCGCCTTGACATACTTGGGGTGTGCCAAAACGATTTTGCGGTTTGTTTCAAGGATATTGTAGACAGGAATCCAATACTTTCCCGTAGATTCCATACAAACATTCTTACAGTTACTTGCCAAAAGCCAAGATAACAGCTCACGGAGACCTTTTGTAAAGGTAGAAAAGCGATGGCTTTTGTAGGTGGTAACTCCATTTACAGTGGTTGCGATGCAGGCATAGACAAAATCCCGGTGAACATCCAAAAGCCACAGCAGATAGGGTAAACGATTTTGAGCATAATACCGTCCTCTTATTTATATTTGAGAAAACAGGCATTGACTGACTGCTCATTGAAAAACGAGTAGTTAGTCTCTCCAAAGATAAGTCTACGGGGGTACATTGCCCCACATATTTGTGCTTGAAAGAGCAGTCGGTACACATAAGTATACGGTTCGGCTTTTGCTGTGCCCACTCACCTCCACGTACTCTGTAGTGTACCTGTTTCCCCAAGCATATTTTAACACACAATTTTTAATGCTGTGTTGCGGCGCCGGCTTTTTCATGCCTTTTTGTGCCTTGCAGCGCAGCGGAAGGGAATGGTCATAATTATGACAGGAGGAGCCATGAAGATTGCTGTAGTTACGGATAACTTAGAACTAGGTGAGGCGGGCGGAGTCGGAAGTTTCGTATATGAACTTTGTCATGCTCTTGCTTTAAGTGGACAGAGAGTTTTGATAATTGGAATTATTGGTAATCAACAAAGCATGCAAGATCCACTAATCAAGAAGCTTGTTAGCTCTGGAGTCGAAGCAAAATGCTTGTGCGCTAAGAGCCGAAAAGATGCGCTGATTAAACTTTCACATTGGATTAGTGTATTACGGCATCTCCTTAATGAATATGCAGGCAGAGAGAAAATTGTATGCAATGTTCATTTGAAGCTGGGGGTACTGGTAGGTGCACTTGCTTCAGTGGGGAATGATAATATTGCGGTTGTTGAGACATATCATTCACAATATAGCCACTATAAGCTACAGACTTTTTTACTGTCACCAGTAATCAAGAAGGTCGTGTGTTGCTCAGAATCTGCCTATAATGAGTATGTCCACAGATTTGGAAGAAATAACGTAGCATGTTCAATTCCGAATGGTGTAGATATGAACGCTGTTCGACAGATTGCAAAAAGGAAAAAATCTCAACAGGTTAATAGAAAAATTCTATTTTATTCTGTAGGACGGCTGACTAGGCAGAAGAACTTAACAGTTTCAATTGAAGCATTTATCAACAGCGCAAATCCAGAATCCAAGTATTATATCATCGGTGAAGGTGAAGATAAAGATAAACTTTTAACTAGCATAGGAAACAATCACGATGTTGAGCTTTTGGGAAGTATGTCAAGAAATGATGTGCTGCGTCAAATATCTAATGCGGATATGATAGTAATGCCTTCCCTTTGGGAAGGTCTATCAATTTTTCAATTAGAGGCTTTAGCACTTGGATGCCCAATGATGTTATCTGATATTAGCGCGTTTAGACAGATTTTTCATGAAGAAAAACTTGGTGATAGTGAACTGTTTAGAATATGTCAATGGGGTTATTTAGTCCAAACTAATAATGTTTTTGCGTGGGAAAAAGCATTTAAGCACTTTTACTCAAATTATTACATAAAAGAAAAAATGCAAGACGCGGTATTGGATATATCAAAAGAGTATGATATTAGTACAACAGTGAGCAAATATCTTAATGTCTTTAATGACGCAATAGAAAGGTAATCTGGGTCAATGAAAGAAAAATGGAAGAGCAGTTCATATGTGACGATTATGATGACTATACTTATAATTCTGTCGCCACTAGAGCATGTTGTTGGCGTTGAGAAGATATTATACACATTTGGACTTCTTGTTGCAGCGGTAAGTATATTGCGTAGAAGAATAATCGTGATGGATGAAACATGTTCATTACTTCTTTTCGTGTGCTATGCTTTTCTGACCTGCTATTGGAGTGAAAATCCGACATCCTTCACAAGCCTTTTCAACACTGCAGTTATGTACGCTTTTCTCTTTTTAGTATTGCAACATTCTTACTCTGTGCAAGATTACGAAAGATTTAAGAAAGCCTTTATAATACAAGGGGCTGTTCTGCTGTTGTTGTGCTTTAAATTTGGCACATATCAAGATAATAGATTTTGGATTATTTCTAGTACAACAGGTGCGGATCCGAATTATTTATCTGGCTGGTTTATTCTCCCTGTTACAATGGCAACCGAATATCTTCTAAAAAAGAATAACATTTTTATCAAACTTATTTTGATTGCGGAAATTGGATTGTCTTTCTATTTTGTGGCGCAATCTGGCTCACGTAGTGGTTTAATATGCGTTGCATTTTCTGTATTCGTGTATACTATTTGGATGCTTCGATTTCAAATAAGGACTAAGCCACTTTATGGGATTATTGGTATAGTTGTATTTATTGTCTTAATATCAATAGCAATTCAAAAGATTCCGGCATACACATTATATCGATTTACAAAGGCATCAGATGCGGGAAATATGGGAGGAAGAACGATAATTTGGAAAAATCTTCTGAGCACATTGTTGAATCGACCCATACAGTTAATATGCGGCATGGGGCAGGGGGCGGCAGTACTTTATTCAGGTGCAGGTGTAGTTGCACATAATACTTATTTGGACATTTTCTTTGAAAATGGTTTGATTGGTCTGCTATTATATCTATATTATTTTTTTACAGCCATAAAAGGTGCGTTCAAAAAAGATTCTGCGATTGGCATTTCGTTCGTTGCAATAGGAATCCTTATTTTTACATTATCATCTACATATATGCGATTTCTCATTTTTATGTTATTTGTGGCTGGTTGTCATACATATGAGAAAGACCAACAGTGATAGCGGAGGAAAAGATGGAGAAAACAAAAAAAGGTATATTGATTTCAACCGTCATGGTTTCGATTTTCACAATTGTAATCAAGTTTCTTGGGCTGGTAAAGCAGTCGGTTCTTGCAGCTTACTGTGGCGCAACCATAGAGACAGATGCCTTTTTTGTTGCGACTGGAACAATGGTTTCCTTGTGTGGAACGGTGTTTTCTGCATTATCTATTTCTCTCTTAACTATTCATACGGAGGTATTAGTCAATAAAGGCAGAAATAGAGCAAACGAATTGATTAACGCTGCTTTACATACTTTTCTCCCTATAGCAATAATACTGACGCTGCTGTTTGCTATGTTTTCACCAGTTGTCGCACGATTTCTTGCACCAACATATCAAGGTGAACAGCTTAATGATTTAGCCTTTGATATTAGAATTATGTCTGTAGAATTTATATTGTACTGCTATTATCTAACTGTCAATACAGTTCTTGAGACAGACAAGATTTTCCTGCCAGGGAAGACAATAGCTTTCTTTCAGAATGTTTTCCTGATAGTAGCGGCAGTCGCTTTTTACCCTCTAATGGGAATGAATGGAATGCTTTATGCGTTCATTCTTTCGGGAGTTGCTGAATGTGTTTTCGTGACAATAGCAGCTAAAGGGAAATTTCGCTTTGTCATAAGAAGGAATGGTTATAGAAGTGAAATAAAAAAGCTGGTTTCGCTTACGATTCCATTATTACTTGGTAACGCCATGTATGAAGTTAACCAGATTGTTGACAATCAGATTTCGACAGGACTAGGCAATGGAAGTGCTTCGGTTTTAAACTATGGTGCATCTATTCATGACATGGTGGTTGGTGTTATTGTTACGTCGATTTCCGTGGTGCTTTTTTCACATTGCAGTACATGGGTTGCAAAAAAACAGATTAATAAGGTTGAAAAAAGTCTGGAAAGTGTTCTAATATATCTCACATTGATTTTGTTGCCGATAACAGTTATATGTGTTATCGCTGGAGATCAAGTGGTTGAGTTGTTTTATGGACGTGGTAGCTTTGGAAAAAATGAAATTCAACAGACTTATGGTGTTGTGATTGGGTATTCATTGGGTTTTGTCTTTCAAGCAGCAAGGGCTAATCTAGTGAAAGTTTTTTATGCATTTCAGGATTCAAAAACACCTATGGCTAATGGAATGATTTCGATAATCTGTAATGTCGTTTTGAGTATTTTGTTATCTAGGTTTATTGGAATTTCAGGCGTTGCGTTGGCAACTAGTATAGCGATGCTGATTGCAACAATTCTTCTTTTGAAAGATGTAAAAAAATATTTGCCTGATTTTTCTTATAGGAGCTGTGGTTCTGAGATTTTAAAGGGGCTTGTTGCGACCTCCTTTTCAACAATCACACTGATTATGATTAGGCGTGTAGCAAATTTTAATATTCTTCTGACACTTCTCGTAGAAGGAAGCTCTGTAGTATTGGTGTATGGAGTTGTTTTGTACCTTTTAAAGTCGCAAAGTATCGAATTTGTAATAAATCTGATAAGGAAACGAAAGTGAATGCATTGACACGGGAGAGTAAGATGAGCGATAATCTGGCAAGCAAGCAAGCAAGCAAGCAAGCAAGCAAGCAAGCAAGCAAGCAAGCAAGCAAGCA
>ERZ1643250.1061-NODE-1061-length-25626-cov-9.457902_pt1 | contig 25626 bp, 22 predicted proteins | sample MGYA00579262_ERZ1643250 | MGnify/ENA primary metagenome ERZ1643250 (study PRJEB29033, sample SAMEA4952265) | chicken gut metagenome | biome: Broiler Chicken; feature: Gastrointestinal Tract; material: Caecum | place: Ireland | collected 2018 | study: Broiler... | reverse complement strand
TTACGACATATGTCGATAATATTATGGCACAGATGGGAAAAATAATCAAGGGCAGAAGGCAGATTTTCTGATCCGCATATGAAAAAGCAAAAGAAAAACGGGCGGCAAAGCCGCCCGAAAGGGGATTACTCATCTATATATTTTTTCAGTTGTTCCACCAATTTATATACCTCTGTTCCAGGATCGTATTCTGATGGTTTATTGTTCGCGGGATCAAAATCCGCCATACGACGTTTTGCATGTTTAATCGCAGTATTTACCCCATCATAAACATTGACCAGATTATAAATATCTTTATAATTTTTGCGATACGTACCATCGCCCAGATTATACTGCTGGAATATCTCATTCAGTTTCTGATTCCAGTCCTCCCTGTGAAGCGCAGAATCTGAATAATAAAAATGCAGATATAACCAATATTCAAAAGACTGATTGCTCCATGCCACCTGATACCCTCGTCTGATACCTTCTTCAATAGCTGAATCAAAATCTTCAAAGTCATCTTTATCAAAAAGAATCCATATATTTTGATAAATAATTTTCGCTTCTTTTACTATCTGATCTGTCTTCTCAATTAATCTTCCGGTCGAACGCCCCTCTCCCCGAACATCAATATGCGGAATCTCCACAACATTGACTGTTCCTCCCACTTTTTCAAGAATTAATTTTTTTAATCCCTGAAAATATAGTGGCTCCGTTCGTTCTCCCTCGGTAACAATCAGAAAAGAATTGGCTTTAGGTGTTTTGTATTCATATTTACGCTGCTTTCTTGCCGCTCTTCGTTTTTTAAAAAGATCATCCGTTCCCATTTATTCGCCCCCGATTTCAAATTCCTTAAGAAGTGGTATTCCACCGTACACCCCGGCCAGATAATCTTTTTCAAAAGAAGCATCCGATCTTACTTTAAAATCAGATAAAGCAAATAATTCCGAGTATCCAAATTCATCTTTTTGAACAAACCAGATTTGATCTCTACGGAAGAACTTTTTATCCATCAATGTTGTATCGTGGGTTGTATAAATCAACTGAGACGCCGATTCTTTCTCATAAAACAAGTCAATAATAAACTTCAAAAGTAATGGGTGCAGTTTGATATTGAGTTCATCTACAAACATACATTTATTCAGCAAAACCGCACTTCTGGCATTAATATAAATTAAAATGCTTCGAAGTGTCCCTTCTGACTCTGCAAATAAATCCAGAGAATACTTTTTCCCATCTTTGCCCAAATGTATCGTATCAAAAAATACATGATCACCTTTTTTAAAATAACCAATATCCACAATACCCGTGTCGATGGCGTTTAAGAAGGTTACCAGCTTCTCCTTATCCACATCAATCGTACCTGGTAAAAGCCTTTTTAAAACATTCCTGTCTTCATAAAAATCACCCGGTGCAACCATAATATCCATAATTGACTGATATACTATTTCAAAAATATCCGTTTTCAACTTCAATCTGTTAAAAAAGGATAAGGCCAGAGCCTCATGAGGAATCTGTTCTTTATAAATATCACATTCTTTTCTGACAGAAGACCCCAGACTGATTTCTTCTTCTGTCCTCTCAAGAATTATCGTATTTCGATTGGTTTCCAGACTCTTTCTGTACAGCCACTCACTGACAATCCTTTTGTCATTATACTCAAAACCATATTTATACTCAAAACCATCGACAATTTCGATAATTTCAAATTCTGAATTTTCTTTTTCTCCATCAAAAGCAAACGGAACATAATATTCAACAATGGCAGTCTCATGATTCTCGTCAACATTGTTCATGGATTCCGCAACAATTCTTTGAAAATAATACATCGCCAAATGCAAATTTGACTTTCCACTGGCATTGGCACCATAAATCGCTGCCACTTTAACAAATTTCTCTTTTGTCCCTATATCAATTAGATTCTCCTGATGCTCTTTATAAGCATTGATGGCTGTCATATCCAATCTTGTTTCTTCTTTAAAAGACAAAACATTTTTCAGCATAAATTGCACTAGCATAAATATGGCACCTCCTTATATATAATATACTCGTTTTTATATATTATATCAATTTTTTTACGGATTTTCCACTATTTTATGGATTTAATCTTTCTATTTTAAATTACAGATACCTCTCCATATTCTCAAAAATCACATAATACGCATTGGCGTACATGTGAATCCCCTCCACGGTGAACTCCGCTTTCAGTTTCCCCTGCGCGTCCCGGAGGCCTTCGCTGACATCGATAAAGTGCATCCCCATTTCCGCTGCCAGCCCGGCGATCCGCCGGTTTGCCGCATCAATGTTTCGGTTATTCCGATTGGCAAAGGTGCTCTCCCCCTGGGCACACCGGGACAGCTTATCCGTCTCGTTGACCGGATAGTAGGCCATGACATAAACTTCCGCCTCAGGAAGCCGCTCTTTGATCTGAGCGAGAATCCTTCTGTAATTAGATAACAGCGCATCTTCCGAATAGCCGGGTGCTCCGATATCATTGGTTCCGATATTTATAAAAATCCGGGACGGCTCCAGGTCAAATACCATGGTATCCATATGGTTCAGCATATCCGCCGTGGTGAAACCGCTCACACCCCGGTTATATATCTTATAGAAAAGTCCCTTTGTCATGAGGATCTCATTGACGGGAAACTGCTCCATGAGTGAGGAGCCGACAAAAAGAATCTGTCCTTTCTCCGCATACCGATTGAGTATATGTAATTTTTCGATGCGTTCCTGCTGTCCTCTTTGAACGCGGAGCATTTCCTGTTCTTCCATCTGTTCTTTGTTCATTTTCTATCATCCTTTCCTGACGACACACCGATACCAATTATAACACACTTTGCTATTTTCCGGTCAACTCCACGCAATTGTTTTCTTCTACCATTACATCGCTCTCCCGCTCTGCTATAAATATATCAGAACACAAGCTGCACCAGCAGCATATAGCAGATCGTCCCTCCGGCGATGGACAAAAGCATCTGGCGTTTCCAGAGATGAAGCCCGATCACCAGAAGAATGGAGATCAGCTCCGGTAAACCGTGACTTCCGGTAAATATACTCACATTCCGCAGACAGTAGATGACCAGCAGGCCGAAGACGGCAGACGGCAGCACCTTTCCCAGATACTGCACATATTTTGGCACCGGCTTGTCAGCCGGAAAGATAATAAATGGAAGAAACCTTGTGATGGCGGTTCCGAGCACGACCATGGCGATGGTGATGATTTGCTGTAAAAGGGTCATACTGTACCTCCTTCTTTTTCTATGGTACCGCGCAGAAGAGTCAGCACGCCGAGCATGGCGAACATAGAAGGGATGATAAAATTATCAGCGCCAAAAGCCAGCAGGCAGAGAACAGAAATTCCGATCCCCACAAAGGCGCTGGTATGTCTCTTTTCCTTCAACCACTGCTCCAGGAAGATCACTACAAACATGGCGGTCATGACAAAATCCAGTCCTTCTGTGTTGAAATGGATCAGAGAACCGAAGATACCGCCCAGGGTTGCCCCAAAGAACCAGTAAAAATGATTCAGCAGCGTCACAAAAAACATGAACCATCCCCGGTCCACATCCTCCGGTATGTCAGCTGTATAATTGATAGAAAAACTCTCATCGCACATTCCAAATATCAGATAGAACTTCTTCCAGCCGGTTCCCCGGAACTTTTCCAGCATGGAAATACCATAAAACAGATGCCGGGCATTGATCATAAGGGTCATAGCCAGCGCCTGCAGAGGATTGAAAGCCCCCAGAAGCATATTGACGGTCACAAACTCCACAGATCCCGCAAAAATGGTAACGCTCATGAGCATAGGGTACCAGAAACTGAAACCCGAAACATTCATATAGATGCCGTAAGTAAGCCCCAGAAACCAGAATCCGGTAAAAATAGGTATCGTATAAGGAAATGCGGTTATAAACGCTTTTTTTATCACGCCTGTTTTTTTCTCTGATTGTATACAAGTCTCTGTTTGCATCGCGGTCCTCCTATTTTCTGCTCAGCAGGCACACATTTTCTATCTCTTCTGTCATTGGAAACATGTCTACCGGCTGGATTTTTTTCACCCGGTATCCATTCCCGGTCAGGTAGCCGAGATCTCTTTTGAGCGTCTCCGGATTACAGGAAATGTATACCACTTTCCGGGGTTTCAGACGAAGCAGAGAATCCAGAAACTTCCGGTCGCTGCCGGCCCGGGGAGGATCCATGAATACCACGTCAGCTTTCTGGCCGGCCGCCGCCATTTTCACCATGAACCTGCCGGCGTCCTCCCTGTAAAAACGGATATTTTTTATTTTATTCATCCGGGCGTTGGCGATGGCGTCGCGGACCGCCTCTCCGTTGAGCTCCACGCTGATCACTTGTTTCGCCTTATCGCTGGCCACCATACCGATGGTTCCGATACCGCTGTAAGCGTCAATGACCGTCTCTTTCCCGGTGAGCTCCGCATATTCCATAGCCTTATTGTAGAGGATTTCCGTCTGCACCGGATTGACCTGATAGAAAGATTTCGGCGAGATCCGAAAATGTTTGCCGCACAGTACATCCTCGATATATCCTTTCCCGTAGAGCACCTGCTGTTTATCGCCAAGAATCATGCTGGTATTGCGGTCATTGACATTGGCGACAATGGTGGTGATCTCCGGGTGCAGTTTCCGGAGTGCCTTCACAAAATTATTTTTTGACGGAAATACCGGGGAGGCTGTAACCAGCACCACCATAACCTGTCCGGTATGATATCCTGTCCGGATCAGAATGTGTCTGAGAAATCCATACCCGGTATCTTCGTTATAAGCTTTCATCTTAAAAGACTTCATAAGACCTGCCACAGACTGCATAATGGCGTCGGCAGTTTCATTTTCAATGAGGCAGGCATCCACCCGGACGATCCTGTGACTTTTCTCCTCATAGATTCCCGTATAGCCGTTTCCTTTCCGGTCCGCAGCCACCACCCCATGTACCTTGTTGCGGTAATGATACGGATCTTTCATGCCGATGATCGGCTGTACTTTGCCAAAAGGAGCAAACAGGCTCTGTTCCCGCTGCTGCTTTCTCTCCAGCTGTTTTTTATATGGAAGATGCACATACTGGCAGCCGCCGCATTTCTTCTCGTAAGGACAGGCGGCCCGCCCGGCTTTGCTCTGTTCTTTTTTATTTTTCATATTCTTTGCTGTTTCCATCTTACTCTCCACTTCTGTAAACTGTCCCCTTATGCTCTCTCTGTATGCAGTCTCGTCCTTTGTCCTTTCCCATTTCTGTGCTATTCTCAAACTCGTTCTGCGCCTCACTGTTCCTTTCCGCTGCCTCACTGCTCCTTGCTTCCGTCCGTAAACATCAGGAGAAAGGCGATGACCAGCAAAAAAGAGGATACTACAATGGCTGTTTTGCCCTGCCACTGAATCATTTGATTGCCGATAATGGCGCCAATGACAAAGAAAACGATGATGCCATAATACAGAAAACTCTTTTTCAGATGTTTCCATTCACGTTTTTCCACAAACTCACAGAAATTCTGGGTGCCGGTGCGCAGGTTTCCGATGCACATGGTTGTGGCAATGCCGTTGCCGTGAATTTTCCGGAAACTCTCCACCTGCATGCCGCAGGCAAAAGACGTCAGAGCGTTGGCGGCAAAATTCTGGCTGAGAGGTATAAACGCCACCAGCAAAAGAATAACTGCCTCCAGAAAAACAGTAATCTGCCGCCAGTGAAGCAGATTCTTATCCACCATCCCAAAGCGGATAAATTCCGCTATGGCAATTCCCATGGCAAAGGCAAAGACCGGCAGCGCATACCGGGCGGCCATATGCCACTGACCGGAGGATAAATTTACTCCCAGGAGAAGCATATTACCGGTCTGGGCATTGGCAAAAACGCCTCCCCGGCAGATATAAGAATAGGCGTCCATAAAGCCGCCGCTCAACGCCAGAAGAATACCGATTTTTAAAGTTTCCGATGTCTGTATCTCCTTCATATCCCGCGTATTTCCTTTCCTCTTTTGCAAATGATATTTATCTTTGACTATAAACCCTTCCTATTATAATACGCTCCGAAAAAATGTAAAGAAAAAACTGACCTGCAAAAATCAGATTTTTCGTAACGTTCCGGCCATGCACGGGTAAGCTGCGTCAGCAGCGGGTTCCCGAGATGTCATGGCTGAACTGTTACGATTTTCCAGTTCTGACTTCTGAGATCAGTTTGTTCGTGTACCTCATTGGATCGTTTGTTCTTTTATTTATTAAAAATATTTTTTTATTTATTTCAGACTTCCTCTGGCATGAAATTTACTCATGGCAGTGCGGACATTCCCCTTCTGCAAAAAGTGCAGGATCATAAGAAATGTTATTTTTATCATAATAATCTTTCACTGCCGCCTTCACAGCTTCCTCCGCCAGCACGGAACAGTGAATCTTGTGCGTCGGCAGTCCGTCCAGGGCTTCCACCACCGCTTTGTTGGACAGTTCCAGCGCATCCTCCACAGACTTTCCTTTGATCATCTCCGTTGCCATGGAACTGGTGGCAATGGCAGAACCGCAGCCGAAAGTGTTAAACTTTACATCCGTGATGATACCGTCGTCTACCTTGATATACATTTTCATGATATCGCCACATTTGGCGTTACCTACTTCACCGATACCATCGGCATTTTCCATCTTGCCCAGATTTCTCGGATTCTGAAAATGATCCATGACTTTTTCACTATATAACATGCTCTTTTTCTCCTTTCTCCAGACTCTCCCAGACCGGGGATATATCCCTCAGATATTCCACGACCTCCCGGACAGCATCTACAATATATCGCATCTCTTCTTCCGTATTTTCTTCACTTATGGATAAACGCAGGGAACCATGGGCCACCTCGTGGGGCAGTCCCAGCGCCAGGAGCACATGGCTCGGATCCAGAGATCCGGACGTACAGGCGCTTCCTGAGGAAGCTGCAATGCCCTTGTTATCAAGAAGCAGCAGCAAAGACTCTCCCTCGATTCCCTCAAAACAGAAATTCACATTGCCCGGCAGCCTCTTTCTGGCGTCGCCATTTAACCGGGCATGAGGGATCTTTGACAATCCTTCTATGAGAATATCCCGCAGCGCCGCTGTTTTCTCCCCGGCTGCTTCCATATCAGAGACAGCTTCCTTTAATGCCGCTGCCATGCCCACGATGGCCGGAAGATTCTCCGTGCCAGGTCTTCGTCCTCTCTCCTGAGCTCCTCCTTCAATGAGATTGAACAGAGGCACCCCTTTTCTCACGTACAGAACGCCGATTCCCCGCGGTCCGTGGAACTTGTGAGCTGACAGGGACAGCATATCGATTTTTTCTTCTGTCACATTGATCGGTACATGGCCCGCCGCCTGCACGGCGTCTGTATGGAAAATCACTTTTTTCTCCCGGCAGATTTCCGCGATTTCACGGATCGGCTGCAAAGTACCAATCTCATTATTGGCGTACATGATGGTTACCAACGCCGTATCCTCCCGGATGGCCTTTCGCACATCTTCCGGATCAACAATTCCTTTTTCTCCCACATCCAGGAGAGTGATTTCAAACCCCTCTTTTTCCAGCCGGTTTAACATATGCAGCACCGCATGATGCTCGATGGCAGAAGAAATGATATGCTTCCTTCCCTTTTTCGCTCCAAATACTGCCGCAGAATAAATGGCCTGATTATCCGCCTCCGTCCCTCCGGAAGTGAAATAAATCTCCCGGAAATCCGCTCCGAGAATCTCCGCGATATCTTCTCTCGCCTTTTGCAGCACCTCCGCTGCCTTCTGGCCGACGCTGTGGAGACTGGACGGATTACCGTAAGCCTCCTCCATACATTTCGTCATGGCCGCCATGGCCGCCGGACTGATCTTTGTCGTTGCTGCGTTATCTGCGTAAATATACATCATATCACCCTCTTTTTCTTTCCAAATGTATTGGCACCTCCACCAGTCAAATGATCTGCCTGAAAATGAACCGGTTCAGCACCTGATGTTCTGTCATTCACCATGAAAATGAATGATACATGAATTAGTATGTCAAATAAATCAATTTTTAATTCCTATCTTTATGATATGGATTATAAACACTAATTCCTATTTTGTCAATAGGATTTTAAATAAGATTTTCCACAAAAGAAAAAAGCCGCTTTCTCTCCCGAAAACGACTCTTCCATCAGCAAACACTTTTCATTTTTTACAGGAAACGTCATAATGTTTGTCATTCATTATAAATCTCTATACATTTCCTTCCAACAGATCCTTAAGGGTAATCCCGTCCAGATACTCTTCGATCATCGCGTCCAGCTTCCGCCAGAGAGGCAGAGTGATGCATCTTTCCGCCCGCTCGCAGCAGGCGTTCCCGATTTCCGGACAATTCACCGGAGCCAGCGTTTTTTCTGTCAGTTTCAGGATGGAACCGACCGTATACTCCTCCGTACGATACTTCAGCCGGTATCCGCCCTTTTTCCCTCTGCCGCTTATGAGCATACCTCCCCTGTTCAGGATACCGACGATGATTTCCAGATATTTCATGGAAATCTCCTGCCGTTTGGCAATGTCTTTCAGAGAGATCAGCTCCCCATTATCATGCTGCGCCAGATCGATCATGACTCTCAGGGCATATCTTCCTTTGGATGATACAATCATTTCTATCACCTCTTCTTCTAATCTTTCTCTTCACATTTCTTTACTGAACATCCCATCTCCCCACATACATCCGATTATAAAACAATCTTTCCATTCTGTCACATCCTAAAATGTCTGCGCCTGCAGAAAAATATCCACCTCATACCCACATCCCGCCGCAGACTCAGTATCCGCAGAAACTCTCACATTCCGCGGCAAATTCCGCATTCTCATCCATCCTCACATCAGACCGCCATGCATAAAGTGCATGACCAGCCGATACCATCCGTAGACAGTGAGACTGCTGAAGGTTCCCACCAGAAAACCGCCCAGTACATCACTTGGATAATGAACGCCCAGATAAAGCCGGGAAAATCCGATCAATGCGGCAAGGATTACAAAAGGAATCCCCTGACCGCGGGGCAGCATCCAGAGAAGGATCAGCGCACAGGCAAAGGCGGCGCAGGTGTGTCCTGACGGGAAGGAAAAATCTGAGGGTCTGCTTATGAGAAGAACCATATCCGTCCAGGTCTCATATGGCCGCGGCCTTGCCACCATGGGCTTCAGCCACAGATTCGTGATGATCGCCCCGAGACCCAGTGACAGAAGACTCAGCACACCTGTCATCCGGGTCTGCCGTGGCAGCAGCAAAAGCACCGACGTGGCAATCCAGAACCAGCCTCCATTTCCAAGAAATGTGATAGCCTTCCAAAATGGCGTCCACATCTCGGAACGGAGATTTTCCTGTATCCATAATAAAATTGAAATGTCCATATCCTGAAACCAGCCTGTCATCTGTTTCACTCTCCTTTCACCGCAGTCCATGCGGAACTTCCGGGAAACAAAACAGGGACGCCATACGAAAGATTTCTCTCTCGTATGACATCCCCTTTACCTATTCTTTATCCCGAATCTCGCTGTGAAGCTCCTGAATGGACTGTACCTCACTGCTTCCGTGATTCTTAATGTAATGAATGCCTTCCGCCGCAGCTTTAGCCGCCGCGATGGTTGTATAATATGGAATTCTTGCCTTTATGGCAGCTTTACGTAAATAACTGTCATCGTGTACACTGTCTTTACCTACCGGAGAGTTGACGACTATATCAATCTTTCCGTTGGTGATCAGATCCAGTATATTCGGACGACCTTCATAAAGCTTCTTGACCAGTTCCGCCTCAATGCCGGCTTCCTGGATCAACTGGCAGGTATGCTTCGTGGCCATGATGTGGAATCCGTTTTCCGCAAAGGTCCTCGCCACATCGACCACTTCATCCTTATCTTTCCGGTTGACGGAAATCAGGACGGTGCCCGACAGCGGCGGCTTCGCCTGCACGGCTTCCTGCGCCTTGAAGAACGCCTCGCCGTAGGAGTGGGATAATCCAAGCACCTCTCCGGTGGAACGCATCTCCGGTCCGAGAACCGGATCCACTTCCTGGAACATGTTGAACGGGAAGGCAGCTTCCTTCACTCCGTAATACGGGATCACTTTTTCTTTCAGTTCCGGGATTGGAGACGGCTGTCCGGTAATCTCGGAAGTGATGATCTCCGTTGCCAGCGGCACCATACGGATATTGCATACTTTTGATACCAGAGGCACGGTACGGGACGCCCTCGGATTGGCTTCCAGCACATACACTCTGTCATTTTCGATGGCATACTGCATGTTCATGAGACCACGCACATGCATTTCTTCCGCGATCTTTCTTGTGTATTCCTTGATAATCTCCACATTTTTCTCAGAAATGTGTACCGACGGCAGGATACATGCCGAGTCCCCGGAGTGTACGCCGGCCAGCTCGATATGCTCCATCACCGCAGGAACAAACGCATGGGTGCCGTCGCTAATCGCATCGGCCTCACATTCCATGGCATGATTTAAGAAACGGTCAATGAGAATCGGACGATCCGGCGTCACACCGACCGCCGCCTTCATATAGCCGGCCATGGCCTCTTTATCGTAGACCACTTCCATACCACGGCCGCCCAGCACGTAAGAAGGACGCACCATAACCGGATAACCGATCTTTTCCGCCACTGCAAGGGCTTCCTCCACGGTGGAAGCCATGCCGGATTCCGGCATCGGAATCTCCAGCTTTTCCATCATGGCGCGGAACTGATCTCTGTCCTCTGCCAGATCGATGACAGACGGAGAAGTACCGAGAATCTTCACGCCGTTTTTCTCCAGATCTGCCGCCAGATTCAGCGGAGTCTGGCCGCCAAACTGAGCGATGACGCCCAGAGGCTTCTCCTTCTTGTAAATGCTCAGCACATCCTCCAGCGTCAGCGGCTCAAAATACAGCTTATCGGAGGTATCGTAGTCCGTAGACACAGTCTCCGGGTTACAGTTGACGATGATGGTCTCAAAGCCCATCTTCTTCAGCGCCTGGGACGCGTGTACACAGCAGTAATCAAACTCGATACCCTGGCCGATCCGGTTCGGACCGCCGCCGAGGATCATGATCTTCGGCTTATCATTGGAAACCGGATTCTTATCCGGCGCATTGTAGGTGGAATAATAATAGGCGCTGTCCGGAGTTCCGCTCACATGAACGCCCTCCCAGGCTTCCTCCACGCCAATGGCAATCCTTCTGTTCCGGATATCCTCCTCCGGAATCTCCAGCAGCTGGCTCAAATATTTATCGGAGAATCCGTCTTTCTTTGCCGTAGTCAGCATCTCATCGGACGGAAGGCTTCCCTTGCAGGCAAGCAGCGATTCCTCTTCCTCCACCAGTTCTTTCATCTGCTCAATGAAGTATGCTTTTACTTTGGTAAGCTCAAAGATTTCTTCCACTGTGGCTCCCTTGCGCAGCGCTTCGTACATCACAAAATATCTCTCGCTGGAAGGAGAAACAAGCTTCTGCAGAAGCTGTTCCTTCGTCATGGAGTCAAAGTTTTTCGCATGTCCGAGGCCGTACTGTCCGATCTCCAGACTGCGGATCGCTTTCTGGAAAGCCTCCTTGAAATTCTTTCCGATGCTCATCACTTCACCCACAGCGCGCATCTGTGTTCCCAGTTTATCTTCCACACCTTTGAACTTCTCAAAGGCCCAGCGGGCGAACTTGATTACCACATAATCTCCGTCCGGCACATATTTATCCAGAGTACCGTACTTGCCGCACGGGATATCTTTGAGAGTAAGTCCCGTTGCCAGCATGGCAGAAACCAGAGCGATCGGGAAACCGGTAGCCTTGGAAGCCAGCGCGGAGGAACGGGAAGTACGGGGATTGATCTCGATGACCACAATACGGTCAGATACCGGATCATGAGCAAACTGTACGTTCGTTCCGCCGATCACCTGCACAGATTCCACAATCTTATATGCCTGTTCCTGCATGCGCTTCTGACATTCCTCGGAAATGGTCAGCATCGGCGCAGAGCAGAAGGAATCGCCGGTGTGCACGCCCAGCGGATCGATATTCTCGATAAAGCAGACAGTGATCATATTGCCTTCCATATCGCGGACAACTTCCAGCTCCAGCTCTTCCCAGCCGAGAATGGATTCTTCCACCAGCACCTGACCTACCAGACTGGCCTGCAATCCTCTGGCCATGACTGTCTTTAACTCCTCTTTGTTATACACAAGACCGCCGCCGGCGCCGCCCATGGTGTAAGCAGGACGAAGCACCACCGGATAACCCAGCTTCTCCGCGATGGCAAGACCGTCCTCCACGCTGTAGGCCACCTCACTTCTGGCCATCTCAATGCCCAGCTTGTTCATGGTTTTCTTGAATTCGATCCGGTCCTCGCCGCGCTCGATGGCATCCACCTGCACGCCGATCACCTGTACATTGTATTTATCCAGAATTCCCTTTTTGTATAACTCCTCACAAAGATTCAGCCCGGACTGGCCGCCCAGATTCGGCAGAAGGGCATCCGGACGCTCCTTTTGGATGATCTGTTCCAGGCGATCCGCATTGAGCGGCTCAATATAGGTGACATCTGCAGTCTCCGGGTCCGTCATAATGGTGGCCGGATTCGAATTCACCAGCACGATCTCATAGCCCAGTCTGCGCAGCGCCTTACACGCCTGGGTACCGGAATAATCAAACTCGCAGGCCTGCCCGATCACGATAGGACCTGAGCCGATGATCAACACCTTATGGATATCTGTTCTCTTTGGCATAAATTCACCCTCCTCTTAACTTTATAAATAATTATATCCGAAAATGGGAAAATCACAAGCCATTTTGCCTGATTGCTTTATTTTGTGACATTTTATACAAAAGAAAATTATTTCTGTCCCCAAATTTTATTTACTGCCGCCACCGCCGGCGGCAGCACCGGCAGCGAGCTTCCGGACTGCCATGGCTGCACTGTCCGTCACACTTCCGGCAGCTTGCACACATCCACCCACTGTTCATATCCGGAATACTTCTCCAGATCATCCATGGTCATCTCGATGGCGCTGTTGCTGCTTCCGCAGGCCGGGAACACCGTCTCGAACCGTTTTAAAGACTCATCCAGGTATACCTTTACGCCTTCCTTCACACCAAAAGGACACACGCCGCCCACTGCATGGCCCACCATCGTCTCCACCTCATCAGGTGACAACATCTTCGCCTTGGTGCCAAACTGTGCTTTATACTTGCCGTTATTCACCTTGGCATCGCCCGCCGCCACGATGAGAATCGGCTGATCATCCACCTTAAAAGACAGCGTCTTGGCAATGCGCTTCGGCTCACAGTGAAGAGCCTTGGCCGCCAGCTCCACCGTAGCGCTGGACACATCAAATTCCAGGATCTTATCTTCCATATTATATTGTCTGAAATACTCTTTTACACGTTCTATGGACATAATTTACACTCCTCTTTCCTGTTCGTCTATTTTTTTACAGCGTTTGTTTCGGTACCTGCCGGCGAACCCACATCCAGGAAGAAGATGGTGTAGAAGAAAAATACCATCAGCGTCCAGCCGGAATTCATCACCGCATAGTCCATGCACATGGACATCAAAAGCGCGCCCCAGTTACCCAGCGTGAAGATCGAGAACTTCTTCTCCAGGGAATACACGATGATCAGTACAAAGAAAATGATAAAGCAGATACCCACGGGGATGGACAGACGCAGCATCTCATTGAGAAAAATGTTGTGTCCGTTGTTGGTGGCGACCATTCCTCCCAGTGCGTCCAGATGCAGCTTCTTAAAGGAGAAACGCAGTCCCAGTCCCTCCGGTCTTTTTAAGAGCAGGTCGATGGCACTCTTCCAAATGTAGGTCCGGGAACCCAGCGTCAGAACAGAACGCTCCGCCGCGATCTTATGAAACGCCATGACGCAGGCGCCCACAACGCCCGCTCCAAACAGCGGAATTACCACAATTTTAATCCAGAGCTTTATTTTCTTAAAATTCCTGATAAACCAGTCCACACAGAAACTGACCAGAATGAGTCCGCCGCCTACCATGGCCGTATTCACATGGGAAATGTACAGACAGACCACCATCACCGCCAGACTCAATCCCAGGGTAACTTTATTGAGAAACTTCTTCCGGTGCACCAGCATAAACGCTATACTGAGCAGCAGCATCAGCGCATACTGGGATTTGTGATAATAAATCCACTCAAACCGCTTTTCCCCGTAAAAGGACTGCGGCAGCATCAGCTGAAATTTAAAATCATACCAGTACACAGAGGCATATCCCTGCAGATACACCACAATGCCGATCAAATTCGAGATCACAATACTCCGGTTGGCAAATTCAATGATGTGATGTTTATCAAACCATTCCTGATTCTTTCCACACATCAGCAGCAGGAAAAATCCAAAACTGATGACACAGTTCACTCCCTGCCACTTCCACTGGATGGAATCCATCATTATATAATAGAAAAACACATAACAGCACATCACAAACAAAAACTTGATGCAGAAGACCAGATTCTCCCTGTTCCACCGCTTCTGCCAGATGGTCGCGATTCCATAAAAAATCAAAAATAAAACAGCCACCGCATTTACCAGCAGAAACTCCTGATAATACTGCGGATGTTTGCTGCCCTCCATGGTGGTGCTGATGGGACAGAACAGGGCCACGATCAGCATCAGCTTCATGACCACAGAGGCCGCTGTGTCCAGATAATCCACTCTGGTGCCGTTATGGCTGTTCTTTTCCCGAACGCTTCTGCCCGGAGCCTTCAGATTAAGAGCTTTCATTTCTATCCTCCTGATTCCTTTATTCCTCTTTTTACTATTGCTGATTATAGCCTATCTTCTCTCAAATGTCTAATACAGATGTCATTTCCCATTCCTCTCATTTTTTACCTGCTACTCTCTGGATTTTCACAATTTACTCCCCTTTTCCACAGAAATCCTCTTGTAAAATCATTTTTTCGTATGCTAAACTACAACTGAATCTTTTACTTTTTTCACACTCATTTTTTACAAAAGATTTTACATCCGGAGATGGCAGTGCCAACAATGCCTCCCTTTCCGGACATTTCCACATCAAAGGAGAACTGAATTATGAATCTTTCTAAAAATGATTCCCTGGCGCTAAAGGGTATCGCCATTCTGATGATGTATGTACATCACTTTTATCTGAGCCCTGAACGCTGGGCCGGTTACACCGTTGACTTTTTCCCTCTGACCCAGAACATGACCGTATACATCGCAGAGTTTCTAAAGACCTGCGTCTGCGTGTTCGTCTTTATCACCGGCTATGGCATGACCCAGTCCATAAGAAGGAATCATCCGGATCTGAACGTTCCGTCCCGGGATATGTTTTCCTACACGAAACACCGGCTGATTTCCCTGCTTTCCAATTTTATCTTCGTTTACCTGCTGGTGATCATTGTCAGCTTTCCCACAGGACGTTTTTTTGAGATCTACGGACGCTCCGACTCCTCCGTTCTCTACGTACTGATCGATATGTTCGGACTGGCCAAGCTTTTTAAAACTCCGTCCTACGTGGGTACCTGGTGGTACATGAGCCTTGCCGTCGTTCTGGTGGTACTCTTCCCGCTGTTTGTCAAATTGTACCGGGAATACCGCTGGGTCTTCGTGTTTGCTGTGATGCTGCTGCCAAGGTTTTTAAATTTAAAGGTCGTAAACACAAATCTGCTTCACTATACCTTTGCCATGGTTCTCGGCATGTACTGCGCCCAGAGCGACCTTTTCACCCGATGGAAAGACTTTGAGGACAGACATTTCCGAAAGGTACCGGCGCCTGTGCTCTTCCTGTTCCATCTGCTGATTCTCGCCCTTTTAGTGATGTTCCGGCAGAGTACGGCAGGGCAGGAACTTCTGGAAGTTTTTGACGGCATCATTCCGGTTTACATCGCCTATTTCGGACGCCTCTACCTGTTCCGGCTCCGGGGTCTGAGTCCTGTGCTCCGGTTCCTGGGGAAACATTCCATGAACATGTTCCTCACCCACACGCTCATAAGGACCACCTTTTTCCAGGACTTTTCCTACAGCTTTGGAAACGCCTGGCTCAATGTGCTGGTGCTTTTAGTGATCACCGTTCTGATCTCCATGGTCATTGAAGCTTTAAAGAAACTTGTTCACTTTTCAGATTTTGTTCATCTCATCAGTCAGAAAGCAAATGGATAAAAACAACATACCGAAACACTGGCAAATGCAGTTCAAAGGAGAAAATATATGAATTTTTCAGTAAAAATTGAAGACAACTGTCTCCTCATCGAACAGGAGACAAAGGAGAATGAAAGAAATCTTTGATCCAGGAATTTAGACGATTTTGTGCTGCGCCAGACAGTAGATACCCATTTAAACACCGATGAAAAGAATCACTATACCCTTTTCTTCTGGCAGCCCATGGGCGAAAACATTCTGATGGTATATTCCAAATCATCAACGGTAAAATGCGCCCTCGCCACTGCCAGTGGTGCGCCTCTCCGTCTTGTCGACCGGGTCAACGAGACCCTTTCCGCCTCTCTTTCCAGAGGCGGCCTGGATATCCAGTGGTTCGGCGGCATCATCAATCGAATGAATTCCGAGATTTCCGATGTATATATCCAGATTGGCAGCCGGATGAGACAACCCTTTGACATTCCCATCACCAGTGAGAATATCTCACTGAAAAAGAAAGATCCGAAATACATCCGGAATATCCACTTTGATCTGTCCGAATTAATAAAGAATCACGGGGAAATCAATTCGCGCATCTGCATTTCCTTAAAGATCAACGGGCAGACGACAGAATTTCCGGTCAAAACATTTTCTTTGATCGATGAGAAGAACAGATACAGCCATGTGCCGATCACCTGCTTTTATGCCGATGATCACGCCGTTCAGCTGCGTTTTTCCACCAAAGGAAATCTCGTTTTCGTCTGCCGGCCCATGGAAAAAGTGGAATACAGCAGATGGTTCCGCTTCTGGGAAAGCCCTCTGGTTTCCGGATTTTTATACCGCATCGGACGATTTATCAAGAGCCATTCTTCCAGAAAAGTGGCGGTGTTTTACGAGAAATTCTGTGAAAAAGCGGAAGAAGGCGCTTACGATATCTTCCTGGAAGCCCGGAAGGATCATCCGGGAAATGTTTATTTTCTCATCAATCAGCATGCACCGGATTACCTGAAAATAAAGCACACGCCCCATGTGGTCCGCCAGTACTCCATCAAATATTACTGGCTGCTCTTCCGGGCAACTACATATATCGCTACGGAGACCCCCGGACACATGAACCTGCTGCGCTCCAACAATAAGTATTTCAGAAAAACTATCCGCGATAACCAGTTCGTCTTTCTGCAGCACGGCATCACCTACATGAAGTTTCACGGCAAAAACTCGCCGTTTGTGGCCGGCAAGGAAATGGAACCTTCTTATATTATCGTAAACAGCGACAAAGAACAGCAGGTCATCCACAATATGCTGGGCATCCATAACAGCCATATTTTAAAAACCGGCATGGCCATTTTCAGTAAGATTCCATACAAACATCTCACCCAGGATTCCGATGACATCGCGGTGATCATGCTCACCTGGAAGCCTTACGAAGAGATGGAAGAAGATTTCACCAAAACCAGTTATTACAAAAACACTGTCGGCATCTACGAGATTCTCCGCCGGTATCTCTCTGCCGATCAGATTAAGATCGTCATCCATCCAAAAACCAACGGACATCTGGAGAACACTCCTCTGGCTTCCTCCATCTGGACACGTCCGATTTCCGAGGTTCTCAGCATCGCCAAACTGCTGATCACAGACTATTCTTCCGTCTGCTACAACAGCTTTTACCAGGGCGGCGGCGTGGTCTTCTTCCAGGAAGATCTGGATCTCTATGAATCAGAAAACGGCAAACTGATCCCCGCAGATGATGAGTACATCGGCCAGCGGGCCTTCTCTTTTGAGGAACTGGAAACCATTCTGGAAGACGGTCTTGACCATGGACGGATTCTTCTGGATCACTTCCGCACTCCGGAGTTTGAGCGGCGGTACCAGACCATCAATGAATTTTCTGACGGCAGAAACATTGAGAAAATCTGCGACAGTCTTCGGGAACTGAAAGTATTGTAAAGCTGACCGTACTATAAAATGATATAAACGCGAAATGAAAAAAGAGCTGCCCTGATGTGTGATTGAACTGCTCCCCGTCAAGTAGACAGGGGGCATATCACAATGGCAGCTCTTTTTTATATGTCTTATTTACATTTGCTCTTCTTCATTCCTTTGCTTAAATTGCTTCGACAGCAGGAACCAGCCAAAGCAGAGGGCGTTGAGAATCAGGCTGAAAAATACGCCCGCCCAGGTCACCTGCTGATTTTTCAGCACATCGGCGGAATAGTTGGCGGAAACCACCGGAATCAGGTTATTATTCAGGAAATGGATAATAACCGGCACCCAGATGTTGTTGGTCTTCATGTAGGCGTAGGCCAGGAAAATTCCCAGGAAGATGCATGTCACCTGCTGGGACACCGCCATGATCAGTCCCATATCCGGCGTAGTGTAATAGAAGAAATCCACCGGCAGATGCCACAGGCCCCACACAACCCCCAGAAAAATCACGCCGCCCCGCAGGCCGAACTTTCTCTGAAGGTATGGCTGCATATAATATCTCCAGCCATACTCCTCACCAAAAAAGGCCACAAATACCAGAAAGAAGTTCGGGATCAGCGCTGCCAGGTTGATCCAGGTGTACGGCTGTGCAAAGGTCTGCATGATGTCGGAAAGCTGTCCGCCCAGAGCATAGGAAATCACATTTCTGAGCATATAGATAACAAAAAATAAAACCACGCAGAAGATGGACGCACCGGTCTTTTTCCAGCGCAGACCACCGTTTTCCCGTCTCTCCCTGCCGGAAGCAATGAGAGCGATCCAGCAGATGATGCTTCCGACGATGAGCACCATCTGTATGAGAAGAGTCCATGCGGAAACGGATGCTTCCGCCGTACCCAGAGACGGCAGCTCCACAAATACAGAAATCACAGCCATGACTGCCATGATCACCGTCAATATAATAAATACGACATAAAATGCTTTTGGCAGTTTCTGCTCTTTTTTACCTGTAATGAGATAAGCCAGCGCCACTCCCGCCGCCGGGTACATCATCTGTGCATTGGGAAAGGCGCTGACATCCACGCCGGATGCATTGCCATACCACATCAGAAGTCCCAGCACATAGGTAAGGCCGTAAGCCATCAGCAGAAAGATGATAAACTGCCTTTTTTCTGTTTGCGTATACATAATATCCTCCTTTTTCCGGACGCCGTTTACCGGCAACCGCTTTGCTCCTTCAGTTTATAGTATAAAAATATTTCCGTCAATCATTAAATTCTTCTTCACTTTTCTTTACATATGTCTTGTCACCTGCAAAAACACGTGATATACTCTTAAAGATTCAAAGCATTCATCTCATGTACTGACAAAAAATGCTGCCGTACATGAAACTATTATGGAGAAGAGAGATATGAATACCAAAAAAGAAATCATTCAGCAATTAAAAGAAGAAAAAAATGCTGTCATTCTGGCGCATTACTACGCGCCTCCTGAAGTCCAGGAAATCGCCGACTACATCGGGGATTCCTTCTATTTAAGTAAGCTGGCGGTCAATCTTGACAATCCAGTTCTGGTCTTTTGCGGCGTGTCCTTCATGGGCGAGAGCGCCAAAATTTTAAACCCGGACAAAACCGTTCTCATGCCGGACGCCTCCGCCGACTGCCCGATGGCGCACATGGTGGACAGATCCGTGGTTGACGCCGCCAGAGAACAGTATGAAGACCTGGCCGTGGTCTGTTATATCAATTCCACTGCGGAAATCAAATCCTGGTCTGATGTGTGCGTGACTTCCGCCAACGCTGTGAAGATCGTCCGCAATCTTCCGAACAAGAACATTCTTTTTATCCCGGACCGAAACCTGGGACATTTCGTGGCAAAGCAGGCGCCGGAGAAACATTTTATTTATAACGAAGGCTACTGCCCGAGACACGAATTTATGTCCGCCGACGAGGTCCGCCAATTAAAAAAAGCACATCCACAGGCGCAGGTTCTCGTACATCCGGAATGTAATGCGCAGATTCTCGCCCTGGCCGATTACATCGGTTCCACCAGCGGCATCATAAAATACGCCGCAGAACACACAGAGTGCGAAGAATTTATCATCGGCACCGTGTCCGGCGTGGTCTATAAGCTCAACGAGAGCCGTCCGGACGCCCGGTTCTACTTCCCGGCCACACGGCCATCCTGCCCGGATATGGAGCAGATGACTTTAGACCAGGTGATCCACGTGTTAAAAACAGGAGACAATGCCGTTGCGATGCCTCCGGAAGAACTGACCAGACAGGCCGGGCAGGCGCTGTCCCGGATGCTGGAACTGGCCAGATAAACAGCCCAAAATACTTACAATGGAGAACATACCTATGAAACATTTATACTATGACGCAGCCATCGCCGGCTGCGGCGTTGCCGGGCTTTACACCGCCCTGCATCTGCCTTCCGATAAAAAAATACTGCTTTTATCCAAGGGAAGTCTTGACACCTGCGATTCCATGCTGGCCCAGGGCGGCATCTGCGTCCTCCGGGATGACGATGATTACGATTCCTATTTTGAGGATACCATGCGTGCCGGCCATTACGAGAACCGTCGGGAGAGTGTCGATATCATGATCCGGGGCAGCCGGGCCGTCATTGACCACCTGCTGCGCCTGGGTGTCCGCTTCGCTAAGAATCCGGACGGTTCCCTGCTTTACACAAAAGAGGGCGCCCACTCCCGTCCACGCATCTGTTTTCATGAAGATGTGACCGGCAAGGAAATCTCCACTGTGCTTCTTCGCACCGTGCAGGCGCTCCCCAACGTCACCATCATGGAATACACCACCATGACTGACATTCTGGAAGAAAATGGCCAGTGCACCGGCATGATCGCCGAGACCGCTGACGGCGAAGTGCTGCAGATTCACAGCAAAGATACCATTTTTGCCACCGGAGGTATCGGCGGACTGTACAAACATTCCACCAACTATCCGATCCTCACCGGGGACGGCTGCCGCATCGCCGAGAAGCACGGAGTTGCCCTGGAACACATGGATTATGTGCAGATCCATCCCACCAGCTTCTACAGCGAGGAACCGGGACGACAGTTTCTCATTTCAGAATCCGCCCGGGGCGAAGGCGCCATCCTCTTAAATCACAAAGGGGAACGCTTCACCAACGAGCTGGAACCCCGGGATGTGGTCTCCGCCGCCATCGAGAAAGAAATGAAAAAAGAACATGTGGACCACGAGTTTCTTTCCTTCGAAAATGTACCGAGGGAAACCATCCTGGAACACTTTCCTCACATTCGCGAATTCTGTCTGGAACACGGCTATGATATCCTGAAAGAGCCGATTCCCATTGTCCCGGCACAGCATTACTTCATGGGCGGCATCCACGTGGACAGCAACTCTGCCACCACCATGCCGCACCTCTACGCTGTGGGAGAGACCAGCTGCAACGGCGTTCACGGCAGAAACCGCCTGGCCAGCAACAGCCTGCTGGAAAGCCTGGTGTTTGCCAAACGGGCGGCGCAGCATATCGCAGGTGAAGGATCTGCCAATATACAGTCCTGAATTTTCATTCAGACATACCATACATATTTATTGCAGAAAGGAACAATCACATGAATCCAATTACCCTTCGGCTGGTTGCCGATAAATATATCAAAATCGCACTGGAAGAAGACATCAACAGCGAGGACGTATCCACCAACGCTGTGATGCCGGAATATAAAAAAGGCGAAGTTTACCTCTTCGCCAAGGAAGACGGTATCATCGCCGGCCTGCAGATTTTTGAGCGGGTATTTAAACTGTTAGACGAAAATACAGAGGTCACTTTCATTGAAATCAACGGAAGGACCATCCAGGACGGCGACCGGGTGGAGGCCGGCCAGGCGCTGGCTGTGGTCACCGGTGATGTCCGCGTTCTGTTATCCGGCGAACGCACGGCCCTCAACTATTTACAGCGCTTAAGCGGTATCGCCACCTATACCCGACATCTGGCCGACATGCTAAAGGGCAGCAAGACCAAGCTTCTGGACACCCGCAAAACTTCCCCGGGCATGCGCATTTTTGAAAAATACGCCGTCCGCATCGGCGGCGGCTGCAACCACCGCTACAATCTGTCCGACGGCGTTCTTTTAAAAGACAATCACATCGACGCGGCCGGCGGCGTCAGAGAAGCCATTGAGGCAGCCAGAGCTTACGCTCCTTTTGTCCGTAAAATCGAGGTGGAAACCGAAGATCTTGATATGGTAAGGGAAGCCGTGGACGCCGGCGCCGACATTATCATGCTCGACAACATGAGCCCCGAAATGATGGCGGAGGCCATCCGAATCATCGACGGCAGAGCGGAGACCGAATGTTCCGGCAACATCACAAAAGAGAACATCGCGACCATCACTTCCCTGGGCGTCGATTACATTTCCAGCGGCGCACTGACTCACTCTGCGCCGATACTGGATATCAGCCTGAAACATCTGAAAGTTCTGGACGAATAAAGATTCCGGACGTGCAATTTATGCCTGTCAGAAAAGGAGGCAGATTTCATGAAAAAAGAATTAGACGGAAACAGCAGAAGGCAGACCCTCCTGTCCCTTCTCTCCCAGTCCGACGTTCCTCTGTCGGGAACCCGGCTGGGAAGGGAAACCGGCGTCAGCCGCCAGGTGGTGGTCCAGGACATCGCTCTCCTGCGTACCGCCGGCTATCCCATTCTCTCCACAGGGCGGGGATACATTTTAAATGACAAATCCGGCGGCTGCACAAGAGTATTCAAGGTCTGCCACAGCGATGAGCAGGTGGAAGACGAACTGCAGACCATTGTGGACCTGGGCGGCTGCATCGTGGACGTGAGCATCAATCACCGGGTCTACGGCAAAGTTTCCGCCCCTTTAAATATCAAAAGCCGCCGGGACACCCACAACTTTCAGACGGAACTGGCCTCCAGCAAATCCACTCTGCTGTCAAGCGCCACCTCCGGCTACCATTATCATACCATCCGCGCCGACAGCGAAGAGATCCTCAATGAGATTGAGGAAGCGCTGCGGGCAAAAGGTTATCTGGCGGAATACATGGAATATGAGATTTAGATTCGTCTGAATCTCATATTTCATACAATACCACTCTGGCTTCATATGGTTTTAATACACCGTCTTTATGAAAACGATAATTGGAAATCAGTTCTTCTCCGTTCTGCTGTTCAAACAGATCGCAGGCAACCTCTTTTGCACTGAAATTGCAGGCAACGATCAGTTTCTGATCCCCCAGCGTTCTCTGGTACGCATAAATATTTTCATCATCGTTCAGCAGCCCTTTAAAGACTCCCTCCACGATGATCTCCTGTTCTTTCCGAAGCCGGATCAGCTTCTGATAATAGTAAAAAATACTGTCGGGATCTTCCATGGCCTGTTTTGCATTTATCATCAGATAATTTGGATTTACCTTGATCCACGGGGTTCCTGTGGTAAATCCGGCGTTGGCGCTGTCATCCCACTGCATCGGAGTTCTGGCGTTATCTCTGCTGACCGCCTTGAGCGCGTCCATCATTTCTTCCTCATTCATGATTCCATTTTCTGTGTACTCATAAAAGGCATTGATGGACTCGATATCCCGGTAATCCTCAATCTTCTTAAAATAAGCATTGGTCATACCGATTTCTTCGCCCTGATAAATATAAGGCGTTCCTTTCATCATATGCAGACAGGTTGCGATCATTTTGGCGGATACTTCCCGGTACATCGGGCCGTCGTTTCCAAATCTGGAAACCGCTCTCGGCTGATCGTGATTATCCCAGTACAGGCTGTTCCAGGCCACGCCTTCCAGCTCTTCCTGCCATTTATTCATGACCTCTCTGAGCTTTTTCATCGGGATTCTGTCCGTGGTCCATTTTCCATGTTCGCCTGCGGCGATATCCATATGTTCAAACTGGAATACCATATTTAATTCCCTGCCGTCCAGATTGGCGTACTTCTTCGCCTCCTCAATGGTAACGCCGGCGGTCTCGCCCACTGTCACCAGATCATATTTAGACAGTACTTTCTGATTCATCTCCTGCAGATATTCATGCACTCTCGGTCCGTTGCAGACATATGGATCCTTGTTCCCGTACAATCCGTTCACGACTTCTCCATCCGGATATGCCGGATCTTTGGAGATCATGCTGATCACGTCCATACGGAAACCATCCACACCTTTCTCACACCACCAGGTCATCATATCAAAGACCTCTTTCCGAACGGTTTCATTCTCCCAGTTCAGATCCGGCTGCTTCGGAGAAAAGCAGTGGAGATAGTACATATCTGTCGCCTCGTCATACTGCCAGGCAGGGCCGCCGAAAGAGCTGCCCCAGTTATTGGGTTCTTTTCCATCTTTTGCATCTTTCCAAATGTAATAGTCCCTGTAAGGATTGTCTTTTGATTTTCTGCTCTCCACAAACCAGCGGTGTTCATCGCTGGTATGATTGACAACCAGATCCATCACCAGCTTCAAGCCTCTTTTATGCATTTCTGAAAGCATCCGGTCAAAATCTTCCATGGTTCCGAATTCTTTCATGATATCCTGATAATCCGAAATATCATATCCATTATCATCGTTAGGAGACTGGTAAACCGGAGACAGCCAGATCACATCCACTCCCAGCTCTTTCAGATAATCCAGATGTTCAGTAATACCATTCAGATCTCCAATACCATCCCCGTTGCTGTCCGCAAAACTTCTCGGATATATCTGATAAATCACGCTTTTTTTCCACCACAAATCGTTATTCATGTTACTTCCTCCCATTTATTATGCATTTCATGTAAATTCAGTATAAAAAATTTCTTTTGTTCTTTCTTGCAATATGTTATTCTAAACATGTACAATATTCACTTACTATCTCATCACTCAAAAGAAAGAGCAGAAAAACATGAACAAAATTCACCTCCAAAAAGAAGCACAACACGGAACCCCTCAATTTCGCTTCCAGGCTTTTTCCCAGCGGGATACCTGCGGCCAGTATTTTGCTCCCTATCACTGGCACGATGAAGCGGAATTTTTATATGTGACGGAAGGAAGCATCACTCTCCGCACAGAAACCGGCACCAAAATCCTGTCTGCCGGCCAGGTTTCTTTTATTAATCCGGGAACCGCTCACGCCTTATTCGGCAACAGCGTCATTTCCCATCACTATGCACTGGTTTTTGGCCTGGAACTGCTCAGCTTCGCCCAATATGACGTCTGCCAGAACCGATATCTGGAACCTCTCTTTTCCGGCAAACTCATGTTTCCTCCTGGAGATTCCTTTGATCCGGACACTTCCGCAAAAATCGGGCAGCTCATCGCTCAGGCAGAACAGCTGTATCAAAACACCGATCCTGCGGTTCCCGCTCCCCTTTCCATTAAAATCATTCTGCTGCAGATTCTGGAAATCCTGTTTTCAAAACAGGCGTTTCTGTCCTCCGGTGACAATGCCCGCTGGAAATCCTCCGAGGAATATTCTCTCCGCCCGGTATTTGAATATATAAAGCAGCACTATCAAGAGCGAATCACCCTGGAGCAGCTTTCTTCCAAGCTTCATATGAATAAAAATTATTTTTGCAAATTTTTCAAACAAAAAGTAGGAAAAACACCGTTTTCCTACTTAA
>ERZ1643250.1060-NODE-1060-length-25639-cov-7.898726_pt1 | contig 25639 bp, 30 predicted proteins | sample MGYA00579262_ERZ1643250 | MGnify/ENA primary metagenome ERZ1643250 (study PRJEB29033, sample SAMEA4952265) | chicken gut metagenome | biome: Broiler Chicken; feature: Gastrointestinal Tract; material: Caecum | place: Ireland | collected 2018 | study: Broiler... | reverse complement strand
TAATATGATAACGTTTCGCCAACGAAAATCAAGTTGGCGTTGTTAATTCCGTTCTTATTGACCAAGTACGAAACCAAAACACCTAACTTACGAGCAATGCCGCTCAATGTATCGCCTGAATGTACGGTGTAAGTCCGACTTGAATATGTCCGGCGTGTTCCGTATTCTTCTCCACCCATGCGACCCATGGCAACATAGTGATATTGGCCTGAATAGCTCATATAGCGAGCCCAAGCATAACCGCCACGAATATATACGTGATCGTAAATTAAACTTTCACCCGGTGCATATGATCCAACAATCGCAGCCGAAGTGCTTGGAGCTGTGCGGATGTTCAGCGTGGTGTTAGCAGTAAACGTGCCACGTTGTGCATAGTCTTCATTCGATGGGCCACCGTCAGCCGTCATGTTGCTGTTGTTTGATGGCTTGTTTGTTGCATGTTGCGTATCAACATGGTGTGTGTCAGCATTGCTGATTACAGCGTTCTTATTCAAGCCACCGGTATAGTAGTTATCGTAAAGCTGACTAGCGTCAAAATTGCCGTAACTATCTTTGAAATGTTGCTTGTCCGTGAATTGCCAAGCATGACCTTTCGTATACCGGTCAACTGTTAAATTGTAAGGATAGTTTGCTATCCAACCGATATATTTCCACGGAATAACACTATCGCCCCATGAACTCATGCTATAAACGTCAAAGCGATAGCCGCCAGCTTCAACAATCTGCTTCATGGCTTCGATTGCTAAACTGTTGACGTACGTTCCTAAGCCGCGTTGCTGACTTGCTTCAATGTCAGCACATAATACGGCATTGGTTGGCAAACCGTCATTCCGTGCAACTTGTACAGCATATTCGGCTTCTACTTTGGCTTGTGCTACATTCGTATAGCGGCAGAAGTAATATCCGTTGATATATAAGCCTGCTTGCTGTGCTGTGCGAATGTTCCCGGTTGCGTAAGGGTCTGCGTAATAGTTGCCCTCACTGATTTTAGTCGTGATTGCTTTCACGCCGTAATCGTTCCGCATACTCAAGAATTCGCCTAAGCTGAAACTCCCGTTGTGGTTTGATAAATCAACCATATCCGTTCGTGCGGCTTCTACTTTCTGTTGGCTAATCGTTGCCACCGTTCCGCCGATTGTCAGCCCTACCATTAAGGCAGCACCGGCAATCAATTTACTTTTCTTCATTGGCGTTGTCCCCTTTCTCTGTTGCTTGACCTGTTCCATGGTCGTAATCATCTTGTAGCTTGGCAAGATGATTTTTCAAAAAAGACGGAATGGGAACGCCCATTTCGCCTAAGTTCTCAACGATTGAAACGCAATAGATAACAACATAGAACGCAATCAAACAAATCATTTGGTCGTGAAAGCCCATTGCACTTGCAATCGGAAAAAGTGTCAAAACAATCAGAATGACGCACCCGTGAGTGATTAAGCCTTTCAACCCTTTGCTTGAAATCGTCATGTTGTTGGTTTTCTTAGCAACCAATGATTTTGCGATTCCGGTAACGATATCCGCCACGACAGCCCAAGTGAATATTACAATAACCGGTTCGTCAATCATGTGGTCGAGATAGCTAAGAACAAGATAGTGGAAATGCTCCACTACTTAGTAGTTCCTGTCGTGTTGCTGCCTTGTGTTGGTGTAGCCGTTGTTAAAGCTGTGTACTTAGCCAGCTTTTCACGGCCTAAAGTTTGAACTTGTTTCCGGTTCAAGTCGTCTAAGGTATCAACACCTTGTGGTAAGTCATCAGGGGTTACAACCATGGTTGCACTGATAAAGTTTGAGCCTTCATTTCCTGAAAATGAGATGTTGATTGATGATGTGTTACCGTTGTTGTCAAAGTTGTAGTTTAAGTTACTCATTTTGATTTGCATAATTCATTTCCTCTTTCTATTTTTGTGCTTGTTCGAGTTTTTCCATTAAATCGTCATAAATTGTGGCGTCTGTACCACTTAGCTCGCCGTCGTATTCGTCAAGCGCTTGGTACATTGCCTTGATTTGTTGTTCGTATTCGTCTAATAAAATAACGGCGTTTTCGTTGGTTAATTTATCCGCTTCTGCTTGAGCTTCGCCAACGCTTACGCCGTCTTTAATTACCAATTTTCCATTGTCATCTTGAATGAAATGTCCTTTGTCATCTTTCTTGAAAAATTCATCACGAACACTGTTCAAGTCTGAATTAAATTCATCAATTTTCTTATCAAGCAACTTGATGAGCTTAGTACGTCCCCGGCTTGCCCGTGACTTCAAATTCAATTTTTGCAAAAATTCTACATAGGCGGTAATCTCGCCATTCTTAATTTCCATTTTCAAATTGCATTCCTCCTATAATGAGCTCCAGTTAATTGAGCCACCTTGACCCATTTGAATATCATTAATGAACTTAGTATGTGTGAAGTTGACGTATTTGCCACCGCCGTAAATACCAAGTCCACCATTAGCACCCCACCAAAAGCCATATCCGTTTCCGGACTGTAAGCCGAATGCTGTTTCGCCGTTCATGCTTAACGCTACTAAGTCAAGCCGATAGCTTGATGTCCCAATGTGATTCAGCTTAAGGTCGTCAGCCCAAACAGTGTCGCAGAAATTCCAGCCGGGCTGATACCCGTATCTGTTCTTATCGTCAAATGACCTCATCCATAGCAGTTTGGCTGGCACTGGGTTTTGGTTATCGTTGCCATAATCTTGCGCACCAATTGACAGGAATTCGGCGTCCCCGCCGGCGTTGAACGCTAGACCGTTGTACCAGTCTGGCGCACCAGTCATTCCGACACGTGTGAAACCGCCGAGATTGTCGCCACCGTCCTTGAACGTCATTCCGTTGCCGTCAAAACGTGTGTACCAATTTCCATAACTAACACCCATTCCACCGCCGTCAATTTGAACATGTGATCCATAAGCATTAGTCCAACCCGATCGAACGAATTCAGTAGTATTTCCAACAAGTTTATCAACGTTAAGATTAATAATATTTACATTACCAGCGTTAAGAGTTCCGGTAGTAATTTTATCCGCTGATAAATCAGTGATAGCAGCGCTTGGAATGAACGCATTGCCGCTGAAAACAACACTTGAAGCGTCCAAGAATAACTTCTTAGACTGAATCAATGTGCTGCCAGCTTGAATATTGATTTGTGAAAGCAAGTCGCCTTTTTGTACTCTCATGTTGATGTCATCAGCCATTTGAGAAATCTTTGACGAAATGCTTTCGCCGCCGTCGCTGCTTACTTTGACGTTCGTTATATGCGCCCAGTTTTCTTGATTTCCTTGAAGACAGATTTCAACACGGATATAGCATTCGTTCGAGTTGCAATCGTATGTGACACTGTTGTCATACCACTGTTGATTGTTGCTGCAATTCAAATCGAAATGACCGTTTTCAGTTTCGTTCTTCTTGGAGTCATAGAAATGGACATAGCACTGGAGCGTCTGAGGTTTTCCGTTACTGCCGTACCAATCGCCACGGGACGCAAGACTGACTGTTACTGACTTGTTCGGCTGAACCGGAATGTATTCCGTGGAAATGGCTTTAGTCCAGCCGCCACCTGACGCATGGAGCAACAAGTTCCCGAATGAACCGTTGTATGTTGCAGCGTCAAACGTGATATTCGTATAGTCTTTCGTGATGTCCCACGGACTCCAGTACGCTTGAATATTGGAGTCAGCAAAGTTCCCGTTCGGGAAGAACGAGCCAACGCTTTGAACCACTGACTGAATAGCATTGCTTAATTGCGTAATCTGCGAAATATCAGCCTTGCTCTGAATGTTTGATCGCAAACTGTTTGCCGTTTGCCGCAAGTCCGAAATATCGTTCTTGTTGTCAGAAATGTTGCTTTCCATACTGTCAGCGCGCTGTTTCAATGACGAAATATCATTGTTAGCATTCCCAATTTGGCTAGTTAAGCTATCCGATGTTTGCTTTAATTGCGAAATATTGCCGTCTGCGTCAGCAATCTTGCTTGTTAAGCTGTCGATTGTTTGCGTAAACTGTGAAGCAATACCGCTTGAACCATTGATGATTTTTAACCCCGTGATATATCCCGCAGTATCAATTCCACCGCCAAAGAGAACAATTTCAAGCCGCATTGAAACGGTGTTCTTGTTCCAATGGTCTTTGTCGAATGTAACGTCAGTCAATTCCCATTCGTTCAAATTATCATATTTGAAATAACCTGAACCGCTATCCACTTCGTTATGATTTTCGTCATAGCAGTGGATATAGAACTGGAATTGAGTATTGCCGTTGCTAGCGTTCAACCATGACCACGCTTTGATTTCAATCGGTTCATTGATATTGAACGGGATAAAGTCTTTCGTGCCAATGTCTGTTTTATTTTCAAAAGATTTCGTTTGAATTTTTAAGCACGCCGCTGGCATGTCCTTTGTTCCCGATGACGGAACAACAAAAACTTCACTTAGGTCTTTCGTGGTGTCCCACGGAACCCAATACTTGCTGACGTTGCTATCCGCAAAATCGCCATTCGGTAGATACGAACCAATTCCTTGAGTGATTGAACTTTGCAAACTATCCGCCGTTTGCTTTACTTGTGAAATCTGACCAGTGTTGCCTTGAACCGTGCTTTGAATACTGTCAATCGTCTGCTTGATTGAACTCATCTTTTGCCCCGGCTGGTTGCTGCTGATGTACTTACTTGGAGTATCAGAACCGTAAACCAACATTGGTTGAGCAAGATAGAACAAGCCCCTATCCTGTTCACTGATAATTCTTAATCTTATCCATGGATAAATTGACGGGAGTTCAACCGTCCAATTCAATTTCGTCCAGTTTGAATAGGTTTGAGTGATTGTGTCAACCTTGACCGCTGTTGAATTGTTGAACGTATCATCATAGCTGCAATCAATGTATACGTCGTAAGTACCTGCTGACGTTTTGATTAAGAAGCTCAAATTATATTTCGTCTTTGCCGAAGCGTCGCTAGTGTTCGGCTGGCTTGCTTTGATTGCTCGTGTATACATTCCGGCATTAGCATTTATCCAACCGACTTGAAGAGCTGAATATCCATACCACATACAACGTTGAACAGCGGTATTAATCGAATTCCAACCGTCAGCCGGCTTCCAATCAGTTAATGGACTGATACCCGGTTGTGTGGTTAAAAAATCAGAATTATAAATCAAGTTATCGCTGTTCACGGTACTGATCGCACTTTCAATCGTCCCGGCTTGCTGCTGAATGGTTGAGATGTTCTTCTTGTTGTCTTGAACACTCGTTTGCAAGCCTTGAGCGGTGGCTTTGATGTTCGCAATGTCATTCTTGTTGTCAGAAATTGAGCCTTGCAAACCTTGTGCCGTCTGTTGTAATAATGAAATGTTCTTTTCATCATCTTGAATTGACGATTTCAAGCTATCGGCAGTTTGCTTGATTGAAGAGATGTCGTTCTTATTGTTAGTGACAGCGCTTTGAATGCTCTGCGCCGTTTGCTTAATTTGCGAAATTCCGTTTGCGTTGTCAGTGACGGCAGTCTTGATACCGTCCACCGTTTCACTGATTGAAGCAATTTTCTGTGACGGCTGATTACTGCTGATATATGAACTCGGTTTCTTTGAACCATAAACCAACATCGGTTGAGCAAGATAGAATAAGCCCTTATTCTGCTCACTAACCATTTTCAACCGCAGCCATGGGTAAACGTCAGAAACTGTGAAGCTATATTCTTGTGGCGTCCAGTTTTGACATTGATTAATCGTTCCGAGTTTGATTTGTTTCGGGGCTGAAAATTCTTCGGTATAGCTGGCTTCAATATAGACATCATACGTTCCTGGATTGCTCATGATTAAGAAGCTCAAATTATAAGCAGTTGTTGCATTGGCATTTTTCGGGTCAGGTGTGTTGCTCTTAACCGCTTTTGTATAGAAACCGCCGTTTGCGTTTATCCAACCGACTTGCAAAGCGTTTTGGTTATACCATAAGCAACGCTGAACTGCTGTATTGTTTAAAGATAGCCAGCCAGGAACTGGCAACCAATTTGTGTTTGGTGCTTTTCCCGGTGTGTTAGCCATGAAATCAGAATTATATAGCAAGTTATCACTATTCAACGTTCCAACCGTTGCTTGCAGCCCGTCAGCAGTATCTTGCAATGAGCTGACGTTTCCTTTCACGTCTGCAATATCAGCACTAATACCCGATTGTGTTTTCTGAATGTTGACAATCGTTTGCCCTTGCTGCTGTGCCTGCTGGGATAGACTTGACAAACTTTTCTCATCATTTGCCAATGATTGCTTAGTGTTTGCTAGGTCAGACTTAACACCTTGCAAGCCTTGCTCCGTGTTCTTCAAATTTTCTTGTGCTTGCGAGATGTTCGAGATTGCACCTGCAAGGCTTGACTTAGTGCCGGTCAGGTCTGATTGAACGTTGGTAAGCTGGTTCTTAGTGTTCTCCAAGTCATTCTTAGCTTGCGCCAAGTCTGCTCGATTCTGCTGGGCGGTCGTTAATGCTTTCTGTGCGTTGGTATTAGCGTCCCCGACTTGAGCAACCAGCCCGTCAGCCTTAGCAGAAGCGGCATTGGCGTCTTGGACGGCTTGATCTAATGCAGATTGTTGCTGCTTAATCTCATCTTCAATTTTATGAAGATTTTCGGTACTAATGACTAATTGCCAACCGTTATCATAGATATACATTTCGGTTTCGCCATTGCCTAAATCCTTATACCAAACATCTCCATTAGATCCCGTTGCGGGCATGGTCGAGGAATAATAAACCTTGTTCTTGCCATTCGCTGATTGAGTAACCGTGATGATACCTTCTGTATTGTTAGTTACTTCGCTTTGAAGTGCTGAAACTTGATATGAAAGATTGTTAGTTTGTTCAAGGTTATCTCCTAGATCAATCTTATTTTGAGTTTCGTCAAGTAAGTTATGTTGAACTTTAAAAACTCTGGTTTCATAGGCAATTCCAATGTCATTACGAGTGATACCAACGTAATCACCTAAATGTAATTCTCCGGTATTGATTACTGATGCACTGAATTGAACCTGTGGCCTTTCAGCTGTTTTCAATGCCTCATATGTTTTTTGAAGTAACACTTTTGGATCATCTACATCTTCAAACACTTCAAGTCCAATTCGCATATGACCATCACTAAATCCAAGTTGTTTAGTTGCATCAGGATCTTCAAGCCATTCTTGGCCTTTTGGCTTATCTAAAGGGTCACCGTTAGCCTTACTCCATTCAACATCCGCAAAAGTGATTCGACGACCATATCCGTCTGGTGTATTGTCATCATCACCACCGGATACTTGAACACCTTTTCCACGACCAACTAGAGCCGTATAAATATTCTGGGTATCCTGTTCTTGTTTAACACTTAATAAATTAGATCCGTACTCAAATCGCTTACCGGTTTGTTCGCCTTGCTTAATGTAGAAATTAACCCTGCGATCAGTGATTTGATTTTCATCATCATTAATCAATACATCAAAGCCAATTTCAAAATCAAATGTTTGAACAATCTTCTTTAAACAATCCAGAACTGAAAGATAATAGAATGAAATAAAAGTTTCGCTAGTGTCTGGAATTTCTCCCACGTGCCAACGAGTGTCTTTCAAAATCATTTCAGTAATGGTTTGAGCATTAGCGGTTGGACGCTTGTCTTGAATATATCCATAAGACGTTAATTCGTCATAAGCTGATTCAACTGCTGTATATTCAACTTCTTCATCTTTCACAGTTTCTTTAATGATTTTGAACATTAAATAACTGTGATCCTTTGACGGATTAGTAATCAATACGTGGATAACATTACCTGATAAACGCTTTTTAGCCGGCAATGTAATTAATAATTCACCGGCCGTGTTGATTTCTTCCGTGAAAGTAGCTTCCAAGATATACTCTTCGGAAAGACGACCGATGATATTTTGTTGTTTATCTAATAGGAAGAATTTCACAGTTTCAACACCTCGTAATCTATTTCATAATCTCCAGTTGTACTAAAATTCAAAGTTTCTCCAGCTTTGATTTGAAAATCACCAAAATTAGAATTTAATGCAATGTAACCAACTTCATTAGTTCCGCCAATCGTAAATTTGAGATTTTCAAAGTCAAAAATCATTTCATTACTTGCTGTAACACCAGTCGTAACCTTTAATGAACTGGTACTATCGGTGATCGTAAAATTAGGTTGACTCCCGCTTGGTGTAAATTTAATCATCTTCAATGCACGTTTAAACATTGAATTCTCACTATCATTGATAGTTGCTGAATTTCCTGAACCAGAAATAGCAGACACATCATAATGAGCATAAGGATCAGCAAGTGTTAAAGTAATTTTTCCTTCAACCTTTAACCCACCTTCAGTCACATCAAGATTGGCAGTCCCGATAAAGTAATATTTATCGTCCTGAAAAGATATTTTTACATTCGGAACTGAAAGAATGCTCTTCAGTTTATCCATATCAGCAATGTATTGTTCATTATCACTCTCATCACCGTCGTAAAAGAAATTGACTGAAATTGTTCTTTCTTTAATTCGTGATGAAAGGTAATAATTTCCATCACCAACTTTTGCCGGAGCATTTAATTCACGTTCAAAATTATTTCGCCCGTCAGTTGACATCGTGTAAAATCTTGGAATCTCCTGGTCTAAACAATGACCGTTATACGTCAAAGCTTCAGGCATCAAAAAAGAGGCGTCAGGTTCGCCTCTTGGTTCTAAATCGTGAAAATCATATAAATTTCCCATTTTTATCCTCCTAAATACGATAATTCTGTTTCAAACGAGCAGTATTACCTTGCTGGTTACTAATATCATCAACAAATGCACCATAAGTTGAGCCACCCATCGAAAGAACAATATGTGCTGGTTGCTTATTGACGTTAATTGAATATTTACCATCAATTTCTCCACCATTCAGCATGTTTTGTGAAGCAGTTTTAACAGCTCTTAACGACTGTGTGAATTTATCTGTATTGGCTTCTGGCACAGTTACCATTGCAGCATCAGAAATTGAATTTGCAGCTTTAGTTACTGTTCCGATATTGTCTTCCATACCAACAGCCACACCAGCCGGAACCCAGACCCCTACTTCGTTACGCATAACTTTAGAAGGAGAATGAATATCCAATGCTGATTTAATTGTGCTTACAATATTATGTGCAATTTGCTCAGCAGCACGGATTGCACGATTACCCATATCAATAACGCCGTTAACGAACCCTGCCATTGCATTGCGAGCTATTGCTCCCAAATTGCTTAAACCATTTCGGATACCACTAACAATGTTGTGGGCTATTTTCCCGGCTGCACTTATAGCACGATTTCCTCCACTAATAACAGCATTAGAAAATCTGCTCATCATACTTCTAGCAGTTGATCCAACATTTGAAGCTAAATTGCTCATCGTTGATGAAATATTGCTCCGAATTCCATTGAAAATACTTGAAGCTGTTGAACGAATACCATTCCAGATACCACTCAATGTGCCTTTAATGCCGTTCCAGATACTACTTGTTACACCACGAACGCCATTCCAAACACTTGAAATAACCTGTTGAATACCATGGAAAATTCCATTGGCAGAAGATTTAAGGCCATTCCAGTTTCCTGTAAGTAATGACTTAATAAAGTTCCAAACATTACTTGTGATTGATTGGATTCCTTGCCATACTCCTTGAATGGTTGACTTAATTGAGTTAAATACTCCACTGGCCATTGACTTTAAGCTATTCCATACGTTTGAAACTGTTGATCTTACGCCATTCCAAACAGCAGAAGTAATTGTTCTGATATTATTCCAGCTTAACGTTACGGCTTGTTTGATTGCATTAAATACTTGGTTCGCTTGTGTACGAGTAAGTCCCCAGTTGTTCATCAAGTATGACTTGATACCATTCCAGATGTTTGATGTAAATGATTTAATACCATTCCATACAGTGGTTACTACTGATTTAATGCCATTCCAAACAATTCCAGCGTTCGTCTTCATTCCATTCCAAACAGCCATTAAATAGGTCTTAATACCATTCCATACTGTCGTGGTTAAAGTCTTAATGCCATTCCAAACTAATGTTACAGCTTGCTTAATACCGTTCCAAACAGTGGTTCCAAGTGTTTTAATTACATTCCACGTACTTGTTAAGAACGATTTAATACCATTCCAAATGGTTGTGGTATATACTCTGATATAATTCCAAACCGCTTGAATAGCCTGTTGAACTGCTTTGAATGCTGTTTGTGCTTTCTGTTGAATTCCTTGCCATTGACCAAACAGTAAACCACGGATTACACCCCAAACTAACTGCGTAACCGCCTTAATTGCATTCCATACTGATGTAAATACATTTTTCAAAGCGTTCCAAATTGGTTTGGCGGTATTGACTGTGTTCTGCCAAATCTGACGCAAGAAAGTACCAATTCCGTTCCATACTGAAATAGCTGTCGATTTAATACCATTCCAACACGTTTTCAAGAAATTAGTAAAGTTTTGCCAGATTTGTCTGCCTAACTGTGTTTTGGTAAAAAATAATGTTAATGCGGCAACAACAGCTGCTATTGCAGCGACTATTCCAATTATGATATTCGCATCTAAAGTAACATTAAATGCTGCCTGCGCCGCAGCTGCAATATTGTCAGCGATGGCAAAGGCTTTTTGAGCAACTGCTGCTATTTTAGATGTTTTAGCAAGTTCATTTAGCGCTTGTGTACCTTTCTTAAAGTCCATAAGCGTTACAATAACGCCCTTAGCAGTCTTTCCAAAGTTACCAATTGCTGTCATTCCTTTACCAACAGTTCCGGCAATCTTACCAAAATTAGTGATAAATCCACCAACAGCAGTAACAGCGGGACCAATTGCAGGAGATAATCCGATAAATCCTCGAATTACTTGTGCCGTACTTGAATTAGACTGCGTGGCCCAACTCAATGTCTTGTTGATCATATCAAGCAAAGAACTTGTAACACCACTTTTAGCAGCAAGAGACTTCTTTGTTAAATCATCCCAGTTACCGCCAACTTGTTCAATTTTTGAACCGATGTTTTGCTGCATTTCGTTTGCCTGGCTTGAAAGCGTCTGCGTTGCTCGTTGCGTTGTACCCGCTGCTTTATCCATTGAACTTGAAAATGCATCCCACGAAGTTGTTACACTTCCAGATTTATCCTTAACAGCGTCAAGCAATGGAGCAATAGCTTTCATACCAGAAGCGCCAAACATTGTTTTCAATGCGGCCGTCTTCTGTGCATCACCCATCTTATCCGTTTTAGCAGCAACTTCTTGTAAGATTTGCGGGAATGGTTTCATCTTTCCGCTTGAATCAACGAAAGATAAACCTAATTCATTCATTTCTTTCTTGGCTTGTGCACTTGGCGCTAGCATTTGAGTAATAGCGTGATTTAAATCATCAGACGCTTGTGCTGCACTGAAACCGTGATTAGTAAGCAAACCAATGGCCGTAGCGGTTGTTTGCATATTCATTCCAGCCATATTAGCAGTAGGTCCAATCGTAGCTAGCGCCTGTTGCATATCACCAATTGAAGCGTTAGATGCGTTAGCTGTTTGAACTAGGATTGCAGCTGCTTGTTGTGGTGATTGCAATGAACCTTTCCAGATATTCATTGCTTCCTGAACAACACCAGCCGTGGTATTAATATCTTCACCGGCAGCAGTAGAAGCTTGTGCAATTGCTGGAAATTCTTGTTTAATATCATTAATACTTGCACCGTTTCGAGCCATATTAACCATGGCCTCTGCACATTGGTTAGCGTTTAAGGGCAATACGGCGCCCATTCGGTTCGCAACATCTGACAAGCCGTCAATATCTTTAGCTGAACCGCCAGCAATAACAGCTGCTTGATTTAAGCTAGATTGAAAATCGCCAAATGACTTAACAGCAGTCATTCCCATTGCCGTTGTTGCAACGCCCGCAGCAGTTGTTGCTTTACCAACAGTTGCTAAGTGAGTTTGTGCTGACGAACCAAAACTTTGAACTGCATTTCCAGCTTTTTGAAAGACTGAAGAAAAGTTGTCAATTGCCGTCAGTGTTGCTGTGATTGCATAATTCGACATGTTTAACCTCCTTTCTTCATATTTTGTTTACGTTTCATAGCTCTAAACTCACGTTGACGCCGAAGAATAATCTCTTGCTGATGCTTTTCAATACTCTTCTTAGAAGTAGAAATATAATTTGATTCAAATGCTTTACGAACCTCATCATTTTGCTCTTCACTGTCAAAGAATTGTTGAAATGTTTCATATTTTGGCTTAGGATTCTTTTCGCTACCCGTAGTTGCCTGAACCCCTTGATTAAACCAAGCTTGAAGCGCTAATTTTTCTCTTTCGGCGACAAGTTTTAATTGGTAAGCCTCTAGTCGTAAATAATATTCTTGAAGTCCCATGCGTTCGATCTGTTTAATGCTATGAAAACCTAAAAAAGCAAGAGAATTGAGAATTATTTCTCGATACTCTTGCTCCGCGCTAATTTCAGGTCTTTCTTCTAGACCATCTTCAATTTTTTTGCTGTTGCCTTAATGATATTTGATTCCATGGCTTTTTTCATAACTCGGTCATATAATTTATCCAAGTCCTTGCAATTTTCCATGTATTCATCAATTTCATTTTGTGAAACCCGTGGATTTGTATCATATGATGCCGCATATAATACGTTTGCCAATGCCACGGGATCACCAGTTTCTAATGCAGGTAAAGTTCTAGTTAACCCCATTCCCAAACTTGCACCGTTGACATTCATACCTGCCACCTTGTCAAGTTCACGCACGAAACGTACGCCAAAATATAAAGTTACTTCACGATCATTAATCTTAATTTTCATTATGCAAAACCCTTTCTAACTATTTATTTACCTTAGTGATTGTCTGATGATGCTGTGCTTGATGGAGCAGCGCTTGATGATGCGCCGTCCTTAGAATTTGAAGCTGGTACGTTCAAGCCTTCATCCGTTGATGGATTCCAGTCTGTACCATTACCATGTGCTTCTTTGGTTGTGCTATCCAAGCCGTAGAATACATAGTTGATTTCTTCTTGCGCTTCATCTGGAAGTGTAGTCCAACCGCGTTGTGGTGTTCCTTGAACTGTCATCTTAACCTTCCGTGTGCTTTGTGAATCAGCATCGTTGTCTGATGTATCTTTTGAAGGCATTGCCCGCATGTACCAAGCGTAGTATTTACCTTCAGCATTCCGACGACCACGTTGAACTAACCAAACTTCAAGTGTGGTTGCATTCATGATTGAATCGTAAATTTCATCTGATGTAGCGTCTGTACTATCAATGAAATCAACTTCAAAGTCGGTTTCTACTGACGCCAATGTTGGTAATGAACCACTCTTAGTTTCCTTACTCTTTGAACTCCGTGAAGGTTCAAAGTTTGCACCTGTTTGGTATGGAATTAAGGCGCCTGGCTTGTTGCCTGCTTCAGATAATGGACGAACAAATACCAATGCGTCGGCACCTTGTAAATAATTTAAATTCTTAGCCATTTCTTTTTCCTCCTAATATGAAAACGCCAGTGTTAACATTGCACGATTAAAAATCATGTTTGGAACACTGGTATCTTGCATTAATTGTTTTGTTGTTTCTTTTTGAACTGGATAGAATTGATAATCTTTTTCGATTGGTTTTCCCATACAGTTCTGATAAATCTCATCAGCAATATTTGAAACGTCAAGTCGTTGTTCGCTATCTCCCCAAACATCGACAATCAGTTTTGTGATATTGTTGAAATTTGTTTTGTTTGCTCCCAGTCCGGAAGTTACTGTGTTCATTGACCCAACCACAATGAATGGATAATTAACGGGTTCATTTTCAAGCGGTAAATGATCATAAACATCATAGCCAAGTTTCATACACAGCGAATAAACACTGTCATATAATTCTTGTTCAGGACTTTTCATGAAATTCACCTACTTTCCAAATACATTCCGTAGTTCATCAATAAACATTTGTGATTGAACATCAAATGCAGGTCCTAACGTTGGACGAGCACTCATCTTACGAGTTCCAAGCTCCAAAAATGGAAAATAATCTGTTCCCGGTGCGACTTCGGCAGTTAATCCGCTGTTAATAATATTCAAAGCAGTAGAGTTTTTGGTTCTACCGGTTGAATATCCACGCGTATAAGTTGCATCCATATTTTCCATCGTCCTGCTTTGCAACTGTGCACCGTGTTTGCGAACAATTCTCTCGACATCGTCCGGGTCTGAATGTGAATGAAGGTCTTTTACCAAGGCATCCATTCCAGAAATACTTATTTTAATTCCTCCTGCCACCGCTCAACGCCTCCACTACAATTGATTGACACTTCAAAGTCTGTCTAATAGTCGTCAACGCATAATGAATTGGCCCGTCATTAATTGTTAAATAAGACCATGTACCTTGAATTGACCGAGATAGTCTAACAATTTTACGTTCGTCATCAATCTTGCCAAAGAGTTTAGCTTCTCGATCAATACCTACGTCAGTTACATTAGCCTTAATTTCATCAACTAATGTTATTCCACCTTCATACTGACTGGTTTCAGGATTATACCGACGATTACTTTCTGAATAAAACTTTACAGTATCATTGAATCTCATCGTCTGTTCCTCCGTAACCATTGATAAACATCACTCTTGGAGTGTCATCATTGTTATTTTGCTTTTTAAAAGCTTCAATATCACTTGCAAAATCGTCGAAATCATTCGCATTGAAAGTGATTGCCTCACCTTCTTGCGTGTACGAACTCATTCCTTCATTTTTTAAGCGATTGTATCTCCGAATGCATACTTCAAACGGAATATAATCCATTTCACTTGGAAAATCGTCTTGAGTTCCTAGACCGAGCTTAAAACGCGTTGACTTAACTGTTTTCTTGATAATCAAAGTTAATAAATCATCTTGTTCATTATCTTTGATCATCAACATTGTTTTTAAATCATTTAACGGAACGATTGTCATTTCATCGGTCATAGAACCACCTCATTAATTATTATTTTCCTGTGCTTGCACTTGAACTTGATGCAGGAGCAGAAACAGTACCAACAACTACCTTTGTGTCATCGTAAAGGTATGCAGCATAGTGTTCTGTTGCATAAATATGTGTTGTAGCTGTCTTAGCTTCGCGTTGTGATTCAATGTTAATACCACGTTTCATCACTAATTTAAGCGCTGGACTTGTTTGTGAAGCCTTAACAAAGATTGCTTCTGTATCAGCTAATTTACGTGAACGAACAATTTGAACACCTAATACATCAAGGTATGTTCCCTTCACCAATTCATTTGCTCCAACTTCTGAACCAATCTTCTTTTCAATTGCGTCTTTCCGAATTGCTGAAGCTGTCTTAGGTGATACAACTAAAACGATTGGTGAATCGTCTTCTTCGTTAAAAGTATCTAAACCAGCTTGGACACCTTCAACGTCGGCAGTCATCGTAACCTTTTGTGTACCTGCCTTTGCAGCAGCTAATAAATCATCATCAACCTTATTAGCCATCGCTAAACCTAATTGTTTTTGACTTTCACCAACTGGGTCACCATAACCACTTAACACTGCTTCATCTGTAATTCCTGTACCTTTAGCAGCTTTCTTAACCTTTACAGAAGCATCCTTAGTACCTAATTTATCTTCTGGAATTGGTTGACCTTCTGCTACATCTTGAGCGTCACCCATATATGTGAACTTAGGAAAATGTAACGTATCTCCTGCGTTACCAACTAATGTGTTATCAACTTGAGCTAATGGTGTGAACCGTAAAGCCTTTTGTAATTCATAAGAAACGATTGGTGCATATACCGCTGGATCAATTAAATCCGCAATTTGTGTAATTGAATCTGTCATTTTAAATTCCTCCTGTTAACTTTTTGAATAAATCTGGATTTTCTTGATAGAGTTCTGCTTTTTGTTTTGAACTCATCAAATCAAATTGTGATTGTGTAATATTTTTAGCAACATTACCATTTGTTTTTGGCGTCTTGCCTGTCAGCATTTCATTCTTTACATCTTCACGAATTCGCTTAGCAAAGGCAATCAGCTTATTAACGTTATCTTGCGTGGTTTCAGCTTCGCTTGTAACCACTAAACTTAAATCATCGTCATTAACATTCACGCCCGATTCTTCAAACATTTTGCGGGCTTGTCCTTGCATTTCATAACGCGCAAGTTTTTGTTCTGCTTCTTCTGCTCGCTTGGTTTGTTTGTCGATTTCATAATCTTTTTTCTGATCAGCATTCATTTTGGCCAGCCGTTTTGCTTCCGCCTTATCAGCTTCTGCTTTTTCTCTTTCACGTTTAATGCGATCAGAAATCATTTGTTCGACTTCATCTTTAGTGAATGTTTTTCCTTTTGGTTCTTGAACGTCTTGATCTTGTTTCGGTTCGTCAACCGGTGCTTGTTCTTTACGTTCTTGTTCCTTGTTTTCTTGTTCGTTATCCATATAGCGAACCTCCTTAAAATTACTCACGCTTATCATGCTAGCGAGGCAAAGCTTACTCATGCTGTTCTTTAACGCCTGCAACAAGGAAAAAGGCAATAAAAAAAGACGCATCACTTGCGCCTAGAATCTTTATTATCTACCCAATAAGCAGAAATCGCACACCGACAATTGGCATGAATTGGAATACTTGGAACATCATCAGTGCTGTAAACTCCAAAACCATTACCATCGGGATCGTCTTGAGCAATATTACGACAAACACGACAAGCGCTTGGTTCAGCATGCCATTTACAATACTTAAACCCGTATTCATCGAGCATGTCTTTTTGTGCTTGAGCTTGAACTCTTGCTGTTTCTGTTCGGACAATTCTTTCAGTAACGTATCGTTTTTTCTTAACGGCATCTGAAACCAAACCAACTAACTTACGAGCCAGTTCTTGATTGCTCTTTCCTGTGGTTGCAACTTGGATTAAGATGCTATCCAGTTTGGCTTTCAACAAATCTTGATCAGTCCACAGTCGTTTACTAAAATCCACACCGTTAACTCCTGCCATAACAACAGACGCAACATGTTTATTTGTTAATAATGACTTAGGAGCAACCGTAGCACCAAAAATACCGGCTTGACGTTTAATTTCAGCTTGATACTCATCATTAAGATGATCTTTTAGCTGATCATTAACTTTCAATCCGGCATTAATTAATTCATATCCTAATTGCGATTTAAGCATTTCTAAACGATTAATTCGCATTGTTGCGTTGTATAACCGCATTCGTTTATTTGCTTCATCGCTGAAATCTCTTTTTGGAACAACTTTTTCGGCGTATTTTTCTAATTCTTCAATGTCCGCTTGACTAACCTTCTGTTGTGCCAACGGTAGATTACTTGAAACTTTAGAATATTCACGATAAATATCATCTTGCATCAATTTCAAAGCTTCATCATAGATTTTTTGAAGCTTATCAGCAAAGTCTTTATCATTTTCAATCTGTTCCTTTATCCAATCATCAGTAATTGAATCACGTGCATCCCAGTAAGCTTGATTAAGCCTGTTCTTCGGTATTCTTTTCATCTTCAGCACCTTCCATGTTCTTCATTGCTTGGTTCTGAATATCGATATTTTGTAAAATACCGTCTTTTTCTTCTTCCTGCATGCGTTCAATTTCCTTCTTTGGATCATCAACAATCGATAATACTGAAAGTTGTGTTTCTTTTGAAACGATACCATTCAAGGTAGCAGCAGTAGCAGCTTCATCAGCATCGTTTCGTGGCATGTTACGTGTGAATTTGAACTTCAAAGCGCTGTATAGCTCATCTTCAGGAACTTCAGCGATTGTTCCAAGCTCGAAACCAACAGCTAATAAATTACGTAAAGCTTGAGTGAATTTACGTTCCTTAGTTGACGCCATATTCTGCATTGGCAACATCTTATACTGAATAGCGACACCGCTTGAATTCCCGCTAAACGCTTCATCGCGTAAATTTGAAACCATTGAAACCTGATAAATATTATCGATCAAGCGATTCAAATAGTTTTCTTGCATGACGTCACCATCAGGTTTTTCTAAGAAACCAACGTCGACATTACCATTCATATTGTCAGGCGAATAAATAATTTGATTGCCTAACATATCTAATTTAACGTTACCGTTCTTGTCTTTAGGCAATTGCATTCCTAAAATTTTGAGATAAGCATTATCAAAGTATTCAACTTGGTTTGCTTTTTGACTTAATGCTTTATCATAAGCATCAATCAAAGTATTGACCTTATCAATCAATGATAAACGTTCTTCATTGTTAAAAAATTCAATTGCTGGAACACTTTGAAATACGTTAATTTGACTATCAGTAAATACACCATTACCACTAAATGACTTAATTTCAGTAACGGTATACAGTGTTCCATTAATTTCATTGGTTTCAGTGTCGCGCCCATAACGAACAAACGCTAACGGCAATTGCTCAACCGTATCATCATAGATCATAAACGCATTGGTTGGTGGTAAAACAGCAACCTTAGTGTTTGCTTGTTCGTCTTGATATAACAGCATGTATGAGCGTCCGTAAATATCAGATTGCTTACTTACTTCGGCTAACTTATCTTGGAAACTATTCATATCCAACCAATGTTGCAGATTATCATTTTGAGTGTCATCATCAAGTGTAATCTTTGGTGGAATACCCATGAAGTAACCAGTAAACGTATCAACCAATTTGCTCGCAATGTTAGCAACAATTCGATTATCTGGTCGAAGTTTGTTTCGCCGACCTTTTAATACTTTGTGATTTCCCACGTAGTAGTTATAATCACGATTATAATCGTTTGACAGTGATTCATTTTTAGCAATCATTGCTGATAAATCATCAGCAGAAATATCGCTGTCCTTATCATAAATAAACGTGTTATTCTTGGTCATTAACGCTTTCCCACTAATAACTGATTCCATTCCATCGCCTCCTTAAATATACGGACTGTTAAGAAATTCAGCTTCCGTATTTTTATGTTTGTTATAGATTGCATATCTCATTGCATCCATAACGTCATCGTTTTTCTTTTCGGGTAATCCAGTGCTTTCATTCCAGATATATTGATAAATTTCATCATAAAACTTATTGAATGATCCATTTACTACTTTGAAATGCCCCGATTTAATTCGCTTAGCTACTGATTCAACACCACTCAAGATGCTTTTATCAGCGTTGTAAGTCGTGATATTTTCTCTTTGAAACCTTGCTACATGTTCAGGGCGAGCAGAATCAGCCCAGAAGACAACATTATAGCCGTATCTTTCTTGAATGTTTTTAGCAATATTTACCCAATAATCAATCTCTTTATACCGTTCAGTGTGTTCTTCAAGAAGATAAGTATTGCCTTGGTCATCATCACCAAGAACAACAATCGAGCCTTTGTGTTCGTATCCCCAGTCAACACCACAATAAATACTTAACTCATCAGGAACACCATCGCGATTAATCTTCATTGTATCTTTGTTGAAGTCACGATAAACCATTCCTTCGCCTGATACCCATAAACCTAAAATATCACGATCATAGAACATTCCAGACGGCGTACTAGCTTTCTTTGATTTAATGTAATCGTCAGTTAAAAATGTGTTGTCATCAATCGTAAAATGGAATGAAACAATCTTAGCATCGTCATTTTGATTGTCGATATAATCTTTTTTTAACCAGTGTTCAGGGTTATCCGGGTTGGTATCACAAATGATTCGTGCGCCTTTAGCACTGCAACGACTGTCAATTTCATTGAATACCGCTTGGTTCGCTAAACTCGCTTCGTTAATATATGCACCAAAAGCAGTCATCCCACGAATTGCACCTAAACCACTGATTGAACCAGTAAAAGCAGTGACGCATTTCACACCAAACAATGTGAATGATCCATGTTTGTCAAAATGAAAATCAATGCCATATTTATTAGTTAATTCTTGAAGAATGTTATTCTGAATTGTCTTAGATGAAACGCCTGCCAAGATATACATTGGTTCATCAACGCCTAATTCATCGGCAATTTTTCGGACACGTTTTAATTCCAATAAAAATAAGTCATTATCAATCTGTGTCTTACCAGCTCGAACAGCACCGTAATTAACCATGATTCGCCAATCATTTCGTAGATATGTTTGAAGAACCTTGATTTGTTTTGGCGTATATAACTGATTAATCGTCATTCTTTGGCACTTCCTCTAAGACTTTATCGAATAATTTATCAATCTTTTCAGCAACCCGATCGCCGTTTTCATTCATTGATTTAGCCTTAGCTTCAGCAATATCAGCTTCAGCTTTAAGCTTACGAACTTTAGCCTCATCTAATTCAGGAGTTGAATTATCAGACAAGTAGCCTGCCATTTTCAAAATCGTTGTTGCCGATTGTAACTGAACCATTTCAGAACGTGCATTTAATAATTCGTGAACCTTCTTCAAAGCGTCATTCTTATAATCCTTAACAACCATTCGGGCATATTGCTCCTGTGCAGCTTTAAATAATGGATCATTCTTCCAGTTATTTAATGTGCTACGACTTCGTTGAACATTTTTTGCAATTTCAACGTCCGTTAAATCATCTTCAAACAGCAATTTAACAGCTTCTTGTCGTTTCTCATCTAATTTGAAAAAAGGTCCGTTTTGTTCAAATTTGCTCATGACATTCTACTCACCTCCTTGTATTAAAAAAAGCGGTAGCTATTCGCTATCGCTTATCTTTCAACAATATCATAATAAACCTTTATCAGTTCGAGCAGTGTTCGAGAATTGTTTTCAGTTTGTTTAGTGATTGTTCACTTTAACAAATTTTTTGTAAAATAAAAAAACAGTAGTAATAACTATGATATGCACCCCAAATCTTGGACAAAATAAATCCAAGATTTGGGGTGCTTTTTATGCGTTTTTCAAAACAAGATAAGATTAATATTTATCTTCTTTATCAAAAAGGATATCCGTATTCAAAAGTACGACAATATTATCCAATTGATGAAAGTAATTTTTACTATTTGATTCAAATATTAAATCGTTATGGAGTTTCCTGGTTAGATAGGCCAAGGCATAAGTGGACAAAAGAAGAAAAAATGGAAGCAATCGATCGAGTATTAATTAATCATGAAATCGGAAGAAGCGTCGCATTAGATTTAGGATTATCTTCAGCGGGAATGTTATTTAATTGGATTCGAGATTATCGAAAAAATGGTTATAATGTGATTGATAAACCAATAGGAAGACCGAGGAAAAAGATAATCACAAAACGTAATCAAAAGAAAATTAAACCAGAAGATAAGAAAATCAAGAAACTTGAGGAAGAATTACTATATCTAAGAGCTGAAAATGCCTATTTAAAAGCATTAAGGGAATTGACAATCAAAGATCAAAAAAAGCAAAAGTGATTGAACGACTTCGTTGTCAATTCCCACTGGCAGTTCTGTTGAAGGTCGCTAAGATGAGTCGTTCAACCTTCTATTATCAACGATCTCATAAGAAAGACCGGCAGAACCATAAAATCATGAAGCGGATCAAAGAAATCTTTGATCAACATCACGGAAACTACGGTTATCGCCGCATAACGTGTGTATTACGCAATGAAGGAATGACAACCAATCACAAAAAAGTTAAACGTTTGATGAAAACTATGGGATTATTTGGCAAGGTTATCCGGAAACGCAATCGTTATAGCTCTTACAGAGGGACAATTGGTAAAATTGTAGGAAATGAAGTCAATCGTCACTTCAGTGCTGATCAGCCACGAAAGAAAGTATATACTGACGTCACTGAATTCAGACTTAATAATGGTGAAAAAGTATACTTATCACCGATTTTAGATGGATTCAACGGGGAGATTATTGCCTATGATATCTCGACTTCACCTAATCTCCACCAAACGTTTAGGATGTTGAATCAGCTTGATCAATATGGATCACTAAACGGAATGATTTTACACAGTGATCAAGGATGGCAATATCAAAATGCGGCATACCAACAATTTTTAAAGGAACGCGGAATCGTCCAAAGTATGTCTCGTAAAGGAAATAGCTTAGATAATGGATTGATGGAGAATTTCTTCAGTGTTCTGAAGCGTGAAATGTTTTATGGTTATGAAGACCAATACAAAAATACTGATGAATTGATTCAAGCAATTCACCAGTATATCCAGTATTATAATAACGACAGAATTAAGGTAAAACTAAAAGGACTGAGTCCTGTTCAGTACAGAACTCAGTCCCAGGTTGCCTAGTTAATAAAGTGTCCAACTTTTGGGGTTCACTTCAACTACTGCTTATAAGTTCAATTTTTTATTTAACTAACAAAAAAGATAGCAACTACGCTATCTTTATACCCCATTGACTTATTTACAAGCTACTAACCTAACATTAAAAGTCTTTCCTAAGTAAGTTAAGTACCATCACTGATACCAATACTAACACTGTGGCACCAATTACAGAAGGAAATATTGCCATTCCTGCTACTTCCCATCCCCAAGAACCCAATAGCGCTTCTCCGAGATAGGATCCTAATAGTCCGGCAATAATATTGAAAAACCAGTTCATTGAATCACCTCGTCTGGTGATCCATCCAGCAATTGCGCCGATGAGTGCGCCAACGATTATAACCCAAATCCAATGTAACATAGTTAAATCCTCCTTTATGGGGTAATTCAATTATATCAGCACCTTTTAGATATATGCAATTAAAAGACATATTTATCTTATTAATTAATTTAAATTATAAAAATAAAAAAAGATAGTAGTACAAACTACCATCTTTATAAATCATTACTAAAAAATTGATTTTACTAATTCTTTAATATCATGAATCGTCTTCTTTTGTGCTAAATATGATTTCACTTTTGAATCGTCATCGTTTAAATTATCTAAATCTTTATCAAGATTATCAATTCTTTTATTAATTTCATTAATTACATCAACTGTACCATTCACCGCTTTTTCAGCAGCTTTATCAGCCATTTTATCTACACGCTTTTCTTCGTGAGCAATGCGACGAATTTCATGTAGTGCTTCTTCTTGTTTGACAAAATGTTTTACCTTACTATATGTTATTTTTATGTAAATGAATATATACTTTACTCATAAACATGCAAATCAGGACAACCTTTTTGCAATTCCAAGCAATCTGCAAATTCATTATATGCCTTATCCCGTGATTTAAAATACGTTGAGTGTGAGCAGTACAGATTTTGCTCTATTTGCCAATCTTGGAGTCCTTGAATATATTTACCCTTAAGGATAACTAGCGATGTCTGAGAGCAATTTTGGAACGCTTGAGCCACACCTTGAATCATCTCTTTAGCAGCGATGTATTTAATAATCTTATCTTCGTTGTGATTGCCACCATCATGACTAACTGGCATATCCGATATTGTTGGTGACTTTAAACTCGCTGGGTTTTCGTTTGCTAGTCTTAAAATCCTTGGTAATTTATTATCAAGAAAATCTTTTACATTCTTCGCTGTAGCTTTGTAATCAATATTATCAATTTCAAGCAATAAATCCACAAGCGCCACTTCCTTTAATTTGTTATAATAGGGTTGCTTTGTGAAATGACGCCGTGCTGGCGTTATTTTTTTATGCAAATAATAGCGATAAACAGAACAAACTCAATTAAAATCGAAATCACTAATGCCATGACGTCCACTCCACGATATATGACCACGTTTCAGAGTCGATGTCATACCATTTGCCGTCAAGATTGATTTGAAAAACGTTATTCTGTGTATCTTTATACAGCATATCTTTGATTTGGTGATTCAAAGATTTAACATGATTATCCTTCGTAATGAAATAGAGTGTAGTTTCATTCAAGACGTTCACACTCCTTTGCTTGCGGTTTTGCTCCGTTATCAAGTAACAAACAACCATGTTTTAGCAAAGCAACAACTTTATATTTCATTCCTTGCCATTGAACTAAATTACCCGGTTTGATACCGTTGTAGTTCATTCTCCGTTTACGTTTCTTCAATACGCTACGTTTTTTATTTCGCTTACTCATCTATTTCTTCACCTCATTAACTGTCACTGTTGTGTTATCTCCAAAGTAAATATTGTGTTTCATATGGTTTTGATCGATATATTGTAATGATCTATTTGAATGTTCAATATCGAACTTTCCTTTCATGTGCATAATTACTTTACCGTCAGCGTTGTACACTGTAATTTCACGTTCCATGCCGTTATTAACGTTTGATTTGAAATTAACAGCTGTTCTTATCCCACTTGCCGTTGAAGTGAAATACCAATGAATTCCACAACCTGCCAAAATCATAACTAACACTGCTACAAAGCCATAAATAAAATATTTAATTCTTTTGCTCATTCAAAATCTCTCCCGTCCAGTTTTCTAATTTCCGTAATTCATTGATATATTCATCAATCGTCAATGTTCCCACCGATTTAACTTCTTCACGTTTCAACCACGCTAAAGCATGTTTCAAACTTGGAAAATAACCAAGAGTGATATCATGCTTCTTACCATGTTTGATTAAAACGAAATCATAATTATGAATTTCTACACGGTATGTATCGTTAATTTTGATTGTTGTCATAACTCTATCCCTCCAGCAGCTCTGAATTCTCGTGAATGTTACCGATAACCTTCAAATATTCAGATTTAACGGCATATATGTTAAATGCCCCGTGTTTGTAATACACTTTGCATCGTTGCTTTTTACCTGTTGGAATTCCATTGTAAAGTACAGGAACTTCAACAATATCCCCTTCATAAATTAATTTGCCGTTTTTATCTTTTAAACCGGTGCATTGCTCAACTTGATAACTATTATCTATATCGTTTACGAACAATTCATATAAAGCATACGAATCAAAAATATACTCTTTTGCGATACTGTCCCATGCTCTAAACTTAAATCTATCTTGCATTCCGTTTTTCCTCTCTTTCGTAATAGTATTTTTCAAACTTAAGCATATTTAAACATTCGTGTAGTACGATTTTCGCCGTGCTATCCAGTACGATATTCCTTACTTTCCCGGTTTCGGCAAGTTCAATTAATTCGTCTGTTGTTAATTTGCATTTAAGGTTCATCGTTTATTTCCTTTCCTGAAACTCGGTGTTCGGCGTTCCGTATGATTATCAAGCGCTACAACGCCCCACATCACTGAATTAAAGACCATTATTGAATAGTCTGCTTCTGACACCGTACACGCATAACTTAATTTATCTAAGTTCGCAACTCTTCTCCAACGATTATTCATTTATTACCTAACTCCTTTCATTTCAGAAGTTTAAAAATCAACACCAATATAGCAATCAACAAAACAACCAGCACTGTGGCTGTAATAATCAAGAATTGCCATGAAATATGAGCAATTCCCAATGCTTTAAGCAAGTAAACAAACCAAAGAATTTTAAGCATCGTCCACTTCCTCCAACTCTACTTTGTCCCAGTCAATCGCTATGTCATCGCACTTTTTCAGTTCTTCAATTTCATCTTTAGTGAAATGAGCTTGCCACCCACTATCATCATCGTTGGTGCTAATCACGGGAGCACCGGTTTCACGGTTGAACGCTAAGTATTTATCCAAAAAGTAAACCGGATAATTTCCGGAAAAGACTTTGATTGCATACTTTTTGTCACTTGATTGGTGTTGCCGTTGCCCTGTGATTTCAAGTAATTCATCGTGAGTCACGTAATGTTCATTCCCACTGGCCATGCAAACTGTATATTTATCCGATTTTTCATTCGGATAGATAGCCGTAATTTGCTCAACGTTAATCAT
>ERZ1643250.1054-NODE-1054-length-25751-cov-77.014944_pt1 | contig 25751 bp, 20 predicted proteins | sample MGYA00579262_ERZ1643250 | MGnify/ENA primary metagenome ERZ1643250 (study PRJEB29033, sample SAMEA4952265) | chicken gut metagenome | biome: Broiler Chicken; feature: Gastrointestinal Tract; material: Caecum | place: Ireland | collected 2018 | study: Broiler... | reverse complement strand
CTCTCACTTGGAGACCGGGTTTGACAAGTACGCTGTTTCGTGAGGCGCTTACGTTACTTCTTCGTATGCCATTATATCACCTGCTTTATGTTTTCTTCAATTTCTCACATATCGCCAGCAGCTCCTCCAGCTTCTCCACAATGCATTTTTGCTCGGCAAGGGGTGGGAGTGGGATAGTTAGTCTTCTTATCGTATCCTGAGAAATGTTTTTCATTGATTCAGAAGTTCCAGTTGCCGCCTTACCAAACTGGTTCCGTGCCAATGGGGTTCGCAAGGCCCACAAGACATATCGAGGATAAACCAAATTTGTATAATGCAATCGTAGAACTTTATCAGATAGCATCAATCGTTTTGAAATATTATCTACAATGACACATCCGCCAACCAATGCTGCTGTATTTGCACGACAAATCAAAAAGTCGTTAGGGTGAATCGCATATGCTTCCACCCAAGAATCATTTGAATAACAGGTTTTACTTTCATTCTCCTGGAAGGTTCCCCATGTAACTGCACTCACCTTTATAATGCCGCATTGATTATCGTTTGGTGAAACCTCGTCACACTTAAAGCTTTTACCTGTGTCAATGAAATGTAAAAGCGATCCCAGCCTCACCCACATCCACCCCTCGGGTATCTCAAAGGGCTTCTCCTCCTCTGTGATCTCCGGCAGGGGTTTTTCTTTTTTGAGCTTCCCTTCCTTGATAAGCCGCTGCTTTTCGGCCTGGATCTGTTCATACAGCTCCTGCGCGGTGCCTTCTTCGGGGCGCTGTTCCACCAGTTTGCCCTGGATGGCCTGCTGGAGGATGGATTTTTTCATATCCTCGGGGAACCGGCGGTTGAAGTTCTCCAGTTTAGTCCAGGCCTGTTCATAGCGGTCCACCAGGGGCAGGAGTTCTTCAATTTTGGCGACGATGCGCTTTTGTTCGGCAAGGGGTGGGAGTGGAAAAATATACTGTGCCATACGTACCATAGTCAAAGTTGCAACGGTTGTCCCTCCCGAATTACTGCGGATTTGTCTCATCATCATCTCTGATGACATGATGTACTTTAAATATTCTGGCAAAATATGTCCGTAGTTTTCAAGACAAATCACACTTGCATCTTTGTAATAAAACTTATCCTTATCTTTAACTACATATGTTTTACCCAAGGTTCCAACCGCAGACACCATTAGATCACCTGATTGAGGCACACCTGATTTTGAAAATTCTTTATACAATTCTGGTGAAATAAACAACTCATTATCCACAAATCCGTCAGATGCCAACTTTGCAATTTCTCGTGCACGGTAAAATGGAACACCCTCTTTCTTCCAATCTGACTGATGCACTCTTCTTGCTGAAACAATGTTTACAACATTACCAAACCTCACCCACATCCACCCCTCAGGTATCTCAAAGGACTTCTCCTCCTCGGTAATCTCCGGCAGGGGCTTTTCTTTTTTGATTTTGCCCTCTTTTATCAGTCGCTGCTTTTCGGCCTGGATCTGGGCATACAGTTCCTGTGCGGTACCTTCCTCCGGGCGCTGCTCTACCAGTTTGCCCTGGATGGCAAGCTGTAAAATGCTGTTTTTAAGTTCCTGCGGGGTCATTCGGCGGCACCTCCCAGGGCAGCGGTAATTTCGGCCAGGACGCGGTCGATCTCGGCGTTCAGCGAGGCCCGCTGCTCCTCATAGCGGTGGATCAGGTCCAGCGGGGCCAGGATCTCTTCTTCCTCGTGGGGATAGCCGCACTGGTCCAGGTTGTAGCCCAGCTCTTCCTCCAGCTGCCGGACGGTGAACTGCCGGGCCTTGTCGAAGCCGTCCACCGTCAGCTCCTGACGGTCGTTCCACCACGCTTCCGCCGGGGCGAAGTGTTCGAGCTTCATGGGTTTGGTCTTGCTGAAGTGCTTGTACCCTTCGGGCATATCTAGCCGGTAAAACCAGGTGGAGCGGGTGGGGCCGGTGCGGTCAAAGAACAAAATATTGGTGGTGATGGAGGTGTAGGGCGAAAAGACGCTGCCCGGCAGGCGGATGATGGTGTGCAGGTTGAAATCAGCCAGCAGCTTCTTTTTGATGTTCAGCTTGGCGTTGTCGGTGCCGAACAGAAAACCGTCAGGCAGGATGACCGCCGCGCGGCCGCCGGGTTTGAGCCGGTACATGATCACCGACATAAACAGGTCGGCGGTCTCGCTGCTGGCCAGGTCGGCGGGAAAGTGGTTTTTCACGTCAGCCTTTTCACTGCCGCCGTAGGGCGGGTTCATCAGAACCACGTCGAAGCAGTCCTCCGAGGTGTAGTCCAGCACGTCGTGCAGCAGGGTATTGTCGTGGTAGACCTGGGGGTTGTCCAGGTTGTGCAACAGCAGGTTGGTGATGCAGAGCATATAGGGGAACTGCTTTTTCTCGATGCCATAGACGGAATTGCTGAAAGCCGCCTCGTCCTCGGTGGTCCTGACCTGCTTGTGCAGCTCTTTCAGCCAGCTGGTCAGAAAACCGCCGGTGCCGCAGGCAAAGTCCGCCATCCGCTCCCCGATTTTGGGGCAGATCATCCGGGCCATAAAGTCGGTGACGGCACGGGGCGTATAGAATTCGCCAGCCGTCCCGGCGCTTTGCAGCTCCTTCAGGATGGTCTCGTAAATCTCGCCGAAAGCGTGGCTTTCCTCGTAGTCGTCCAAGTGCAGCTCGTCAATGGTATTGATGACCTGCCGCAGCAGGACGCCGTCCTTCATATAGTTGTTGGCGTCGGCAAAGGTGGTCTGGACAATGGCCTTGCGGATGGGGGTATCGGCATCCACCGGCAGGTTTTTCAACGTCGGGAACAGGGTGTTGTTGACAAAATCAAGCAGTTTGTCGCCGGTCATCTCTTTTCCGTTTTTCTGGGCGGCCCAGTTTTCCCAGCGGCAGGGCTCGGGAATGATGGACTGGTAGTTCTCGTCCTCCCATTCCCAGTCCGCCTCTTTGGTGGCGTACACCTTCAAAAACAGCAGCCAGGCGATCTGTTCGATCCGCTGGGCGTCGCCGTTGATGCCGGCATCGTTGCGCATAATATCCCTCAGCCGCTTGATAAATCCAGATAAGTTACTCATAAAAATGATACCGCCTTAAACGTTTTGCTTTAAGTATGGAACAAAAGCATCGTAGAATTTCTTACTCCACTCTGCATGGAACTTGGCCATTCTTGTCCAATCCTCTTCGTTTTCGATACTTACTCCGTCGAGCGTGAGGACAATATAGGAACTCTTTTTATCATCCATTCTGAGCCAGGACACCGGTGTTCCAAGCCTCGTTTCAATCTCCTCTTTATGCTGAAACAGGAAATCAAAAGATTGTTTGTTCCTTTCTTTTTTGAAGTGTTCCAAACACAGCTTTATCTTCGCCACATTGTAATTTGCCACGCAGGCAAACGAGAATCCTCCAATTCCAAAGAAACCGTTGATCCAGTTTTCTTTGGATGTCGTACAACCCGAGAAACACCCATGTCCTGTACCGTCGTCATTGGCCTTCTGAATATAGGGCAAGGCAAATGCCCAATATTTTCGCCGCAACTCTGCGCGGGTCCCTGCTTCCTCGGCGCTCTTGTCTGTGTTTGAATCCTTTAGAATAAAGATTAGCGCTTCTTCATCTGCACCATAGGCTTTAAAGAATTTTCTTAGAAGAGAAATCTTGGTGACTGTACTGGTATTCCGCTCTACAAAAATATTCTCGTCGATTTTAAGAGCATTGCGCAGATCATCCGGATGGCTGCTTACATAGGCATCCAGTTCGTTATCAGGGTCTGATTTATAAGCCAGCCTCGACAGCACCGACCGGTCCTCTGTATGGAGGATTTTCAAAACCTGTTCCATCATATCGATCCAGCTGGTGACCGGCTGCTCCGTATTTTTATATCTGAAGCGCAAAATGTCCCGACCGCTCAGATCCACATCATCTCCCAGAGAATAGGAGTCCATTTGCTTTTCCGCCGGTCTATAATTTGTCTCGGGCATGGGCCAGATGGTCACCGCCCGCTGCATTAACAGCTGATTTCGTGCTTCTAGTTCGGCCAGCCCCCAATGCTGTTGCTGTCCGATCCAGCTGTTCAGGTAAAGATGACTATTGATAAACCCATTTTCCATATCTCGCTTTTCTGCGAATGGGCTGTTGCTGTATTTGGAATTGTATCCAGTCAGGGTTAGGTTTGCAATCCGGTGCAGCCACCGCTCATGGATCTTTTCATAATCTTCTCCCAACTCCTTGACCCATGCCGGAGTGAGATGCTGTGGCATGATATGTTCAATGGAGTAGACCCCCTTGTCAAATTGCTTGTAGACATTCTGGACTTCTACTGTGCCAAAATTCTCGAACCGTTCTAGGATGTAGATCTTGTTTTTGCTATTCATCTGGTAAACTGGACGAATGGTAAAAGCCTCCACAAACTCAGCATCATCCGGGAAACGGCCGCGGTCCGTCTTGGATTTAAGAGCATATTTAAACTTTTCCAGATAATTCGCTTCCGTACCATCGTAGCGGATGATTTCCCGATGAAGCATCAAAAAGATTTTGTTCAGGGCGTTGGTGGGCAGGTCACAGATACTTCGACGAAACAGATAATTTTCCGTTAGAAGGAAAATCTCCCTCACCTGCGCAAGGTCCAGCTTTCCTTCTGCTTGTAAGCGAAGCACTTCGAGAAAGAAGGGGCGGGTGACAGTAGTCTCCAAGCGATTTAACCGGTAAATACAGGCGTTTAGTGCCGTATCCGTCGTCTTGCCTTTAAGTAAAGTCTCATACCACCGTGCATAATCCAACAGCTCCTGAAGGAGCTGCTCGATCTCCAGCGCACGATCTTCCACAAAAGCCTTAAACGTGAAATAAACGTTGTTCATTGCAGGAATTATCTGCTGCTTGATACTCAGATAGTCCCGAATGAAACCGCTGACGTTGTAGCTGGTGTAAATTTCAATTTTATTCCAGTATTTTTCGTAAAAGTCATTTTGCTGCTTTGGCGGCTGGCCCATTAGGATAAAGTTCCGGATTTTATCACCTTCACTCAAAGCTACGCCAGTGGAGTTCAAGCTCTCAAAGATTAGCTGTGGGTTATCTTCCTGATTCAGGATAATGTTGATGATTTCAAGTTTTGTAATGGCGTCATAGAGTTCATCCAGGGTTACTTCTTCTTTCCGAAGCCGGGAGTAAAAATAATTGTAATTGATGGTAAGGTTGGAATCTGGGATATATCCTGATTCTTCGTCGAACAGCCGTCTAAAAGCTTCCCGATCATTTTTTACCGGCTTTAGTTTAATCCGGGTCTCATCTTCCTGCCACTCGTCGATCAAATAAGTTTTATAGATCTTTTCAGCAAGATTTCCTTTGGAAGGGGTGAGAATCCCTTGCTTCATCAAATTGTACATTGCAAGCAGCAATAACGAGATTGTAGTAAGCCGCTGCTGTCCATCAATCACAAGCAGTTCGTTGAATTCACCATCATTGTGAACCGATACAATGCTGCCAAAGAAGTGACTTTTCCTACCTTTGCGGACTACTTTTACCAAATCATTATACAACTGCTTGCAGTTTTCTGTCTTCCAGTCATAGTTCCTTTGGTATACAGGGATGACAAACCGTTTATCCGATCCCTGCATATATGCAACCAGTTTTGTCTCAGAACCCTTCATTTTTATTACACTATCCCTTCCTGATAAATCGCCTGTTCCAATTCTCGTACCGCTTTGAGATACCCTTCCTTCCCGCCAAAATAGCTTGCGATCTTGGCGGGCTTGCCCATCTTGAGGAAGGGGTCCAGCTTGAGGACTTCCGTTTTCTCGATCTCATAGATACCGATGTTGCAGTATTTATCCAGCAGCGCCTCCAGGACCTGATAGGCCGCGCCGCTGTACTTGCTCAGGAAGTCACGCTTTTTAACGTTGTTGGCCCGCTCCCTGCGGGTCAGGGGTTTCTTGTCGAACGCCACATGACAGATGAAGTCGAAGTCATCCACATCGGTCATCCCCTGCTCTGCTTTCACCTGTTCCAAGTCAATGCCCCGCTGGCGCAACAGATCGCGGATGGCTTCCTTCTTGTCTTGCGTGCTCCATTGGTGGATGAAGTTGTCCAGAGAGGCATACCGGCCAAGGATGTTTTCTTTGGTATAGTCTATGATGCTTTCCTGCCGCAGCAGTTTGCCGTCGGTGTCGTAGATGGAAACGGTTTTCTGAATGATACGGACCTTACAGCCGTTTTCGTCCACGATGGGGGTAGGCAGCTTTGCGCTGCCGTCGTGATCATCCTTGCCCGGCGTTTTTTCCTGCGGGGGCAGGTCCTTCCCTTGTCCTTTGGCTGTTCCGAATTCCTCGTCAATCTCCAGAGGGCCGTCCCAGTCGGGGTCAGCAAACAGCCGGGTGACGTTGCGGAAATCCATCACGGCGAAATGGGTCTTGCCCTCTTTTTCCCGCAGGCGGGTGCCCCGCCCAAGGATCTGCTTGAACTCGGTCATTGAGCCAATCATCTCATCCAGCACGATCAGCTTGGTCATTTTGATATCGGCCCCAGTGGACAGCAGTTTGGAGGTCGTTGCAATCACCGGATATTTCTCTGTTGTAGAACGGAAATAGTCCAACTTGCTCTTTCCGACCTCGTCGCTGCCGGTGATCCGCACCACATAGTCCGGGTTTTGTTTCACTATGTCCTGGTTCAACTGGGCCAGCATATCCCGCATACGCAGGGCGGCATCCTCAGTGGCGCAGAACACGATGGTGCGGGCCATCCGGTCGGTGCTCTTAAGGTATCGGGTGATCTCCTGGGCCACTTCGCGGATGCGGTCCTCTATGATGATGTTGTAGTCGTAGTCGCTGTTGGTATAGATGCGGTCAGGGATCTCATTGCCGTAGATGTCCAGCTGTCCCTTTCGAGGCCGCCAGCCCTCTCCAATGTTGGTCATAATATTGATGACCTTGAACGGCGCAAGAAAACCGTCCTCGATGCCTTCTTTCAGGCTGTAGGTATAGACAGGCTCGCCAAAATAGCTGAGGTTGGAGATGTATTTGGTTTCCTTGGGGGTGGCGGTCATGCCGATCTGCACAGCATCCGAGAAATATTCCAGCACCCGCCGCCAGCGGCTTTCCTCCTTGGCCGATCCTCGGTGACACTCGTCCACGATGATCAGGTCGAAGAAATCCGGCGCAAACAGCTCACTGAAGTGTTCCTGGTCATCGTCTCCCACCAGCTGCTGGTACAGGGAAAAATACACCTCATAGGATGTGACGGTGTTTTTCTGGTCCTTTTTCACATTGACCTTGTGGATGGTCTTTTGCAGCGGGGCAAAGTCCTGTTCGATGGATTGGTCCACCAGCATATTGCGGTCTGCCAGGTAAAAGACCTTGTGTACCGTTTCGCTCTTCAAAAGCCGGTAGACGATTTGGAATGCGGTGTAGGTTTTGCCGGTTCCGGTGGCCATCACCAGCAGCAGCCGTTTTTGTCCCCGGGCGATGGCGTCAATAGTCCGGTTGATGGCGATCCTCTGGTAGTAACGTGGCGGGTAGGTAGCCTGGCTGGAAAAATAGGGCTGTGCCATGGCCGCCTCCTGAGCGGGCGTCAGGCCGGATTCCCGCTTATAGCGGTCGGACAGTTCGGCCTCCGTGGGGAATTCATCCATTCTAAATTGCCGCTCGGCCCCGGTGAGGAAATCGTGCTCGGCAAAGCCGTCCCCATTGGAACTGAAAGCAAAGGGCAAATCCAGCATTTTGGCATAGTCCATCGCCTGCTGCAGCCCCGCCGATACCTGGTGATTGTTATCTTTTGCTTCCACCACTGCGATGGGATTGTTTGCGCTGAGGTAGAGCAGGTAATCCACCCGTTTGCCAGGCTGCCGCACCGCAAGGTTACCCTTCAGGCTGATCTTGCCATCGGTAATTTGGGTCTCCATGGTGATCTTTTGGCGTTCCCATTTGGAAGTCAACGCAGGGGTAATGTATTGCAGCTTAATATCCTCTTCTGTCATGTTCTGCTTCAGAATGATCGGCTCCATAAACGTCCCCCTTTTCCCTACATGACAGGAACAAACCATCGCGCTTCGACAAACTGTTTTATTCAGTATAGCATAATGGACAGGGCGGCTCAAGGTGACAGATGCCATTTTAGCAAAGATGCCGGGTCATAAATTGGACCGCTTTGTGTTTTCTTTTGCCCCACGGTCCTCTCCATCCTTGCGACGGCTACTCATTTATGGAGTAGCTGCCCGGCAATGCGCAAAGAACCGCTTGCCGCCCGTTGCAGCCGGAAGAATCCAAAGAAACCGCGCCGGGGTTTCGTGGCACACGACTTTGCTTGCAAAGTCTAGTGTGTTATACCTTTGCGAAGGAGAGGGCAGCAGAAGCAAACTCTGCATTTCCTGTTCAGGCGATGAAACCCACCAAAATGAAAGGCTGGCAGATGGTGCAAATTGCACCCGTCTGCCAGCCTTTCGCCCTCTGCGGAGCAAAGGTATACAAGCCCCGCCGCAGTGGCCGTCCTATTTCTTTGAGCGTTTTCCTCTCTGGCTGGCCCCACCTTTGAGCAGATTGGATTTCTTGCAAATCTCTACCAGCCAATGTTTCTCGTTGTCGGTCAGTTTGCTGTAATTGATTTGGTTCTGCTTGCAAAACAGCATCATCAGCTTTTCAACCTTGCTGCCCTTGACCTGTGAGATTTCCTCTAAAGATTCCTTGAATTCGGCTAAAGGAGACTCCACCGACGCACTGGACGTATCTTTGGAATGCTGCTGTTTGAGGTCAGTCAAAATTCGCTCCACATCATTACTCACAACACGGGCAAAGTATTCATCTTCGTCGATCTGCGCTGCCTTCAATGCCCGCAGAGTGTTGTCCTCTTTCGGGTCGTACTTCTCCACGATTGAGGTTCGTACCGATTCCAGCAAGGCGTTCAGGTTCCGAATCTGCATAGACACCATACCGTCCACATAAATCTCCATATCCGCCATCAGGCGCGGGAACTCCGGGTGGGTAATAAGCTCACAGAAAAGCCGGTTGTTTATCCTTCCACTTTTTAGCATTTCTATTGCTTCATCGCTCAGATGCAAGTCCGCAAGGACTGCGTCTGAGCGATTTTTGTTTTCCACCAGACCCAAAAGGTAATCTGTCATCACATCATAGAAACCCGCCAGCTTAGTGATGGCAAACAGGCTTATGTCCCCTGATTCATTTGTCTCATACTTGCCAAGGGCCGCTTTTGACAGGCCCGTTTGAGCTGCCAGTTCCTCCAGAGTGCAGCCCCGTTCAATGCGCAGGTCCTTGAGGCGTTCGCCTAACGTCAGCTTTGTATGCATTTCTTACCTCCATCCGATGGGTGGGTTGGCGATTTATCATTTTAGTATACCATATTAATGCTGTTTTGTCCAAGAGCGTGGAAATCGAGGGGTTTTGAGGCAAATTTCCAACCTCTTGGACATACGGGAAAGCTCTGGATTTTCTGTTATACTGTCTCCAATGTAAAATTGAATGACCGTCCTCACCGCCCAAACCGCCACGACCTCCACCCGGAGCGAGCGCCCGAAAGGGATGGCACAGCGCCCTCAGAGATGAGTGGTTGCCTGCCAGAAGCGATGAGGGAGGACCGGCAAACTTTATCCGACCGGGCACACGGCAAGGCACCGTGTGCCCTCACCCTGTTAAGATTGCGAGGTGTAAATGATTCTTTTTAAGACAGTAAAAGAATCTATCACTGTCAAGCAGGCCGCGGCCCTGTACGGCCTGCCCATCACGACCACCGGGATGACCCGGTGCCCCTTCCATGAGGACCACACCCCCAGCATGAAGCTGAACGACGCCTATTATTACTGTTTCGGCTGCGGAGCCACCGGCGACGTGATCGACCTCACCGCCCACATATTCGACCTTAGCAGCCTACAGGCTGCCCGGAAACTGGTTCAGGATTTTGACCTCAGCCCGGACAAGCCCCCATCCGGCGCGGTTACACTGCCCAAGCCGCTCACCGCCATTTTCGATACCCAGCAAGAGGATATTGCCTACTGTCTACGGGTCCTCCATGACTACCGCGACCTGCTGACCCAGTGGCAGACAGAGTTTGCTCCCCTCTCCCCGGAGGAACCGCTGAACGAGCGCTTCGTGGAAGCTTTGCACATGTTGGATGTCGTAGATGACCTTATGGATTGTCTGGCTTTTGGGCCGCCCTCCCAGAAGGCGGCCGCTGCCAAGCGCCTGCTGGATGGTCAACTTCTGCCCAGAATGGAAGCCCGCTTGGACACCCTCAAAGCAAAGGAGGTCGCATGAAAAGCAAAACCTACCGGCCCAGCTCCAACGACCCAGTTTGGCTGGAAGAAGGGCATCGAATCAACGAAGCGGTTTTCTGTGAGACCTTCATGTCCACACACAAAATCATTTTCTGCAACGGCTCTTTCTTTACCGAAGATGGCCGTGTCACCGACGAAATGCCTCTGCGCAGCATGATCTATGAGGAATTACGAGACTATGCCAGCAGCAACGTAGCCCGCAAGGTGGGCAATATCCTGGACTTGCTCAAGCTTTCTGCCCAGGTGGATAACTTCCGTCCAGTCACCAACTGCATCCACCTGGCCAATGGAACCCTGCACTTGGATGGAAGTTTTCAGGAGGGCAAGCCGGAAGTGGTCCGCAACCGGCTTCCCGTTCGGTATAACCCCGCAGTGGCCCAGCCTGTCCACTGGCTGCGGTTCCTGTCCGCCCTGCTCTACCCCGAAGATATTCCCACGGTTCAAGAATTTATCGGGTACTGCCTTATCCCCAGCAATAAGGGCCAGAGGATGATGGTCCTCAAGGGCCGCGGCGGTGAGGGCAAAAGCCAGATCGGCGTGGTGTTGTCCAGGCTGTTCGGCACCAATATGAAAGACGGCAGCATCGGCAAAATATCAGAAAACCGCTTTGCCCGGGCCGATCTCGAGCACATCCTGCTCTGCGTGGATGACGATATGCGCATCGAAGCCCTGCGGCAGACAAACTACGTCAAATCCATTGTCACCGCCCAGGGCCAGATGGATCTGGAACGCAAGGGTAAGCAGAGCTACCAGGGCTGGATGTATGCCCGGCTGTTGGCGTTCAGCAATGGAGACCTACAGGCTCTCTATGACCGCAGCGACGGTTTCTACCGGCGGCAGCTAGTCCTGACCACCAGGGACAAGCCCGCCGACCGGGTGGATGACCCGGATATCGCCGAGAAGATGGCTGCCGAGGCCGAAGGGATTTTTCTGTGGGCCTTTGAGGGCCTGCAGCGTCTCGTTCGGAACGGCTTCAAGTTCACCGAGAGCGACCGCGCCCGGCGCAACCGGGAGCTGGTCAAGCGGGACAGCAACAACTTCTTCGACTTCATGGAGGCAGAAGATTATATCCGCCTCAAGGCGGATGCCTGTATCAGCTCCAAAGACCTCTATGCCATTTATAAGATGTGGTGTGAGGAGAACAACCTGGTACCCCTGAAAGCCCGGAGCTTCAGCGATAACCTGATCGCCAATCTGAAAAAGTACAACCTGGAGCACACCAACAATATTGTCAACTCGGCAGGCCGCCGTGTATGGGGCTACCTGGGAATTGAAGCCCTGGTCCGGCCGGAGATGCCTACCTCTTCCTGGGGATAAAACTGTATATGGGAGAACTTGGCCTTTTTGCTATGTACGTATGTACGAGGCCAGTACAGACGCATCCGGCATAAGGCTCCAGAGAGTGTAACCGTTTGTTACTCCCTTGAAGTGGCTGTGACCAAATTGGTCACTACCAGAATCTCTTGATTTGACGCTCGAGTTCTGATTCACGAAATTGAAGTGGCTGTTCCCATTTTGGGAACAGCCAAAATCATGTATATGGGAGCACTTCGCCTTTTTGCTATGTACGTATGTACGAAGTCTGTACACGCACGTACATAGCGAAAATCCTAAAACACGCCATATACGCAAATCCTTTATAAGGCTAAAGTGGTAGTGGGCATTTTGTCCACTACCACACTGAGTTGATCAAATTTTCACGGTGGCAACTCGGCTTTAGTGGCAGTGGATCTTTTCGGAAGTGCATCTGCTTTGGTCCAATCCTTGTAATCAAGTGGTCAATTTGACCACTTGATCTTGCACAATAGAAGTTCGAGTTGATGTAAAAGAATCAACGGACAGATTTTGTCCGTTGATTTTCTGGAATGCCGAGATGTTCACCTTTCACCGCTATGTACGCACTAACCCCCCGTACGCACGTACATAGCGAAAAGCCCAAAACGTGCTATATACGCAATCCTTTATGACACTGAAGTGGCCTGGGTCAAAATGACCCAAGCCACTCCTCTCCGATCAAGTTCCCATTTTGAGAACTTGATTTGAGATGGAACACCTTCTATCCCCTTATATAAATCAGTTGGTCATTTTGACCAACTGATAAAAGAGGATGTATCAATAATCAAGTGGTCAAAATGAACACTTGATTTTAGTTTGGTTGGTGCTGGACATTTTGTCCAGCACCACTTTTGTAATCGAAGCTCATCCATCCAAAAGAAAGGAGTTTGTACTATGCCCGTCACCAATATGATTGAATTGCCAAAAAGGAGGGCCGTCCTTGAGCCAACCACAATATGCCATCATGCGCTTCGCCAAGTACAAGGGGCCGGAGATATCCAACATCGAAGCCCACAACGAGCGTACTAAAGAAAAGTACGCCAGCAACCCTGATATTGACCGCTCCCGCAGCAAGTACAACTTCCACCTGATCGAGCCAACCGGCAGGTATAGGGCAGAGGCCGAGAATCAAATCCAGGCTGCCGGATGCCGTACCCGAACAGACAGCGTCCGGGTGGTGGAGGTTCTGTTCACCGCTACGCCGGAGTTTTTCAAAGGCAAGAAGCTGCCCGAAGTCCGGCGCTACTTTGAAGAAGTGCTCTGCTTCTTCGAGCAATACCAATCCAGAGAAACGATCATCTCCGCCGTGGTGCATATGGACGAGAAAACGCCCCATATGCACCTTTCCTTTGTCCCCTTGACGCCAGACGGCCGGCTCAGTGCCAAGGAGATCGTGGGCAACAAAAAGAAGCTGACCTGGTGGCAGGACAAGTTCTGGGAACACGTGGTCCAAAAATACCCCGACCTGGAGCGCGGCGAGAGCGCAAGCCAGACGGGACGCGACCACATCCCACCCCGCATTTTCAAGGAGATGACCCGCCTCAACAAGCAGCGCCAGAAGTTGGAGGAACTGCTTACCGGCATCGGGCCTCTTAATAGCAAAAAGCGGGCCGCCGAAATCTCCAAACTGCTGGACGGTTATATCCCGGCTGTGGAGAAGATGCACACTCAGCTCAAGAAGTACAACGTAGCCTTCACCGAGACGGCCACAGAGAACAAGCAACTGAAAAAGAAGGCCGCCGAGTTGGAGCAATCTCTGGAAGCCGCCACCAAAACCAGCGTCCTCAAGGAGCTGCGGGACGCACAGCTCCGGCGCGATTATGAGGATGCTCTGGCATTGCTGGAACGGATACCGAAAGAGGTTTTGGACGAATTCAGGAGGCCCAAAGCCGCCCAGCGTACTGCCGAACTTTGAACCATGAAAAGGAGAATGCCAATGAAGAAAAATAACAACACACCCACAAATTTCACCTCAGAAACCTTGCAAAACACCCCCGAAACCGGTACAATGGAATCAGTCACCCAAAACAATGCCGTCAAGTCTCCGAACTCTGACCTGAAACAGCCCGAACGGAAAGCCTGTGTCTACACGGTGGAGGAGGTGGCGCAGATGCTGGCCATCAGCCTGCGCTCTGCCTATAACCTGTGCAACAGCACCACCGAGTTCCGTGTCTTACGGGTAGGCGGAAGCATCCGCGTCCCCAAGGACAGTTTTCACGCCTGGCTGTTCCGGGCAGCCTGACAAGGAGGCAGTTATGGCATATATCACAAAACGAGGCGGCTCTTATGGCGTCCGCTACACCTACCAGGACGAGCACGGCAAAAGCTGCGACAAATGGGAGAGTTTTTCCACCAAAGAGGAGGCGATGAAGCGTAAAAAGCAGATAGAGCATGAGCTGGCCAGCGGCACCTTCCTGATCCCTTCAACGGTAACGGTCGGTGAGTTCCTGATGGACTGGCTGCCCAAACAGTGCAGCAAGCATAAGTGGGCACCCAAGACTTATCAGTCCAATCTGTCCACCATCCAAAACCTTATTGTTCCCTATATCGGAAACATGGAGATGCAGAAGCTCAAGCCTTATCACTTGGAGAACCTGTACAGCACTCTGAGCAAGACGCCTTGCGGCCAGTATATCGAAGGCAAAAAGCAGAAGCTGACCCCCAAACAAAAGCAGCGGCTGCTTTCCGGTACCACCATCCATGAGGTCCACCGATTGCTGCACACCGCATTCCTCTATGCGGTGGAGTGGGGCATTCTACTGAAAAGCCCCGTCCCTCTGGAAGGCCCCAAAAAGACTACCCAGGAGCGGAGCATCTGGAGCGTTGAGGAAATGCGGGCGGCCCTCGCCAGCATGGAGGATCCTATCCTTCATCTGGCGGTCCACCTGACTCTGGTTGGCGCACTGCGGGAAGGCGAAGTGGCAGGGCTTACCCCGGAGGACATCGACTTTGACGTCGCCGGCGGGGTCGGCACCTTTTCAGTCAACAAGTCGATGCAGCGGGTACAGAAAGAATCTCTAAGCCAAGTAGGCGACAGTTGTGTGTTAAAAGCATTTGAGGACAAGCGGGAGGGCAGCAAGACCCTTCTGATTCTAAAAAGCACCAAAACAGATGCTTCTCGCCGAATCATCTTCCTGACCACCGCCCTTCGGGAGGAACTAAAATGCTGGCTGGAACAGTTAAAGGCCGACAAGGCTCGTGCCCCAGAGCGCTACCACGACAGTGGAACGCTCTTGCGCCTGCCCAACGGTCAGGCCGTGGAGCCGGTCCTCATCCGCAAAAAGTTCCTCAAATGGCAGGACGCGCACCCGGAATTTCCCCGCATCGTCTTTCATGGGCTGCGGCATTCCAGTGCCACCTACCAGCTGATGATCTCGGGCGGCGATGTGAAAGCCGTACAAGGCACGACAGGCCATGCCAGCGCGGATATGCTGGTCAATACCTATGCCCATATCCAGCAGACTTCCCGCAAAGAGCTGGGACAAAAGTTCGAGGAGAGCTTTTACAAGGAAGCCGGTAAGCCCGCTCAACCGTCTGAGATAGCCGGTGAGGCCGCCATCTCCATGTCCGCCTTGCTCGATCTGTTGAATAACGCCGATCCTGCGGTGAAGGCACAGCTTCGCCTGGCCCTCATGACCTGATGCAAATTCGGGCACAAACTGCAAAGGAATTCCACAGGATATAAAATCCTCCTGCGAAAAGCCTGACCGTGCAGAAACCGTGCACCGACCGTGCACTCCCCGCCTTTGGGCGGGTACATAAAAAGAAAAAGCGTCAAATCTTACGATTCAACGCTTTTCTTTGGTGCGCTCGCGGGAACTCGAATCCCGGGCCCTCTGATTAAAAGGACTTTCTAGGCAACATTCGTCAAATCAGCAATTCTCGAAATATCATCATTTTCTATTTATTATCGTAATTTTATTTTTGTTGCTCTTTGCATTGTTTGCATTCCATGTATCGCTTTGCATCCATAATACAGGCATTCCGATGTGCAAAATGTGTGCAAAAATGTGCAGAGAGGCTATATGGACAAATCGTTCACTGGTTCTTCGGCAGGGGTCAAGGCACACAGAGCGGCCGCCCATCACGCTACATGGCATGGCGGGCGGCCGCTGTTTTTATTGTAATTTTATAAACTGATAGGCTCCGTATTTAATCTCTTCCACAAAGCCACGTGTTTTTAGATCTCTTATAATTGCATTTGCCCTCGAGGTTTTAACATGATAAAGTTCCGCAACATTGATTGAGTGGAACGGATATTGATACCGATATCGTTTAAACAATTCCAGCGTGTTTCGGATTGTCTTTGAAGAAAAGTTGGTTGCTTTTAGCCTGTTTTGAAAATCCAGCATCTCCATATCTTCATCTAGAGGTCTCTCAGTTTCCTCTTTAAGAGATACACTTGCCACTTTTGTACCCGAGGTTGCCACTTCTGGGGTGGAGGATGCTACATTTCCAAGAGAGGTTGCCACTTTCATTGCTATCTGTGCCGGTTCTGCCACACTCCGGTTGGGCAGGGTGACAAGGAAAATGTCGGAATCCGAGTAGAACGAAGGCTTTTGGGTGACCTCGGCGTAGGAATTGAGAATCCGGTCGATGCCGCTGCCCCGGCGCTCCATCAGGTCCAGCCGTGAGAATACGTCGGAGATCACCTGATTACGCCGCATAGAGGGGATGTGGTGCAGGTCCATATCCTGGATGCGCTGGCCATTCATCATGCCGCCCGGTGAAAAAATCTCCAGCCGGTCATCGAAGATGTCCACATGGATCTCCGAGCCCAAAATCTGGTAGTCTCGGTGGATCAGCGCGTTGACCAGCACCTCGCGGACCGCCTTGTAGGGGTAGTCGCTGCACTCTTCCCGCCGCATTCCCCGGATGCTCCAGGGGTTTTTGCTGTTGTTGCGGATGAAATCCTCCGCATTTTGCAGCAGCGTGATAAGGCTGGCCCCCTGGAACTCCTTATCATCCAGCGCGTCCTCGTCGATGTTTCCCTTGCAGTTTCCCTTCCAGCGGGTGCAGAACACCCGGGACTGCCTCAGCACGCCCTGGTCGCAGAGCAACAGGCCGCCATTGGTCACCTGGCCGTCCAGCGTCACCAGCCCGGCCGATGGCAGCTCCTTGGCAAGGTCGAACTCCTCGTGCCTGAGGTTTTTGAAGGTCGCCGCAAGCAATGTGAAACTAACATCTCCCACCCGGTAGGGGCTGGGCAGCGCGTCAAAGGTCTGATTCCTCCCCTTCAGGATCAGTTCATTCAGTTCCCACGTGGTCGCCTCCAGCGACTGGTCGCCGTGCCGCACGTAGGCAACACGGACTCCATCCGCCGCATAATAGTATGGGTAGGCCGGGCCATTCTGGACCTCCAGGTCCACACAGACTTTGCCTTCGATTTCGACCACCTGCACCATATAACGGGGCGCCGGGTCGATGCGGGCTTTGATCAATTCAGTCACCTTGCTGATGACGGCCTGCGGGTCTGCAAGACCTGCCACAGTCCGCGGCTCGTTCTTGACGCCAAAGATCAAATGCCCGCCGTGGGTATTGGCGAAGGCAGAGACCGATTTTAGCCAGCTGCGCGGCTTCTTTTCTTCCAGCTGCTCTTTGTAGTCCGCCTTGGAGGCTTCGATGTAGAGGATGTTTTGAGAGGTCATTGAATCACCTGCCTTGTTTTATTGCAATCATGCTCATCGTCATTTTTACGCCACCATATGATCCGTCCACAGCTCGCACTGGCCGATCACCGTATCGATCGCGGTGTCATAGTCCTCGGGCGGGTAGCGGTGTTTTTTCAGCAGGCGCTTGACCATTTTGCGCATGGCGGCGCGGGCGGAGACCTTCTTCTGCCAGTCGATGGTGCGGTTTTTGCGCAGCATCTCGGTCAGCTCCCGGGTCAGGTCGATCAGATCGTTGTTCTGGTAGAAGTCCTGGATATGCTCGGGTTTTGTGAGAGCGTCATAAAAGGCCAGCTCCTCCTGGGTGAGACCCAGCTTTTCACCACTGCTATGCTGCTCGGCGATCTCTTGGGCTGTTTTCAGCAGTTCCTGGATGACCTCCTCGTTGGTGATGAGACCATTGTAATAGGAGTTCATCAGTTTGGTGATCTTTTCCGAGAACTTTTGGGACTGGACCAGGTTGGTCCGCTTATAAACCGACACCTGCTCGGCCATCAGCTTTTTCAGGATCTCCACCGCGATGTTCTTTTCCTTCATGTGGGCGATCTCGTCCAGCACGGCAGGGTCAAAGAGGCTGACGCTCTTGTCCTCCTCTTTGCTGTCGAACAGGCTGATGACCCCCTGGCTCTGGATGCTGGCCTTGAGCAGCTCGTTGATCTGGGCGTTGATCTCCCGGAGAGACAAGGTCTTGCCGCCGGCGCCGCCATAGGTGATTTTGACGCAGGTGGTCCGCACTGCTTCCATATAGGCGGCCTCGTGCATCTCCTGGTCGGTGGTCATGCTGGCGCAGAGGGAATGCGCCTGCCTGAGCAGCAGCGCTTCCTTCAGGAACAGGTCTTTCCGTTTTGCGGCCCGCGCATCCAGCACAAAGTCCGCGCCGCCGGTCACCAGGCGAGCCATTTCCAGCGGCGTGCCGCCCGCAAACCCGCTGAAATCGAAGCCATGCAGCAGGTCCTTGCAGACCTGCAATTTCTCCTGGAACTTGGGGTAGGCTACCTTGGCAATGTCCATATCTCCATAGTTGGACTGGTCCCGCTTGGTGTATTCCTTCATGGCGGCCTTGAGGGCCGAGGCGATGCCCACATAGTCCACGATCAGGCCGCCCTCTTTGTCCTGAAAGACCCGGTTGACCCGGGCGATGGCCTGCATCAGGTTATAGCCGTGCATCGGCTTGTAGATGTACATGGTGGCCAGGGAGGGCACGTCAAAGCCGGTCAGCCACATATCCACTACGATGGCGATCTTCATGGGGTCGCTGTTGTCCTTGAACTTGCGGGCCAGCTCCTCCTTGTGGGCTTTGGTGCCGATGATCTCCTTCCAGTCCTCGGGGTCGCTGTTGCCGCTGGTCATGACCACACCCACCTTCTCCCGCCAGGCGGGGCGCAGCTGTAGTATCTTGCGGTAGATCTTCATGGCGATGGGCCGTGAATAGGCCACGATCATGGCCTTGCCGGTGAGGAGGCCCGCCCGGTATTTTTCGTAGTGCTCCACGATGTCCTCACAGAGGGACTGGATGGTGGAGTCCGCCCCCAGCACGCTCTCCATCTGGCCCAGCATCTTCTTGCTCTTTTCGATGGTCAGCGGGTCCGACTCCTGCTCCAGGGCGTCGTATGTAGCATCTATCAGGGCCAGGGTGTTCTGGTCCAGATGCAGCTGGATCACCCGGCTCTCGTAGTAGACCGGGCGGGTGGCTCCGTCCTCCACCGCCTGGGTCATGTCGTAGATGTCGATGTAATCGCCGAACACTTCCCGGGTGTTGCGATCCTTGGCCGAAATGGGGGTGCCGGTAAAGCCCACATAGGTGGCATTGGGCAGCGCCTCCCGGATGATGCGGGCGTTGCCCACCACGGTGCGGGCCTCCTTTTCGCCCTGGGCGTTCTCCTGCAGCACCAGCTTTTCCTCAAAGCCGTACTGGCCGCGGTGGGCCTCGTCCGCCATCACCACAATGTTCCGCCGCTGGGACAGCGGCTTTTCGCCCCGCTCGAACTTGAACATGGTGGTGAAAATGATGCCGTTGGCCTGGCGGCCGTCCAGCAGCTTTTTCAGATGCTCCTTGCTCTCGGCCTGCACCGGGGTCTGCCGCAGAAATTCCGCGCAGCGGGCAAACTGGGTGTAGAGCTGGTCGTCCAGGTCGATGCGGTCGGTCATCACCACGATGGTGGGGCTGTCCAGCGCGGTCTGCAGCAGATGGGCGTAGAACACCATGGACAGCGACTTGCCGCTGCCCTGGGTATGCCAGAACACGCCGCCCTTGCCGTCGGTGCGGGCGGCCTGCCGGGCCCGCTCCACCGCCTTGCGCACCGCGAAATACTGGTGATACCCCGCCAGTATCTTGGCCGGCTTCTGGCTGTCCCCCGAAAAGAGGATGAAGTTTTGCAAAATGTCCAGCAACCGCTCTTTCTGGAACATCCCCTCGTAAAAGGTCTCGAACTGCACCACGGCGGTGTCCTCGGCCTGGTCGGCGCTTTTCCGCTTCCACTGCATGAAGCGGTCCAGCCCCGAGGTGATGGTGCCGGCCATATTGGTGGACAGGTCGCTGATGACGCAGATGGCATTGTAATAGAACAGCGAGGGGATGTCCTGCATGTAGTTGCGGATCTGCCGGTAGGCATTTTCGGTGCCGGCCCCCTCCTGGGAGGGGCTTTTCAGCTCCATCAGCACGAGCGGCAGCCCGTTGATGAACAAGATCACATCCGGCCGGCGGGTATTGCCGTTTTCCACGAAGGTATACTGGTTCACCACCAAAAACTCGTTGTTCTCCGGCCGGTCATAGTCCACCAGCCGCACGATCCCCGACCGCTCTTCCCCGCCCTGGACATACTTCACCGTGATGCCGTTCTGCAGCCAGTCCATAAAGACCCGGTTTTTCTGCACAAGGCTCCCGCTGTCCAGGCTGTTCAGTTTCAGCACCGCCTCGTCGATGGCCTGCCCCGGCAAGGCCCCATTGATCCGCCGCAGGCTGGCCTCCAGCTGGTCATCCAGCAGCGGGCTGGTGTAATCTTCCCGGTCCAGATCGGGGGCGTAGATATGGGTATACCCCATGGTTTCAAACAGTTCGATGACGGCCTGTTCAAAGGTATCCTCGGTAAAGATGGCGGGCATGGTGGGTCACCTCTTATAAATAAATAATGGTTTGAGCAAATTTTAATAGCCTGTCACATATATCAAATGTTCTTTGAGTGTAACTTGCAGAGGATTGATTTGCAAGAGTAGATATGTCATTTCGTATTGTTATATACAACCCCATGCCAATATATTGTGAGATTATTTGCAAAGTTGAGTTTATATAATTTATCCAAATATTAAACTGTTCAGGAGTAACATCGTAAGCATTTAACATAGAAGGATGGTTATTAAAGTGGGCATAATGATTCCTTGCTTTTGTTGGCGCACTATCTACGACGTTCATAAGAGCATCTATAATCATTTTTTTAATTTTCTGATCCATTCTTGATTCCCTCCACTTCGGGGTTTTGAATAATTGGATGAGCTGTTGCATTAAGATTATATTTTCTAACGTCTATATCATGTTGCAACTGAGCATCATTAAGTTCATCATGAAGGGTGGTTCTGCGAAATTTAATCCAACTTCCTTCTATATTGTATAGAATCAAGAAAATCAAAAGTATCCAAACTAAAAACAAAATATTATTTCCATCAAAGTCATTAAAAAATTGCATTGAAACACATATTTCCCAATTGCAAATGACATATGTAGTCAATATTCCTAAAACCAGTGCATAAATCAGCGTGTTTTGGTATTTAAGAATCCATTTTACAAATGCATTCCATTTCTTTTCATGACAGCACATTTTGCATTCGTTACAGAAACGATTGTTGTTACCCATTTAACTTCATCTCCTTTCAGAAAGCCCGATAGTACCAAGTTCAAAGGAATCTTCGGCAAAGATAACGCATATGGCAGGTTGCCTTTTTAATCATTCAGTTGCAATTCCTGTTCCATTGATGTAATGTAGTTTTTTTCAAACAATTCACACAAATCACAATATTCCTGTTTTAATTTCCTGGCTTTACTTGATAAAATCGCACCTATTTCTTTATCATTTGATGATGCAGTTGCAAAAATCAAATCCATGCCTTTGTCTATTATCTGTTGAGGAATCTCAGAACTATAATTAGAAAATAAAAACTCGCCAGATATAACCGTCATCTGCTTTGATTTTAATTTTGCCGCTAACACAGAGGCATTAATATCTTTTGTGATATCTTCAGGATCGTCCATATATACTCTAAAGCAAGTTTGAATTCCCTTGTCACCATTCAATTCTTTCATCTGATTTGCGCATACTAGAAAATCCTGAATAGTAGTATAGCAAATATACCTTTTTTCAAATAAAGCTATCTTATTCTGTTTGTCTGCCACTCGAACTGCATACCGAATAGCCATAAAAGAAGCAAATACACTTAAAATTGATACAAGAATTCCAGCCCACGCAGCCACTCCCGAAACGGCGTCCCAGTTATTTTCCAGCTCTGGTGCGTAAGTGATCCGCCAGCCAAACATCAGCATAACTAATACTACTCCAACCGCCAGTACTACCACAGCGACTGCTACTTTTAGCGGAAACCATCTTGTCTTGGTAAACTGCTTCAATTTTTCTATTAGGTTATCTTTCCGTTTTATGTTTTCTTTATCTTCTGTTTTTTCTACTTTTTCTTCGTTCATAATATTTCCCCCGTCATCAGCTTTGGAAGCAGTGTATCCCTTAGCAAAGAGAGTCTTGCATTTTCTTTCCGATTGCTTTCTATCAGCTGAAACATTGGCAATACAGCCGCATTAAAGTTTTTCAATTCATTTTCAGATGGCAAGCAAACTGAGTATGTCATAATCTGTTTTTTATCGCCCCGGGGCATTTTTGTTCCTTTGGAGCCTGCCACCATGAAATCAAAAAATTTATCTGCGTAGAGAGTACAATATAGGTACGCTGACAACTCTGGTATTTTAGGCACAAAACACAAGACATCCGCGGAGCATCCGCCTTCACACTGGCAATACAGAATCTTTTTAAAGTATGGCCGAATATTTGAAACCAGCACACTACCAATATGACAAGCCGTTGTCTGTTCAACCGCTGGAAGATTTGCAGCTTCTGTTGTGCCCTTTTTGTCAGACAACATATTTTCTGTAGAGAAGTAATTTCTAACACTTATCTCCGAAACTGCTATCTTATCCTTTGAGAAATCGCATAAATCGGCAAGTACTCCTGTATTATTAGCTTCAGAAAAATATTTTTGATATAGTGCCTGAGTTTGCCGCTCTAAATTATCGTTTATCTTGTTGTTCAAATATACCTTTCGATCAATCACAGCTAGGTAGTCTCCGATTGCTTTTTGTACAATCATATCGGGAAGTGATATTATCATTTCTTTTAAGTCTTTTACAGTAACGTGACCAAGACCTGTTGTCTGCTTATTTGATGCAATAGCGGTAAACTTTGGTTTTAATGACTTTAACAAATAATATAAATAATTTTTATCAACAAAACATTTTGGCGTGACTTTAAAAATATGCTGATTAAGCCAACCATCAGGAAGATCATACCAGAATACGTCAATAGATGTTTCAGGGTTCCCCGACCAAGAAAAAACCATGTCACCCTTTGTTAAAGATACTGCGCTTCCATAATCGCCTTGTGTAAATTGAGTTTGGCCGGTAATACCATTTTTCAATTCTGCAATTTTGATAACCGGTTTTCCTGTTGCAGAAAAATCTATCTTTTTGAAAGCTAGGCCATTTTTCCAATCTGCCAATTCAAATAAAGAGAATTCCTTACATTTCATACCCAATCGCCCCCAGTTGCTCCTTGATCTGCGCCTCCAGCTGGTGGGACTGGGCGAACAGGTCGGACAGTTCCCCGGTCAGGCGGGCCATCTTTTCCTCAAAGGGCTCGCCGTCGTCGGCCTGTTCCTCGATGCCCACATAGCGCCCCGGCGTGAGGATGTAGTCCTGCCGGGCGATTTCCTCGGTAGCAGCCACCGCGCAGAAGCCCTTGACGTCCTCCAGCGTGCCGGCTGCAAAAGCCTGGTAGGTGGCGGCAATCTTCTGGATGTCGGCATCGGTCAGCTCACGCAGCTTGCGGGTGACCATAGTGCCCATCTTGCGGGCGTCGATGAAAAGGGTCTTGCCCGGCTGCTTTTTGTTTTTGGTGATGAACCAGAGGGATACCGGGATCTGGGTGGTGTAGAACAGCTGCCCCGGCAGGGCGACGATGCAGTCCACCAAGTCAGCGTCCACGATGTTTTTGCGGATGTCGCCCTCGCCCCCCGACTGGGAGGACAGGGAGCCGTTGGCCAGTACAATGCCCATCCGGCCGCCGGGGGCCAGGTGGCAGATCATGTGCTGGATCCAGGCAAAGTTGGCGTTGCCGGCCGGGGGCAGGCCGTACTGCCAGCGGACGTCGTCCTTGAGCTGGTCCGCGCCCCAGCCCGAGAGATTGAAGGGCGGGTTGGCCATGATGTAATCGGCCCGCAGGGTGGGGTGGAGGTCGTTCAGGAAGGTGTCAGCGGCATACTTGCCCAGGTCCGGTTCGATGCCACGGATGGCAAGGTTCATCTGGGCCAGCTTCCAGGTGGTGGGGTTGGCGTCCTGGCCGTACACCGAGATGTCGTTGATGTTGCCGCTGTGGTTCTCGATGAACTTGGCCGACTGTACGAACATCCCGCCACTGCCGCAGCAGGGGTCGTAGACGCGGCCGCGGAAGGGCTGCAGCACCTCCACCAGGGTGCGCACCACGCAGGACGGCGTGAAGAACTCGCCGCCGCGCTTGCCCTCCTGCTCGGCAAACATAGACAGGCAGTATTCGTAGGTGCGGCCCAGAATGTCCTTCTCGCTGCCGCTGTCGATCATCTTGATATTGGTGAACAGGTCCACCACGTCCCCCAGGCGGCGCTTGTCCAGCTCGGGACGGGCAAAATTTTTTGGCAGGATGTCCTTCAGGCGGGGGTTCTCCTTCTCGATGGCCCGCATGGCGTTGTCGATCACCAGGCCGATCTCGGGGCTGTGGGCTTTGGCGGCGATTTCCTCCCACCGCGCCCCCTGCGGGACGTAGAAGATCCCCTCGGCGAGGTACTCGTCCTGGTCGTTTTCGAAGCCGTCGCCCTCGGTTACCAGCTGCTTATATTTATCCTCAAAGCGGTCCGAGATGTATTTCAGAAAAATCAGCCCCAAGACCACGCTCTTGTATTCCGATGCGTCCAGGTTGCCGCGCAGCACGCAGGCAGCGTCCCAAATCTGCTTTTCAAACCCAATGTCGGCGGTGTTTTTCTCTGCCATGGTGTAAACCTCCGTCTTTTTCGATCACAATCCATTTTATAGTATAGCACGCCGCGGGCGGCTTGTCAGGGGGCGTTTCACTTTTGTGTGATTCAACAAACCAGGCGTGGTGTATTCGTGAAATCGTCCAAAATCCGAGTCAAGCCATTGACACTTCGCCCCTCCCATGGTATCCTCTAACCCATATAAACCACTTCACTGTGATAAACTACCGCCCCGCAGCTACACCGAACCATTTTGCCGCCATTCACCTACGACAAAATCCTTTGGTCCCTTGCGGGGCGGTTTTCTTTATTTCCCGACAGAATTTGCAGCCGGACTACCGGCCTGCAATTCTTCATACTCGAACCTTGAGAGTTTCATCAGCCGTCTGGATTTGGATACCGCGCCATGACCCCGCACAAAATGCGGGCGAGCCGAATAACGCCGCTGCAACACAGGGGCAGGAACGCAGATTCGGTGCAAGCGGCGACCACAAGCAAGAGACACTTCTATTGGAACTTGTGCACTCCCAGCTTTGGAAACCGAAATCCAGTTTGAAATCTGTATTTTCATTTTGGACGGAAAAAGCGATAAGCAAGTATCGACCTGTGGCCACAATTTCAAAAGTTGAAATTGCGTCTCACTGACCGGTCGTACTTGTTGGGGAGTGCCTTCCCCAAACCCTGCTTTGTTTTGAACCGTTTGCGCTTGTTCGATCTATGTTCTGTGCGGCCTTTTTACAGTGCCGTCCAAAGGATTGGAGGCTGATACTCACCAAGAACACTGAAAAGATTACTCCGACTATCCACAATGACAATCCGAACAACCGCACTCAAATCATCAAATTCCGCGTGACCGAAAAAGAAAAACTCACCCTCGAACTCTGCTGCAAACGGCTCAACATCAGCATGTCAACCCTCATTCGTCAATCTCTGTTGGGGAAACCTGTCCAGCACACCGTTCTTGTTACAGGCGGCGGAGAGAATGCCCTGAACATTCTATCTGCCCTGCTTGGACAGTGCGGCAAGATCGGCGGCAATCTCAACCAACTGGCCCGCCACCTCAACACCGGCGGCCGGGACACAGAGCAGCTTCGAGCTCAGCTTTTGACGGAGCTGTCTGCCCTCACTTCCTTTCGGCTGGACGCCGAAAAAACGATGGGAGAACTGTATGGCAACCATCAAGCATACAAGCTCGAAGAACTCTGACCTCTCG
>ERZ1643250.1052-NODE-1052-length-25885-cov-18.322261_pt1 | contig 25885 bp, 27 predicted proteins | sample MGYA00579262_ERZ1643250 | MGnify/ENA primary metagenome ERZ1643250 (study PRJEB29033, sample SAMEA4952265) | chicken gut metagenome | biome: Broiler Chicken; feature: Gastrointestinal Tract; material: Caecum | place: Ireland | collected 2018 | study: Broiler... | reverse complement strand
GCAAAGCCGAAGACCAGCGATACCGTCACCTCTTCACCTTCAGGAAAAGGAACAGTACCCTCCGGACGATCTTCACATCCACTCAACCCTCCAAGAAGCGTCATGCCTCCCAAGAGCATTAACCATTTATTCTTCCAAATCTGTTTCATATCATTATTATTCTTGTACACATCGAAACGGATAAGGCTCACCGAGCACTCCCCAACCATTATTCGGAGTAGTCAATTCTGTCGGTGCTATTTTTGTATAATATATCCGGTAGTTATTACCACTCTTTGCTATCGTATTCGTTCCTTCGTATCCGGCTGCATCTTTATTATACACCAAATCTCCAGAGCCAAAAAGTCGGTATGCCGTAACCGGAAACCAGGCTGTATTATCTTCTGTACGAGGAGAGGGCACACCATTCCCACCGGATACATTATACAGACGTCCACCCCGGTCGTGTGTACTACCATTTTCCACAAACGTTCCATTCACATTAAACCAATATGCCAGGTTCTTGCTCCAGCCATCATACACTGTTTTATGGGGAGTCTTCCATCCTGCCGGACAAGGGTCATAAAGTGTTTTGGAGTTATTATACAAATACTGATACTCCGCAGTAGTTTCATTCATACTATACCAAGAGGACTGGCCATGGTTCTGAGCATCACCCGGACCTTTTATAATATGGTCGGGATGTTCAATGACATATTGCAGCGTATTGCCATTTACTAATGTAATATTGGAGTAAGCGACCTTTCCCAGTTGTACCCCTCGTCCTTCTCCATCATAAATAACATTGAGTTCATTCGCCGTTCCGTCTGTCGACCCCAAGAACGGATCCTTGCGTCCCCAATAGTACAAATAGCCTATCCGCCTTGCAAATTCCAGCAATGAAGCATTCTCACCGGGAAATCCTCCGGCAGTCGCGCACAGGTTTCGGTCCATAACCACCTTCCCGACATGCGTTCCACCACTTTTGAAAGCCGCAGTGGCATATTGATGCACGCTTCCGTTCTGTGTCATCTGTTGTGCCTGGGCATAAGTGACAGAGGAAGTAATCCCCTGCGGTACATAATCGGTTATCCAGAGATGCCAGCTCCATACTATTTTACTACCAGAATAGGCGGCAATCAAGGCATTTCCTCCTTTGCTCACCGGCACTTTGACGTGGATACGGGCTTTTTGCAAATCACCTCCGTCAGTGATACGCGCCAGATTCGAATGGTCGTCTCCACTGATGGCATACCCCATCACCAAATCGCCCGATGTAGCATCGTCTTTCGTCTGCCAGACCAACTTAACATCCGTTATTTTTTTGTTATCGGCCAGCGTCGAACCATCCGTCAGATGTGTATTCCAACCACTCAGCGGAACATTGTAACCATTCATCTTCGCTTCATGCTTATACGGATTAAAACAGATATTCGTACCGGGTTTCATCATGAAGCAGTTGGATGTCTCCACCAGATTGGTGCTTTGCACCGGACTTTGGTCCAGCAGTTGAATGCGTTTATCCGTCTGGTAAGCCGTCGATTTGACGGAAAGTTTCCACGTGTAATCCTTGTTTTCATAGAGGTTGAAGTCCGTTGATTCCTGTCCGCCCAAGTAAGCACGATAATAGAGCCGTTCTTTCTTGACGGCATTGTCCACCACCAGTTCTACATACGATGCGGCGGTGGGGGCATTCTCTTTTGTACGGTAATAAGGTGAAGTGGCCTTCGCCGAAGTGCCGCGCACGTTGGCAGGTATCCACACGGTCTTCTTTCCCGCCGCCAACTCTGAGGCATTCGTCAGCCGATAGTAATCGATAAACTCAACTACTTCGGACGGATAGGTCATACCCCACTGCGTCTCCACCGGTGATGCAAGCAACCGGAAGGCTGCGGGAACCTGGCAAAGCTTCACCTCTTTCAGGGCATAGCCCGCGTTTTTAAGCGCAGCATCTATTTCCCAGTTCACCGTCAGCCGTGTTGCCAGCCGCCTGAGCAGCAGACGGGCGTCATAGCTCCCGTCCGGACTTTGAAGTTTACCATCGCTCGTCACGTTCACGCACGGCAGATGGAGCATATAAGGCATCTTGTTGATATCATCCTGCGTAAAACCTTCGGCAGGAATCGTCTTTTTGAAAAGATCGGCGTCCATCACCTGTTGTTGCACATTGGCGAGGCTGCCGCCGATACTCGGGGTCGTATTTCCTTTCCCGCAGACAATCACCACCAACTGGCAGTTCGTGGCCGGTGTCAATGTCACCAGGGTAGAGAAATCCGTTCCCGCAGTGATCTGCTCTTTGGATTGCACACTGCCCATCAGAGTCCCGTCAGCCTTATATTGCATCAAATAGAACTGGTACAGCGCATCTGGATGACTCGGTTCCGTTGCACGGGTCCGCACGGCAGGCACCGGCCGAGCAGTGAACGCACCGTCCTGCCCGGAATCACTCCCCCGTGTGTCGGCAGAGGCAGAAAGGTTATACCCGTCCTCTTCATCGGCAAAGCCGAAACATAGGGATACCTCCACGGGCTTCGTGTCCGCATCGACCGGCACTACATCCGCCCGCTCTTCACAAGCCGCCATGCCCAATAGGCAGACAAGCACCGGTAGCTTCCACAGATTTTTAGAAGTATGTTTCATATTGGTATGTTTGTTTTAAGTTCACCACAGATTACACGGATTTTCACTGATTAATTATTTATATTCCGATTAATTATTTATATTTCACTGATAATCAAGTTCAATCGAATCAAAGATTCGGTGTTAATCTGTGAAGATCCAGTATTAATCTGTGAAAATCCGTGTAATCTGTGGTGAATCAAGTTCATTTCTGTCTTTTATTTGAAAACTACATTGTTCACCGGAAGCACCTCCACAGCATCGAACATCACTACGTTGCCATCCGTGATCGTCACACGCACATCGGCGCTGTTGGCGCCACTGATATTGACGGTGAGGTTATAAAGGTAATCTCTGCGGATGTTGTAGTCAGTCATCAGGTTGCCGCCCAAATGCAGGAGATAGTTCACGCCGATAGGCGCCGATGCTCCTGCATACTTATATTCACCCGACAGCTTGATGTACGTACAATAGTCCAATTTTCCGTCCGGCCCTTTAGCCGGAATGCTCTTTTCCATAAACGAGGCGGCTGTCCCCATTCCCCGTAAGTTTTCCGGCATATAGAATTTGCAAGGAGAAGACGGACTCAAATCAGTAGTGATCTGAGTTCCGTCTGTGGATGTGATAGCCGTAGAACCATCCTTATCCGCAGGATACTTATCTTTAATACTTCCGCCTCCCCGCGTATAGAGCGCCATGTGTGCGGGTACATTGTAGAGGGAGACGGACTTGACGACAAGGCTACTCGGATTATCTTTGGCTGCCAGATCTCCCTTTTTATTCCAGGACAAGGAAATCGTGGCGTAAGCCCGCCGCAAGGGAACCACCAGCGGTATTACACCCGGTTTATTAAGATCAGGCGTATATTCCAGCGGCCCCGATGTCAACAGGGACGGCTGGTTGGTATAACCGGAAAAGGCCACCGTTTTCGCCTTCAGTTCCGCTTCGGTTCCGGTGAAGTCTTTCAAGAACGACTCTTCCGCATTGGCAATGACATAGAAGCGACTATTCGTTTGGGTGAAAGTAGTTTCGCCGGTTGTAATCTCAATCGTCGGAGGAGGATTCTTCCCAGCCTGATCATCCGGAACTGTAAAAAAAGCTTTGTTCTTCAGCGTTGACGTTCCGCTCTCGGTGACGTATTGCAGCACCCAGATCCGGTTAACAGGGATCTGGTTAATCGTTCCGCGGGTATCCACCGTCAGCGCCGGAGGCAGTTTCAGAACTAATCGAAACTCCTCGGAAGTCTCTACGGATTCCTCGCTGCATCCCGCCAGCAAGCCGGAAACCGTCCATAGGCCGGAAACCGCCAGCAGGCAACCGAGTGCCCATTTGCCCGTCCATCGTCGTATGTATTGTCTTTTTGCCATTCTGTTTTGATCTGATTCTAAATATGATAATTGTATATGAATATGCCGGTTATTTTCCCATTTCATCCGAATCGAGCGTTACGGTCGATTCATATTCGCCTATCGCCAACGTCAAGTCAGCGGGGTCGAGTATGCCGTAGAAAGTCAGTGTAAAGGCGAACATATAGGTCATACCCGGCAGCAACACCTTCTGGATCTCCGCCGGATAAGTATTGGTCGTTTTTCTACTTACACCGTTATCATTATAGCCTACCGTCAGGTTCACTTTAAAAGAAATCATAGCCGAACCGTCTACCGGAAGCACCACAACCGGTGTACTTTCTCGTGAAGTCTTTATATCATGGGATGCTGTATTATTCGTGAATCCGGTGAAGGACTGAGTAGTGGCAAACGTTTCATTCGCCACCGCCCCCCAGGTAGTACCACCCAACGTGTAAGGCAACGACGCCCGGAGTCCTCCCATCTCGAAGGAGTTCACCACCAGACTGGTAGGAGTAACCGGCTGAAAGTCACCTGCCGCCACACTCACTTTAATCTGTGCTCCCAAGCGTTTAAAGGGAGCCGGCAGCACTACGTCCATCATGTTTTCTCCCGTTTGGTTGGGTTGCACCACGATCCCTTTCAGGCTGGTGTACATAAAGTCTTTTCCGTTCGACACCTGAATTGTACCGTCCGTTTTCAGTTCGGGCACTTCCGTCGAAGAGTTGTACGATACCAGATAAAGGTCGTACGTTCCGCGATACAGATAGAGTTCGCCCGTAGCCACTCCACTCTTTACCGTATATACTTTATGATCCAGCGGTTCCGTCGTCGTGGTAGACGCACCTGCGGGGAAAGCATAGATACAGAAAGTCTTTCCATCCTCCATATCCGTTGCCGCGTCGGCACGGGTCGAAGCCTCGTCCGACTCCGCCCGGTAAAGAGAGAAGCGGAGCGATACCGGATCTCCCTCCTCCGTGCCGGGTTCCCCGGGAGCCTGTTCCGAACATCCTGTCAGTCCCGGCGCTCCCAGCAAGCAAAGGCAACACCCTATCCAAAGTTTCAGTCTTTTATTCATCGTTTCTTGTTTTAGTTCACCACAGAGTACACAGAGTAACACGGAGTGGATCGTTTTCCACTAAATCCCGATACTCGTGTTCTGGTTCGCATCGTTCTTCCAGTCCTCTATCTGTACCGAGCTCAGCTTACCTCCCATTTTGTCCACCGTAATCAGATAGACATAATGCTTTCCCGCCTCCCACTGCGCTGTCACCGATTGGGTTTCAAACGCATGCGCTTTCGCGGCAGCTTCTCCGTCCACACATACCTTGAGCCGGAACGAGAGCACCGTTTCTTCTTTCGCCATCGGCGCCACGAGGCAGGTCACGTTCGGTCCTTTCTGGTTTTCTTTCAGCTTCAACTCCACGCCACTCGCCTGCGCCAGTGTCAGTGTCGAAATATCCGACAGACTGTTCAGCAATCCGCTTTTCAGGTTCATCGTCCCGATGCCTGTCCGCAGACGGTTGGTTCCGCTCAGCACATCCACCTGTATCAGCTTTAGCGCTTCGGTGGCCGAAGCCGACTTCACGATACGGAAACTGACTTTGGCCAACGCATGCTTCATCTTGAAGCTGACGGTTCTCGAGGAAGGTGTTGCCGTGACGGGGGCTGTCCCCGTATCCGTACCCACACCGTAGAGATAATCGGCCTGCCCGGTAGCGAGAAAATCAGTCAATGACGACGGAAGGTTCACCGCCGTCGTATGTTCACCGTCACCGGACGCTTGGATGGCTGCGGGAGGATAATAGGCGTACAGCAAGGCATCACCCGAAGTGCTGTTCATGATCGTCTGCTTGTCCGGAGTCCAGACTCCTTCTTTCAAGGAAAACTTCATCAGTGGATTGTCTCCATACGCCTTGTGTGCGGTATTGGTGGCATACACGTCCACCTCGGTGATAGCGGTTGCTTCCGCACGGGTGATGCTCTCCTCTCCCTCCACTTCGATCCGCTGCAATTCCAGCGCGCCTTCATCGGCGGCGAATCCGTCGTCCGAGGCGCATGAAGCCGTCAGGCATATCCCCGCTCCGAGGGCAAGCGCCATGTAGAGGCGATTCGCCGGCTTCTTCATTTGATTGTATTTTTGTAGGTTCATATCCGTTTTCGTATCTGTTTTCGTATCCGTTTTTCATTAAGTGGCGTTTCCCACGTCCTGCTCCGTTGTCTCTACGAATCGTTCTACGGTGATACCGTTCAGGATCAATTCATTGGTGGACGTAAAGTTATACTGGTAGTTGTATCCGGCTTTCAAGATATGGGCCGCCTTATCGGTGTAGCTCTTCTCCGTTTCACCGGTGTCGCCGGCCTTCACCTTAATCGTAAACGTTCGGGAACCGGGCTTGACAATGGCCACATACGTATGCTGCTGAGCGGAAGTTCCCGCTGCCGAGGCGCCATAGGCGTTGATCGTCTCCGATGTAGAGACATCGGTGGCAATCCCCGTACCCTCCAGGCTTGCCGTGCCGGGAAGTTTCTTGTCACTATCATTATTTCCATACTTCACCACCAAGGTCACCTTCGCCGCTTCCGGAGCGAACGAGAACGTAGCCTTATTGCCATCGAGTACTCCTTTAGCCGTCAGCCGGTTGCTTTGCCAGAAATTGATGGCTGTGTGCTGATCGGCTAGAATCCGGGTGAACGCCGTAGGATACGAAGCCGTAAACGTTTCACTACCGGTAGTGGTGAGCGCTGTTTGTCCGCTTGCGGGTTGCCAGGTGCCGGTTGTGCCGGTGACCACCCGTTGGTAGTCGGCAGTTTTCGTGCCGTCCGTAATCCGGATGACATCACCCGCTACAAATTCACTTTTATCATAATCATCGGCATGCGAGTCTGCCGCCGCACGGGTAGCGGGACTCCCCACCTCCGCCGATACTTCCAACGGACGGGGCAAAGCATCCTCTTGCGAGCAGGCGGCCAGCAGAACCGGGAAGAACAGGCAGAGAGCCGCGCCGGATACCGATAGGATTCTATTCTTTTTCTTTTTCATGGGGTTACATCAAACTAATATTACATCAACTAATATTACATCAAACTAAGTTACATCAACTTAAGGTTCCTGTATGCGAATCCCCGCTTTGCCACTCTTTGATCTCCTGACCGGTGGGAACCAACACATTATTTTTCAGGGTGAGCGTATAGGTGTAGTGGCTGTTCGCCGCCCTTGCGCAAGTGAGGGTGACGTCATAGACCACTCCGTTAGCATCCGTCACCGATACCCGTATCGACTGCTGGGAATCAAGCGGGGCGATAATGCCATGCCAGGTATATTTCGCATCGCCTGTACCGCCGGGGTGATACAGGTAGACGGTTTCATCCTTGCTTGCTCCTCCGGAGTAAAGCCCCTTCCCGGTTACGGTCATACTCGTAAAATCCTTGGACAGTGTGTTCTTTCCCGAAAATTTCAGGGTCAGCTTCACGCCTTTGTGCACAAAGGCGCTTTCGCCTGTAAAGGAGAGGGTTCCGTCACGGCCGATCGTCACCTTCTCAGGGGTCTCCAGCAGATTGCTCAGGCGGTAGTCCTCACCGTCCGCCTTTCGCTGGTCGGCACGGATACCCGAGTATTCGATAGGGTAACTCGCCTGGTAGGTGGCTCCGGACTCAACGAGCAGCTCCGTACCCGTCACCGAAGGTTTCCACTCGCCCGTACTGCTGCCGGAAGAAGCGGCGTTCAAGGTGTAGTCCACCGGAGTGGATGACGAACCGTTCCGCGAGCGGATGATACGGATTTTGTCACCTGCGGCAAAGGTGCTGCGGTCGTAACCGTTGTCGGCTGCCACGGCACGGGTCCCGGCTGCCACGGCCGCCCGGGTCTCAGACTCCCGGCCTTCACCGGAAGCGCAGATCGCGGCGGACACCATAAGCGGAGTCCCTTCGGGCAACGAAGGGGTCAGCGCATTGTCCGAACAGCCTGCGGTAAGCAGCAGGCAGCCTAAAACCGTTTGGTATAATCTATCTGTTTTCATACTGAATCATTCATTCTGAATCATTTGTCATTCTGAATCATTTGTCATTCTGAACCATTTATTGTTCTGAATCATTTGTTTCATTGCCAGCCGGGATCTACGTCATTACTCCCCCCGGAAACTTCCGTCCACCCTTTTATATCGACAGGTTGCAGGCTGATTCCCCGTTCGCCGAGCGTCAAGGTATAGACGTAGCGGTATCCTTTCTGCCATGCCGGGTTGAAGGCATCGGTCGAGAGGGTAAGATCCCGTTCGGTAGCGTCCGAGCTTTGTTCACCCAGTGTCAGCGTCAACGTCACCTGCGTGCCCGAGGCCGCCCCGGTCTTCGGAGCCACCAGCCCGTAGGCCACTGTAACGGGGCCCGAGGTGCCGACCTGTTGCGGATGGGCCGATGGGGTAAAAGAGATTTCACCCACCGCGGCCAGTCCGGACAAAGCGCCATCCGTCAGGGACATCGTGCCGGCCGATCCGGATCCGGAAGCAGTCGTACAGTAGAAAGGAGTAGCGCCGCCCGCTGCCGTAAGCTTAATCTTCTTTACATAATCGTATGTCGGATCCGGGGTGCGGTCGTTCGCGTTCTGAATGCGGAACACGACTTGCGACAAGGCGTGTTGCAGATAGAGGGTCGGCGAAGCAGACAGGCTGTTGGCGGTAACCGCCGTAGCCGAACCTACGGTAGCGCTGCCGGAACCGTAAAGATAATCGGCGGTAGAGCAATCGTAGGTATTTCCTCCGTCGAAGTTTTGCCCGGCAGGCACGCTAACGGGAAGAGCTGGCAAGACAGTACTGCCGCTTCCCTTACCACTACCGCCATCGCTCTTCAAGGCTGTCGTGGCGGGTGCCCAGGCATAGACCGTTGCTTTTGCAAGGCTGACGTAGGTAGAAGGAGCGCTCGTCCACTTCGTACCGGAGGCCGCTTTCGTGAAGGTCGCTCCCCCGGCGTTGCTGCCCGGATAGAGACTGCCGTCCGCAGCGGCGAGGTAGATGCCAATGGTGCTGATCCGGTCTGCACCCGTACCAACATCGTTGATCATGCTACGGGTGGAGGCGAGCGTGGCACCGGCATGAACACCGGGCTGCAAGAGGACGGCATCGCCGTCGGTGAGAACTCCGTTCTCACCGGAACAGGCTATGCAAAACAGGGATGCGGTCCCAAGGAGCAAAAGAATGAATACGTTCTTCATCTATTATCTTGTTGAGTTTTTCTTCTATCACTTTATATCCAGGGATACGTCTGACACAACTGTTGTCCATTCCGTCACGGTCACACTCGAAATGACGAGTTCGGAGCCACTGAGCTTGACGGTGTACAGGTAATTCTCTCCGGCCTTCCATGCACTGTTGCTACCAGGCAGGGCGACTTTATAATCCTGGTTGTCAATCGTCAGCGTAGCTTCCACGGTCGACTTATCGGCCGTGTTTTCAGGCAGGACGAGGATACTGGCTTTCCTGGCGTTATTTTTAGCGGTGGCTCTGGCCTGATCCGTGTCAGCCGCTGCTTTGGACAACGTATAGTTTGCTATATCACGTGTATAGGTCACTGCGACCGGAGAGCTACCTGCAGTGATCGTACCATCCTTAATTTTCATTGTAGGGTTGGTACCCCCATTATTTAGTACATTTTTAGTATCTCCACTTTTATTGGCTAATACCAGTTTGGAAAATGTACCGGTATTTTTATAGGTATGATCCGCATATACCCGGAAGCTGACCATCGCAAGGGCATGCTTCATGGCGAGCGTCACCTGTCCGGTTTTATTCGTATCACCGTTTTTATAGCTGGCTTTCACTCCGGTACTTCCCTGATCGGCATACATATAGTCCACCTCTCCGGAGGCTGCGAGAATCTTATCTTTTGTACTGGTTTGACTGTCCGAATTGTCAGTGGATTGAATGTCGATCTTGGCGTTAACACTTCCGGTAGACCCCGGAAATACAGAGATATTGATCGTGGAATTATCAGTGTATTCACCACTCGAATCAGTGGCCTTCAGCTCAGTACCGCTACTCTGAAATTCACCACTACTACCCGGTTGATACGCCGGATAATGCGCATAGATCGTAGCCTCTTCCGCCGAAAGATAGATTTTATCGGTCGCGCTGCCCCATGCCGAAGAGCTGTAAGTGTACAACCCATAGTTATTCGTTGTCTTATTCGTCGTTGTGCTGTTGGCATACACCGCGATGCTTCCTAATGCATTCCCTACAGCCGATGCATCCGAGCCGGCATCTATCGCGCCGCGTGTCAACACCACCTGTGGCGACACCTGCAATTCCGCCACCCCGGTATCCTGTCCTTCGGGCAAAATGCTTTCACCGCATCCGACAGCCAACAGCAATGCCGGAAGAGCCATAAGCCAATGATATTTCGTTTGGTTAATCATCATGTTCGTCTTATTTTTGTTTAATTCATGTATCTAATCCGCATCCAGAGTGTCGTCAACAGTCACCGGAGCCCACGCCTGCACCGTTACCGAAGTGATTCCCAGTTCATGGTCGCCGATGTTCAGCGTCACTACGTGTGACATGCCCGCCTGCAACGGATTTTTCCCGCTTGCGTTGGAATCACCGAACGTAAGCGACACATTATCGAATGTACCTATTGATGTTTCTACTTTCAGCGTATATGCGCTGCTTCCGCTTCCATTGCCATTGCTTCCGCCGGCTTCCAACGGAGGGAGTAAAAGTTGCCCCACAGATACCGGAGTCTGGCCGGTCACTTCCGTTCCTTGCCCGGCTCCGTTGGTTCCGTTCTGCGTAAGATCCACCGTCAGTCCCTGGGGATGTTCGGTTGTGGTGGAGAACGTCACCTCTCCCGTAGCCAGCTTCAACGAGGCAAGCGGTTTCGCCTCCTTCACCGTGATACTCTTCACCCATACCGACACCCCGTTTTGAAGCGTCTTCTTCGCTTGAAAAGAGAGTTGCGTCAATTGATGGTCGAATACCAGTGAAGGAAAGTGCCCGTCCGCCCAGCGGTTTCCCTGTATCTGAGAAGCGTAAAGCAGATCGGTCTGCCCTGTGAGTACAAAGGAAACCGTACCGGCATAAGTGTCCGTTCCACTGCCCGAAGCGGCTTTATCCGGCTCGGCATAGGGGGCGTAGCTTACCAGATAGAGCCAAGCTCCCCAACGGGGATAAATGGGCGCATCCTTACCGGCATTGCCCCAACTGACTTCACCGTTGATCCCGACAGTTCCTTTCCAGACACCCTCTTCGGCGGCAACCACCGGAGTGGTGTAGTCTCCCCCGGTTCGGGAAAATACCATGGCGGCCTCAAACTCCGCCTGAGGCTTGCTGCCTGCCGAGACCGCCGCCCTCGACGATACATCGCCCTCCAGGGCGGAAAGCTCCACCGGAACCTCCTCCTCACCCATCAGCGAGGAACGGTCCGCATCGGAGCAACCTGCCAGGAAAACTCCCGGCAGGCAGAAAAAGACAAAAAGCGAAATATGGCGTTTCATGATCATGGCAGACATTTTATGTGAATCAGTTCAGATCGGCATGGCCGGCATCACCCGCTACCCAGTCGGTTACAGTGGCGGTTACGGTCATCTTCGTAGCATCCGCCGGAGTCAGAGGCTCGGTCACGTTCAGGGTGATCAGGTGTGACTTACCGGCCTCGGTAGACAGGTCTGTTGTATTATCCTGCTTTTTGATTGTCACATTACTGAAAGTGATATCAGTGCCTCCCACAGAGATCACCGCATCGATCACGACTTGGCCCGAAGCCTGGATCATCAACGGATTACCTACCCGCACAGCATCTGCACCCAGCGCCACACTGGAAATACCACCCACATTCATCACAGCGGCATCCGTCCACTTGCTCACACCGGCCTTACCCGAAGCCGGAGCTACGTTGACCTCTGCAGGCACCTGTGCGTCCTGCACGCTGATTTTCTTTAAGCTGATGGTTTTATCGGTCCATTCGCCACCACTTGCCTGAGTGGTGAGCTTCATCTCAAAGTTGAGCTGGGTGGTCAGGTGCTTGAACGTAAGTTCAGGTTTCTGTTGACTACTGCTGCTACCGGCCTCCGCCGCGTCGGCGAGCATCACGTCCTGCTCCCCGTCTGTTTGGGGAATCGTCACCGTTGTACCGCTAACCGTTCCCGCAGGAGCCACAGCCGCCAGCCAAGACTTCGTGCTGGCAGTCGTATGGTAATAAAGAATCGGGTTGAGTGACACCGTGGCCTTAGAACCCGCCTTGAAAGAGGCGGTGGAAACCGTGGCACGGGTTGTCAGTTTGTTCTGTCCGCCGTCTTCCTTCACTTCATTGGCAAGCACCGGAGAAAACTTAGTCCAATCAGCAGCCTGATCACCGTCAGCCACCAGCACCGTAGCCGTCACATCACTGCCTACGCCCACCGCCGCGCGGGTCTTCACCATGCCCTGCACGCTTTGCGACACTTGGATAGGAGTCGCGTTCACCGGATTCTCGGGCAAAAGGTCATTGTCATTGCTTGAGCAGCTTGCCAGCAAAAGGGCCATAGCCGCCACACTTAGTTTCGTTTTCATTGTTTTCTAAAAGTTTTATAGTTAATAAATATGTTTATTGTTCTGTTTCGGCAGACCGATTGTCCACCAGTTCCCCACTGCCGGAGTCACCCTCCTGCCACCGTCCGACCGTAGCGACAGCTACAATCTCCACCGGATCGGGAATGACGGGATCGGGAAGTTCCACCCGGACGGTATAAGCCGTTCCGCCTTCCCCCTCCCCGCCTTCGAACCGTACGGGAAGGGCACGGTATTCGCGGTCGTGTGTCCGGTCATCGTCTACCGAAAGCACCAGGTCGATGGTCAGCGTAGCGGAAGGCTGCACCAGCACATAGCCCGGCAGCGTCAGCTTGTTGCCGTCAAACGGAAGGCCCTCCGCCTCTTCGCCCGCTTCATAAACGGGCACGCTCACCGTGCGCTCACCCGGCAAGAGCGACTCTTCGGCCAGGGAGAGGGTCACCTCGTCCGTCAGTCCGTTCAGATGGAGCGACCGCACACGGAGCGCCCCGGTATCTTCGGCCTCTACCGTGAGTGTAAAGATCAGTTGCGTCAGCAAGTGCCGATACAGGAGCGATTGGCTGTCGGACTCCCCGAAAGGAGCGGAAAGCGATCCGTTCTGTTCGCCCGTCAACATCAGGTCTTCTTCTCCCGTCAGGCGGTAAGTCAGCCGCCCGTCAGCCGTCAGCGGTGCCGGAGGATAGTATCCCCGCAGATAGAGCGCCGAGCCGTCCGACGGATAGTAGCGTTCGGGCATCAGGCGGATCTCGTTGTCCGTGGCAATGCCGTCCCAGTTCCCGTCGTACTGTCCCGTACGTACACCGTAAGCGACACACACCGGGGTATCGCCGAAAACGTCCACCGTCGCACGGGTACGGATACTCGTAAAGAGACGGATGGGAACCGGCTCCGGTTCCGGACGCGGTTCGAGCGAGCGCTCCGTACACGAGAAGAGAAGCTGGGAAAGAAAGGCAGCTTTCAGTATGTATTTCAGTTTGAGTATCATATTCCCATTGTATTTCTAAAACCTATATCCCAGCCCCAGATTGATCCCCGTCAGGCCCCAACGGACGAAGGAGGCCGGATGGTGATAGTATGCATGGGGAGGTTCGTTATCATAAGCCTTGGCGGACGAATGGAGGTATCCCCCGCGCACTCCCGCCTCGATGCCCCAATGACGGGACAGGGGGACATACACGCCTGCGGAGAGTCCCGCATGCCGGTAACGTCCGGTGCGGCTTCTGCCTGTGGCGTCCGTATCGCCTGCGGGCGAGGGACGGTAATCGAAATCGCCCGACTGACCGTAGACACCCAGATAGAACCAACGGTAACGCCCGTCACCTTTCAGCCACAAACGAGGTTCGAGGCTGTAGCCGGAGACGCCCCAGAAACGGTGATCGCGCCCGCCTTTCCAGTCTGAATACGCCGCAGAGGCCATCACAGACCAACGGCGGGCAAAGTGAAGCTCCAGCGCCAGGTTGGGCCTGAAAGCTCCCAGGCGGCCTTCCGCCGTCAGCCCCGACCAGTCGGCAAGGTTCGTCTTCAGGGAGAAGAGCATCCGACGCGGGTTTTCTGCTCCCGACCCCGCAACCGTACCGGGATGACCGGCCGGACCGACCGGTACAAAAAGAATGGGGGGCGGGCACGGGCGGTTGTCCGGAGCAGATGGGACCGCAGGAGGCAAAAGCGGATATCGGGAGGCATACATGCCATAGTTACGGCGGGCGGCGGATAAAGTATCCGCACCCGCAGGCTCGCGCAGGCAGACAATCACCACGTCGCGCTCTTCGCCGGGATAGCAAACGGCATGGTTGTGAGTCACGAAATACTCCTCTTTCATGCCCTTGCGGGTGATCAGTTCGGACTTCACACGGCTGCTACGCACATAGGCCAGCCAAAGATTATCGTGTACACTCCCGCCCGAAGTGCAATGACCGTCTACATAGATACGCATCTTCCCGTCGGCGATAGGGCCACGGAAAGAAGAGACGGCGGCAAACAGGCGTTTCAGCTCGTGATTGTTGCCTTGATAGTCGGCATACAGAACGTCACGCCCCTGTACAAAACGGAACGTGTGCAACGAATCGCAGTCCGAAACCGCACGTGTGCCGACACCCCGACCGCAGACCGGTGCGGAGAGCAAAAGGATATATCCGAGCAGCAGTAAAATTCTGTTCATGGCGGCAATCTCTAAAAAACGGTTTACAAACAAAGTTCTGTCAAATGGATTTCGCTGAATATGCTGCGCATCATCTGGTTGACAACCCCCATACGGGAGGCCACCGACCCATAACGGCCATAGACACGCTGCTCGTCTACATCCGGAGAAACCGGACACACCCCCTCGTGCAGGATCAGCAACAAGGACAGCAGGTCGATGGAGCCCAAAGGCTTGCACAGTTCATAAGAAACGGGACTATCGGGAGATTCCGGGCATATACAGCGAATCAGCCCTCCGCGCTCCAACAGGGGAAGGAGGACAGAAACATTCCGGAAAGCGCAATCGGAAGAAACAGGAGGAGAAGATATGCCGGCATCACGGTAATAGATGTAACGAAGCACCCTGATAGCCTCCTGGGTTAAAATTGTAAGCATAACTTTTTGTTTTGTTTGTGAAGACCGTTACTTTGTAGGTAACGGCATTTAACAAATATCTGAAACAGACAGCGTTCTAAACCGAATAATTAGATTTAAACAACAAAAGGCATCCGATGATGGCAATAAAATGTTCATCCACGTTAAATTACACCAACGTGGACAACCCCTCTTATTGCTTTTTTAAGAGAAAATAGGGAAAACTAATGCAAAGCATGCATCTTTTTTAAAATTAATTATCTTTTTATTGAAAAACTTGCCTTTTTATTTGTTTGTGTGAAAAATAATGTCCAATTTTGCAGCAATAAAGCGATGCCGTTACCTACAAAGTAACAGACCACCTACCCTACTGATTATAAGTGTAATACCTTCAATCCATTCTACCTTCAAACCGCACTCAGCACATAGTTGAGTATCTTCCTGTTTGTCCGGTCTACTTCCTTATCACCGAAAGGTTTCAGGTAAGTTTCCGTAACTTTCACGGAAGAGTGTCCCAGCCCACGGCTGATCACTCCCACGGGCGTCTCCTGATGAAAGGCAATCGTGGCCCACGTGTGACGCGCGGTGTATGAACTGAGCCTGCCGCCCAATCTCAAATCCACCGACACCCGTTCCAGCCGGCGGTTCAGGTTGCGCAGTTCACATTGATATTCCTGATAAGGAGTCATCACCTTCTCCTGCCGACGTTTCCCGGTACGGGGTTGTCCCAGGATGGGCAGCAGGTAGCTCGGATGATCGTTCTCCGCCATCCTCCGGTTGATGATGTCCATCGCCTCACGGGGCACGGTAATGCTGACCTCCTGCCCCGTCTTATGCCGGCAGTAGGTCAGCACCCCCTTGTCAAGATTGCTCCTGCGCAGGTGTGCCAGATCGACAAACGGGATGCCCCGCAGCATAAACATCAGCACAAACCAGTCCACAGCCTTCGCCGAGACCGATTCATCCGGACACCCCGACATGCGGATCATACGCCCCACCGTGCGGGCATCCACGGCACGCTTCACGTCGGAGCGCGTACCGGTGTATACCTTATCGAAAAGCCCGGTGACATATCCCGGACGCCCCTTCATCCCCCGGTTGTAGCCCGCACGCAGGGCACGCATGTAAGTAGACACCGTGTTCCAGCTAAGCCCCCGGCCAAGCAGCAGAAATTCGTAATTCCCCAGAAATGCCGGGGTCACCTCTTCAAATCCGATCTCCTCCTTTCCCGCGCTCTCCCTGAGCAAACGCAGCATGTTGTGGTAAATGCGCCGGGCGGACTCACGGCCCTCTTCACGGAACCTTTCAATCTCCGAAATCATAAATACTGTTAATGTTTCATTCATCTTATTCATTGTTTTTAATTTACAATATCCCCTTAAATATAATTTGTAAAGAAAGCCGGATAAGCGAACCTATATCTTTACAAAACACATCTAAAGAGACTTTACGGAACAATCCTTGGGACGATATGCTGTACACTTTTTGTATATCTTTGCCGATCCTAACGTCGTTTTAACAAACATTGGCATCCAGCCATCCCATACAAACCTCAAAGTAAGATGAAAAAGAGCATCCAGGACCTGAAAGAGTCATTAAGAAAAAAGGAACAGAAACAACAAAGACTGCACGAACAAGAAGATAAGATAGAAAAAGACATCCGTGTGCTGCGATACCTGATAGAATGGGAGGAACAGGCCGCCTCTGCGCAAGCCCCCCGGAAACGGAAAATCGCCCGAAAGCAGGTAAGCGACTTCTTCACCCGGATCGCCCTGTTTTACGAAGACCTGCAACGGCGCCTGAACCTGCGCATCACTTACCGCTGCTTCTGCCGCTGGCTCTGCACCCGCTACGAGTTCGAGTCACGCTACCGCGACCGCCACAAGTTGTCGCCTTGCACGGTACTGGGGTATTTTAAAAGGGAAAGAGGTGGGTAAGCTTCATCAGTCAACCTACATAGTGGGCAATGCTTATGGGTTGCTTAGTATATTGTTTTTCTAAGAGAGAACTTCACCCAAAGATGTTTTCAACAAAGTAGATTTACCCGACGCCGAGGTCCCGTCAGGATGACAATCGGATACTTGTTTGTCATCTCTAATAACTTCTGTTTTATCATTGTTAGTTCACACGGCAGGATTGAATCAAGGATATGCCGTATATACCGCGGGGAAGAACTTATTGTCGACAGGGAAAAATGGATAGCAGTGCGGAGCGGCTTAGTTCAATTCAGGCAACAGCGTTGCCTATTTCCAAATATCTTCATTCTCCCAATTTGCAGGAAATCCCATTGCCCGGACATCAATTGAAGGGTAACGGTTTAATAAATCCTTAAACCTTGTCACAAACAAATGGTTAGGATTGATTATATCCAAAAGATACACAATCATGCTCAATATAAAATAGACCTGACGTGTGCCATTTGCCGGAAGCGTAACAAACGGCTTACGGGGTGAACGGGGCATCAGCGGACGGATGCTAAGCGCTTTATTCCACAAGCGGCAATGATGGGCGCAAATGTTACGTATATAAACGATGCTATGTAACCATGATGCAAAAACCGTGTCGGGCAATCCAAAATAATTTGCGATATTGCGTTTAGCCCTTCCGGGAAGCAAGTTGTTATACAGAATGGATAAAGTACCGAAAGATGTTATCTCCATAGTTATCCAACTTGGCGGAAAAGGATTGGAATACTTGGCTTTGAAAGCCGTTACAAACTCTTCATCGCTACGCTGGTACTCTTCATCTATCTTCGATAAAATCTTGGCATGACGTACCGGATTATTGAAAAGAGAAGAATCGGCAAACCAATAGCCATTATATTGTGAAGAGAGTATGTAGGCGACTTGTGTACGTACAGCCACTTCTATCTTTTCCAACTCCGTAATAATCAGCTTGCGGAGTTCACTATCGAACTTGTAGATAGTATATGCCGCCTCAAAAGTGCTAGCCGGCTTGAAGCGATGATTCTCTTTATCCGCCAACAATGGATACCAGTAACCGCTCAAACGGTAGTAGCTGATATTCTGTAACAAATGCAAAGCCTTGTTCTCGTCTGTAAAGGAAAGTCCACGCTGTTTGAGTAAAGCTATCTGATCCGAAAAAGATATGAGATGTTTAGGGTAAGGAATTTTAGTCATCGTAGTATAAAAATAAAAAGCTTACCCTGAGCGCGCTGATCTGACGGGAAGCGGGGTAAGCATGTTGCTGCAAAGATAAAACAATTCTCTTAAAATACAAAATAGTTGCCATATTTATTGTTTTTGATTCACGGCTCTTTCATTTAAGAAATATAGTTCATCGCTTGAAAAGCCTTATATTCGTGCGCAGCGATGCTGAAGCACCGCCTTAGGTGTTTCTTCTTATCGTTCATTTTATTTTTTAATCGTTACTAAATATCAGGATTCAACGATCCACTTTTCGATGTTTCGGGTTTGGGCACTGAAATTTACGCCAATCTTAAAAAGCTTACGGCCGTCAGTCGCAAAAGGTTGCGTATAATGCTTCCCGTTGATCTGTCGGAGAGCTTCTTCGGCAGTGCCATCCAACTTGAACTCCATCACATAAATGAATTTATCTGTTTTCAAAACGAGATCGACACGCCCTTCAGCGGTATGATATTCCACTTGCGTATAGAATCCCATTAGCTTAAAGACGATGAAAAGCACATTCTGATAGTGCAGTTCCCGATCACGAATCATTTCGTAAGGGGTATCCGCAAAGAAACTCTGCAGACGGCGGAAAAAAGAATCATAGTCCCCGGCACGAACCTCTTGCACGAACTTCTGAATTTCAAACGGGGCTTCTACTTTATTGGTGTCCGCATAATAAGGAAGCAGAAACTTCATGAACCCCTCCTCCACTTCGCGATTCGGAAATCCCAAACGGTAAATCCCGAATTCACGGTCATACCCCTTGATGGTGAGGTAACCGCTCTGATAAATTACGGGAATAGGATCGGTAGAGGAAGAGTCGATGCTGTTCAATACATCCGCATCGGTTTCCACATGCGCCATTTTATGAAGATCATAGTGATGTATCTGCAAGAGTTCTACCAGATAGGTAGGAGTACCCGTTTCAAACCAATAATTTCCAAATTTCATTTTATAGAACGTATTCAGCAGGCTGAAAGGATTGTAAATGCCGATCGAATCTTCCACAAAATGGTACCCGTCATAGCATGCCTTCAATTCACGGCACACCTCTTCATAACCCATCCTCTGCCTGTCGGCAAGTTCGTACAACTCTTGATCCAGATTGGTCCGTATTTCCTCCTCGGTGATGCCGCACAATGCCACGTAACGTTCGTCCATCGACAAATCGATCAGATTGTTCAAAGCACTGAACACACTCACTTTACCAAACTTGGTGACACCGGTCAGAAAAGCGAACCGGATGTATCCATCCATTGTTTTGATAGCTCCATAAAAGGCTTGCAAGGTCTTGCGAAACTCTTTTTGCAATTCTTCATCCCCAATGGATTGCAGCATGGGCTTATCATATTCATCCACCAGAGATACTATTTTTTTCTGTGTTTCGCATGTCATACTTGAAAAGCAACGCCGTGACAGTAAAAAAAGTTTTTCACTTCACACAAGAGAGATGTAATTTTGTCACGTAAATAAAAGCAACAATTATGAAAGAATTAAATTTTGACTGGCTGCTGAACGGAAGCTGCCTGCTGTCGGACGTGGCGATGGCATATTTCACAACCTGTGTTTATCCCCGCTCGGCAGGCAAACGGATGCGCGACGAGATAGAACGCTATCCGAACCTGTACGCCGAACTGCTGGAAGCGGGATACAAGCGTCCCAACACACTGTTGACGCCGCGCCAGATCTGTATCGTGATCCGTCACTGGGGAATGCCCGACACGGTGTACAAGTGGCTGCGCGAGCACCCCGCGGATCGGGTTCAAAAACTGTTCGCCGACCGCAAATTCGACTGATATATTTTATATATCTTTTGTTTATTATTTATTTATGTGCAGGTCTGCATGTTGGCGACCTCTAAATTCATCCGCACAGAAAGCTGAGCAACAGCGCATTAGGAGTACTAAAGCATGTTGGTGTCCGTGTTGGTGGTTTAGAGGCTCCGGATGATGGAAACAGAGGTTCCGGAAAGGCCCGGACGAGGCTCGGTTTCACCCCCGCAGAGCGTGCGCTGCCCTGCAGAGGACCCTGTGACTTTTTGCGCCGTAATGCGGCACTCTGCATCACTTTCTTGCATCACCGGCTGTCCGTGCTTAGCTTTGTCACACCGTTCGGGAAAGAGCGGTACACTCGATAACCTGTAAAATGAAATACTATGAACGCATCGACTGAAACAATTCTGAAAAAAGGATATATCCTGATCCCCAAATCCCTGATCGAAGATTTCCTCAAAGCCGGATTGGGCACAGAGGGCTATCTGGAAGCGTGGATACGCGTATTGGCGCTGGTCAACTATTCGGATACGGAGATCTGTGTGCAAGGCAACCGGATGATCTGCCGACGGGGAGAGACGGTATACACCTACAGCCACTGGGAAAAGGTGCTGGGATGGAGCCGCTATCGCACCCGCCACTTCTTCGAAACCCTGTTTAAATCCGGAATCATGGAGGCCGTGGAGAACTCCGCCGGAATCACCCTGCTACGGGTGATAGACTATGACCTCTGGACCGGACAGAAAAAGGCGGCCGCCACCCGGAGCAACCATGCCACGGAGGGTTTCGACGACTTCTGGGACCTCTACCACCGCATCACCCAAAAGAACAAGATAAACATAGCCCGTGCCCGGAAAGAATGGAAAAAACTGACGGCAACGGAGAAGAAACTGGCCTTGGAAAACATCGAGGAATATTATGCCCACCAAAAAGATATACGCTTCTGCAAACAGGCGGCCACGTATCTGGCGGATAAAGCGTTCCTGAATGAATATGAGTTTTAAACCCACCACAAATCCAAATCATTATGCTACAACCCCAAGCACCCGAACTCGAGGAAACCATCCTCGGAGCCTGCCTGATCGAAAAAGAAGGCATGGCACTGGTTGACGAACTGCTGAAACCGGAAATGTTTTATGTCACCCGTCATCAACTGATTTATGCCGCACTGCAGGCGATGTTTCACGCCGGTACGAACATCGACATCCTCACCGCCACCGAAGAGCTGCGCAAGCGCGGAAAGCTGGACGATGCCGGAGGGCCGTTCTACATCACCCAACTGAGCAGCCGGGTGGCAAGTTCGGCACATCTGGAATATCATGCGCGCATCGTGCACCAGAAGTACATCCGAAGAGAAATGATCGTGGGATTCAGCAAGCTGCTGACCCTCTCCGGCGATGAAACCATCGACCTGACAGACACGCTGGTGGATGCTCACAACCTGCTGGACAGGCTTGAAGGAGCCTGCGGACACAACCGGCAACTACGGGATATGGACACTCTGATGCAGGCCACCCTGGTGGAAGCGGAAGGGCGAATGCGGAAAAACAAGGACGGAGTGACCGGCATCCCTACCGGACTGACCGAACTGGACAAGATGACGGGCGGATGGCAAAACAATGACCTGATCACCATCGCCGCCCGGCCGGCAGTGGGAAAAACCGCCTTCGCGCTCCATCTGGCTAAAGCCGCAGCAGCGGCAGGACATCATACGGTGGTGTACAGCCTCGAGATGCAGGGCGAACGGTTGGGTGACCGATGGCTCCTGTCGGCAGGAGAGGTGGACCCGCACCTCTGGCGAAGCGGTAAAGTGTCGCAGGAAACATGGCTGCAAGCCCGGCAGACCGCAGGAGAACTGGCAAGACTGCCCATCTGCGTAGACGACAACCCGGATATGAGCATGGACCGGGTACGCTCGAGCGCACGGCTGCTGCAAAGCAAAGGCAAGTGCGACTTTATCATCATCGACTATCTGCAACTGTGCGACATGCGCACCGAACAGAACAACCGGAACCGGGAACAAGAGGTGGCACAGGCCAGCCGTAAAGCCAAGCTGCTGGCCAAGGAACTGCACATACCGGTCATCTTGCTGAGCCAACTCAACCGCGGCTCCGAAAACAGGGCGTACGGACGCCTGGAATTGGCGGATCTGCGTGAGAGCGGCGCCATCGAGCAGGATTCCGACCTGGTGGTTCTGCTCTATCGCCCGGCACTGGCACACCTGGCAACGGACAAGCAGAGCGGATATCCGACAGAGGGGCTGGGGATAGCCATCATCGCCAAACACCGCAACGGCGAGACGGGCAATGTATACTTCGGACACAACAGGAGCATGACAAAAATCGGCGACTATGTGCCGCCGACGGAATGGATAAGGAGGAACGCGAAATAAAATGGAAAAGCCGGAGTCTACAGGCTCTCTATCTCTCCGGCGGACAATCCTGTCACCTGGCAGATGGTTTCGACCGGCAGGTTCAATGCCTTCATCCTCCGGGCATTCGCCTGCTTCTCTTCCATGCGGCCTTCGGCAAGACCTTCCTGACGACCCTCGGCAAGACCTTCCTGACGACCCTCGGCAAGACCTTCCTGGCGACCCTCGGCAAGACCTTCCTGGCGGCCCTCCTGGCGGCCCTCCATAGCTGCCGTACTCAATACATCATTCTGAATCATAATCGCATTGATATGTTCATCATAAGCCAATTGTTCTGCCTTATTCATGTTATAATAGACAAGTTTACGACGGGCTTCCTCCAGCCCCGGAGCCTTGGTGTCGGGATGGATCACACCTGTCTTGAGATATTCAATCCACTCCTCAAGGGGCGTGACAGCCACTTTGTTGAACTCGTTCACGCGAATAAGGAAATACTCAGGAAAGATCTCGGCAGGCAATTTACGGACGATGGCGTTCTTCTCTTTGGTGCTCACCTCCAGAAGGTCGCCCGTGTGGACACCCACGAAAGAGTTCTGACCGTGGTAAAGGTAATCAGTACCACGACCGATATCAAAGTAGAGGATACTGATGGAATACACCTTCTTAACCTCAGAGTAGAGCTGACCCAACTCGATATGTTCCGTGATCGCCTTGGCAACACCGAAAAGAATACGTTCCAGATAATAAATCTCACGGGTATTCTGAACCTCCACAATGATGATCTCGTCTTTGCTGTTACGCGCCTTTATGTCGACACGGTTGAATTTATCCGTTTCATTCAACTGATTGCCTTCACTCTCCAGAATCTCGACAATACGGATGGGCTCACCCAGCAAAACGGTGAGAAAACCCTCCAACACACCGAAATTGGCCTTGTTACGCAACAGGCGTTTCACAGCCCAATCAAAACGAATATACCTGTCTTTCTGTTCCATCATATACGAATAATATCTATCCTACAAATATAAGCTTTAAAAAAGAACTATCCAAGCATACGGCGGAAGAAATAAAAGGAAGAAACGGATCGGAGAGTCGGGCAACAACGAAACAGAGCCTCTGTTTTCTTGACTATATGCCTATATATTCTTTCTATTTTATTTGACTTTACCTATTTTATTTCGTATCTTTACGTAGTGATTGAGATAAGAAATTTATTAACCTAAACCTTAACTTTTATCGTATGGAAGTATCAGTAGAGCGCTATCAGCGCAAAAAGTATGTCAATCAGGAGAACTCTCCCGTGCTGTATTATATCCGCCAGAAGGCGGGAACAGCCAAAGTTGTGGATATCGACGCACTGGCAGAAGACATCCAGACCAATTGCGCCCTGACAACGGGCGACGTGAAACACACCATCGAGGCATTGGTGGAACAGTTGCGCAAGGTGCTGACCCAAGGAAACAAAGTGAAAATAGAGGGATTGGGCACCTTCCACATGACGCTGACCTGCCTGCCCGGCGAAACGGAAAAGGAATGCACGGTGAAGAATATCAAGAGGGTAAACGTACGCTTCATCCCCGACAAGGCGATGAAACTGGTGAACGCCAGCCGGAGCATGACCCGGAGCCCGAACAACGTAAACTTCGCGTTGGTATCGGCAGGCGCCCCGGAAGGAGGAGGTAGCGGAGGCGGAGATATTGTGGATGACCCGACGGCATAAATCCGCACCACAGGGTAGCACAGAGTCTCACAGAGAATATATATTTAATTGGATATACTTTTTCAACAAAACTCCGTGTTACCCTGTGTCCTCTGTGGCAAAACCGTGAAACAACGAAACTTAATACAGCAAAAAACAATGAAGAAATTACAGAAAATACTGGAATGCATCCTGGCGTTCCTGATGTTTCTCCGCGGGGGGAACACCGAAAAATAGAACCGGAACTATGAGAGAAATCAATCTGATCGTGATTCACTGCTCCGCCACGAGAGAAGACCGCTGCTTCACGGAGTACGACCTGGAAGAATGCCACCGGAGGCGGGGATTCGACGGAGCAGGCTATCACTTCTACATCCGTAAGAACGGAAAAATAGTTACCACCCGACCGGTGGAACGAATCGGAGCGCATGCCAAGGGATTCAACGCACACTCCATAGGCATCTGCTATGAAGGAGGGCTGGACTGCAACGGGCACCCCAAAGACACCCGGACAGAATGGCAAAAACATTCGATGCGGGTACTGGTAAAAGTGTTGCTGAAAGATTACCCGGGAAGCAAGGTATGCGGGCACCGTGACCTGAGTCCCGACCTGAACGGAAACGGAGAGATAGAACCGGAGGAATGGATCAAGGCATGTCCTTGCTTTGAGGTGAAAACGGAACGCTTTTAAATTCACCACAGCGGTTCACGGAGTCTCACGGAGTTTTATTACCAATGACGAGGACTCACCACAGATTGCGCGGATTAACACAAATTAAGAAATAGATAAATCTGTGATAATCTGAGTAATCTGTGGTGAAAAACATTAAAACTCGGTGTGACTCTGTGCCCTCTGTGGTGAGCTCCGTTCATTCCAAACCATTCTTGGTCAATCATAAAAACGTAGGAGTAAACTCTATTCCAAGAGCACGAGCTATTCGAAAAAAACTTGAAATTTGAATATCCGTCTCTCCCTTCTCCACACGGGCAATATAACTTCTTGCAGTACCAACCTTTTCAGCCAGTTCCTGCTGAGTTATCTTTAATTGCTTTCGGCGATCACGCAATATCTCGCCATAGTACCATGCTATTGATTTCTCATGAAAAGTTGTGCGAGACTCAGTTCCAACCTCCCCATATTTGTTGTCCAGCAGTTCACCTGCCGTATATAATCCGGCTAATTTATTTTCATCTAACTTTCTCATAGTTCAAAGTCTTTTAATATTCGTTCTGCAATCTTTATTTGTTTACAATAATCCTTTGTGGACTTCTTTAAGAAGCCATTCAGAAGTAGTACTTTTTTTGAAAGAATGATATTATCATTATCAACAGCAAAAAGAATAGTTCTGTATTCATTGATATTTACAGACACCCGCATCTCGTATAAATTTTTATTTTCCAAGTGCTTCACAAACTTTGTGCTAAGTACATACTCAGTTCTAATAGTAACCAATTAGATACAATTAAACAAGTAAAATACAAACTCTTGAGAATATTTAACGCTGACTGTTATCTTGAAGCAACGGTAAACAGTAAACAAAAAAAGGAAGCCGAATCAAATGATTCAGCTTCCTTTTTCTCTGAGCGGAAAACGAGACTCGAACTCGCGACCCTAACCTTGGCAAGGTTATGCTCTACCAACTGAGCTATTTCCGCAATGTAGTGCCCAGAACAGGACTCGAACCTGCATGCCTCTCGACACACGCACCTGAAACGTGCGCGTCTACCAATTCCGCCACCTGGGCATTGACTAATCAGAAACCTGCCGTTAAAAAAAAATGGAGAGGAACAGATAACCGACGTTCTTGTTGAGCGGAAAACGAGACTCGAACTCGCGACCCTAACCTTGGCAAGGTTATGCTC
>ERZ1643250.1050-NODE-1050-length-25942-cov-6.272028_pt1 | contig 25942 bp, 16 predicted proteins | sample MGYA00579262_ERZ1643250 | MGnify/ENA primary metagenome ERZ1643250 (study PRJEB29033, sample SAMEA4952265) | chicken gut metagenome | biome: Broiler Chicken; feature: Gastrointestinal Tract; material: Caecum | place: Ireland | collected 2018 | study: Broiler... | reverse complement strand
TATGGGGCTTAGGCCACTGCTTCTGTCAACTCTTTTTGGAGATTCTGTTTGCTCCCAAAATGAGAAGCAATGCAATTACGCCGTTGAACAATCCCACGGCGGTTGACAAACCGTAATCACGTGAGCCTGCGCCCAATCCCAGACGGTAGACGTAGGTACCGATGATTTCGCCCGTTTCCCTTGTCAGAGAATTTATCATGGCGTACACCTGCTCAAACCCTGCGTCCATGAGATACCCTAAACGGATTATCAGCATAACTATTATCGTGGGCATTATCGACGGAATGGTAATGTGCCAGATTTGCTGCATTTTGGTGGCGCCGTCCATTTTTGCCGCTTCGTAGAGAGCGGGGTCGATTGCCGTTATTGCCGCTATGTACACGATAGAACTGTACCCGATTTCCTTCCAGCCGGAAAGAATTACCACCAACCAGCGGAACCAGCCCGGTTCACCCATGTAATAGATGGGTTCGCCCCCTAGCGCAACCGAAAGGTTGTTTACGGGACCGTACAGTCCGAAAATATTGTTGAAAATGCCTACAATTACCACCCACGAAAAAAAGTGTGGTAGGAACACAAGTCCCTGCACAAGTTTTGAAAAGTGTTTGTTGCGAATTTCCGACACCATCACCGCAAGCACCACGGGCAGCGGAAACAACAGCACTATTTTCATTACCGATATTATCAGCGTGTTTTTTATGTAACGCAAAATTTCCGGATCGGAAAAGAGAATTTTGAAGTTGTCCAACGTCCATTCCGCTCTGTTGAAGGCTTCGAATACACTGTATCTGCCGAAGTTGGGGTTATCCTTGAAGGCGATGAGTATTCCAGTCATGGGCAGATAGGAAAAAACCAGCGCAAACAGAACCGCAGGAATAACAAACGGAATAAGACTGCGGTGTTTTTTCAGTTTGGATTTGAATGTGTTTTTGTGTTTAATTTGTAATGCCATAGACTACACACTCCTTTGCACAATCTGCTTGAAAACCGTTACTTGTTGTAGGTACTGTACCACTGGTTTATCGCCTGCGTAGCGACAGTTCCCCCTTGCTGAGAGTTGAGTTTCGTGAGGTATTCGTTTATGTTGGAAGTTCCCTCTTTCATCATGATGTAAAACTGATCCTGTGCATATTCTTCCATTGCCGAACGGTGGCTGTTGTAGTCTTCGATGGGTGGGGTGAAATCCGCCACATTGTACACACCGACTGCGTCGGCATTGTCCATCAGCGTGGACCATGCACGATAGAGTTCCGGCTGCTTGCGAACACGTGCTTTCCAATATTCCGTGTACTTGTTTTCGTTGGTTCCCGTAAGGAAATAACTTGCTTCGTCCTTCTCGCTGAAATTGTCGGAAATGGGAAGGTATCCCTGCGACGGACTGTACGTCCAATGCACGCCTTCTTCGCCCAAAACGATGGAACGGAAGTTGGGTTCTTCTGCGGTGTCCTTTATTTTGGAATTCATCCAATCCAAAGCGTAACCGGCATTTTCCGCCTCGTAGAAGGGAATGGCAATTATGTAGCCGTAACCGCTGCTGCGATACACCTTTTCTTCGTCCGTTTTGTTTTCCTTCAATGCACGCAGGTAGGCAAGTTGATTTTCCAATGTGCCGGCAGCCTCGGTTGAGGTTATCACGCCGTTTGCCTGCAAACCCGTTACAATAGCGGGAACGCTCCACAACGAACAGGCATAGGCAGCCGCCTTTGCCACCTCACTGTCGGTGAAACCGTTTACGAAACGGTTGCTGGCGTCCGCAGCATCGTTTGTCGCCACTTCCTGATCGATGTAGCCCGCAACATACAATTCGTGCATGTAGTTTACGTATTCGGCGTAACGGGGGGCATTCATGTAGTAAAGCACTTCCGTTTTGCCGTTTACCGTGTATTCCTGCCAATCGGAATAGATACCGAATGCGGCGGAAACGGCATAAACAAGCGGAGTGTACTGGTCAAACGTGAGGGCAGGTCTGCCCAGTTTTTGCGTCAGAACACGCAGTACTTCGGTGAATTCGTCCAAAGTTTCCGGTACGTCGAGATTGCATTGCAAAAGCAAATCCTGGTTGAAAACAATGGGGTTTTCGATGTTGTCGCTGGACGCACGTTCGGGAACACCGTATATTCTGCCGTCAACGGTTACAGCATCCCACGATTCCTCGGAAATGTTTTCCAGCATATCGGGAGCAAACACCGAAAGCGCATCGGTGATGTCCACCAACATGTCGTCCTTTACAAGGTCGCTGAACTGATCCTTTGTCAGTTTCATCACGTTGTAGGGACGTTTGTCCATCAATTCCGTGTTGAGCGTTGTGGAAGCGTCCGCAGCAGGCAACTGTGTGTAATTGACGGTGTAGCCTGTCAGTTGCTCGATGAGTTTTGCCGTGGGATCGGCGTTTACTTCGGAAATAGGCTTTCCCGAATAGGGCATAAGCACGTTGAGTTGCGGTTTGTTGTTCAAATCTATGTCGTAGTTTATCTCGTAGTCGCTTCCGCCGGGGGTGCATGCAACAAAGCACACAGCCATTACAGCACACAGCACCGCAGCCAAAACTATTTTCAGTTTTTTCATACTACTTTCCTCCTTTTTTACCTTTTTTGCCAACCAAAATTATTACCGATACAACAGATAATACTATTATAATACAACACAAAACAATTGCAAGAATGAAATCCCACGTCAATGCGGGGGGAGTTTCGGAAGTTGTGCCGTCACCGCCGTCGGGATTTACGGGTTTGCCGTCGGGATTTACGGGGTCATCGGGGTTGACGGGTTTGTCGTCGGGATTTTCCGTTACGTCGGATTGTTCGTCAACTTCCACAAGCATTATCGCATTGGAAACTTTCCGCATGCTTCCGTCCGACGGTTTGTTGCGAAGAGTAAGCACGTCGTCTATTCTCACAAGTACCGTTGTGGAACCGCCTCCGTCCAGTTCCAAAGCGTATCTTGCGCCCAAAGCGGCGGCAATTTGCGCCTGCTGATTGACGGTTACGCCTACCGCATAGGAAGGCTGTCTGCCGTCCAGCATACACAAAAATCCCGTGCCGTCTTCTTTGAAACCTATCAACGTGCGTGGGGCTGCAACGTTGCCGCTGTTGTCGGTGTGACAATTGGTGTTTACTACGTAGTCGTTTACCAATATATCCCAAGTGCAACCTTGGTACTGTCCCGACGGTATTTCCACGAGGTCTGTTTCGCATCCGTAACTGTGTGCGCTGAAAAATTCCTCGTCCTCCGAAGTGTACACCACTGCAAACTGTCCGCTTTTCAACGTGAAAGATTTGCTTTCTTTCACGCCGTTTACCGTTGTGTTGGACACGCCGAAAACGGGGTACATGCTCAAATTGACCTCGTCGGTGTTGACGATTGTTACTCCTGCGTCGGAAACGGTGAAACTGCCAACCGTGTCGTAGACGGCAATTTCTCCTTCCGAGGGTTGCTGATTAAACTTATCTATCGTGAAGAATGTGGGCTTACCTTCGGTGTAGACGGCAAGGCGTTTTTCCACCTCCGTCATGCGTCCGATTGCCACATTTCCGTTGTTGTCAAATCCAATGCAGTGTTTGGTTGCGAATGAGCCTTTGCTGACAACAATACCGTTGTTAACGTAGGACTCCATATTCGCACCCGTGTTCAGGTCGAAGTAGTCGCCGTTTGCGGCAAAAATCACCTTGCGACCGGTGCTTTGCTCGTAGTCCGTGGCAATTTCCATAACGGTGGATCTTGTCGTTTCCGAGCCACTGCGAATACTGTGAATTACCCATTCGTATTTGGCGTTTTCCTGCGTGGTGTTGTACTCGCCGTAAAAAATTTTTTGCAACGCACCGTTTTCCGTGAAGGATGCTTCTTTGTAGGAAAACCCGTCCAATGTGTAGGTGAAAGAAGGTTGGTCAAGAATGTCTGAGGTGAATGCCAATGCAGCAGTAGGCGCAAGCAAACAGCAGACAGTCAAGAACGTTACAAATACAATGATCAGTTTTTTCATAACCGTGTGATAAAATTTGTAACTTTCCCGTTGTCAAAGCGACAACGGGAAAGTGTTTGAGAAAGGTGTTACAAATATTTTTTGAAACTATTCGGCAGCAACAAGCGTGTAGGAAACTTCCAATCCTACCGTGCGGTTTCCGTACAGCAACGCTCTTGCAACGTTACCCGTGGAACCGCCGTTGGGTGCAATGAGAACCCATTCGCCCTCTGCCAACGAGGCAAATGCTTCCTGTGCGTATCCTGCCGCCGTACATTTGGATGCGTCCTGAATTCCCGTGGGATTTTCGGCGTCGTAGTACTTTCCGCTTGCGCCGTCGTAGATTCTCACTACCTTACCTGTGGAATCCATTACAAACGCCACGCCGTAACCGCCGGTGTAACGTTCGCCCGTGTAACCGTAGGAATAGATTGCAAAAGCGGGAGTGCCGTCAAATGCCGAATCTACAGCCATCTGAGCACCGTTCTGATACCAAACTTTTGTGCCTACCGTCAAAGCGTAGTACTGCACTGCTTCCGCTGCGGGGGTAGCGTCGATGCCCGAAACAGACATGGATGCGCCCACAACACGGTTGCCGACAAGGAAACTGCGTGCCTGATTGGAATTCAAACCGCCGTTGAGTCCTATCACCAGCATTTCCCCCTGTTTTAGAGAAAGGAAAGCGTCCAAAGAAAGGGATGCTATGGTGAATTTGTCCGTTCCGGCAATACCGGAAGCGTTTTCGGCATCAAAGTATCTGTTGTTTACGCCGTCGTAAATTCTTACTACTTTGCCTTCGCTGTCAACGACAAAGCCTTCCGACCAGCCGTTTTTCACAACTACTCCGCTTGCGCCGTAGGTGTACACTGCGAAGTCGTAGTTGGCAACGTTGGAAACTTCCTGATTTACCGCTATTGACGTAGTGTAGAAAATTTTGCCGTTTACCTGTACGGACATCATTGCTTTGTCGGCAACGGGAACGGAAACCTCTTCCATTGTTACCGTTGCGCCCAAAGTGTGATGATTGCGCAGGAAATCACGTGGAGCCTGATTTGCACCGTTGTTGACGCCCACAAGCATCCACTCGTTTGCTTTGAGTGAAGCAAGCGCCGTTGTGAGGTAGTCGTTGCTTGCCAATGCCGTTCCCGTGGGGTTGTCGGCATCGTAGTACTTGCCGTCTGCACCGTTGTACACACGCACGATTTTGTTTTCGGCATCCATTACTATTGCAGCGCCGTAACCGTTGGCAAATCCCAAAGTGCCGGAAAATTCCGTGGTGAAAACATACCAATCGTAGTCGGCAGCCGTTGCCGTCGTTGTGTTGATTGCCACCTTTTCGGGATTGAACTCTATTGTGTCTTCGCCGACGGCAATTTCTACGGAAACTTTTTCAAAAGCAAAACCTGTGAGGGTTGCAACTTCTCCGCAATAGGCTTTGGCACCGTTTACGCCACGCAAATTCAATGCGAACGTGCGGGGACTGTCCGCACCGTTTGTTCCGTCGTTGGGGAAAATGATGAGCAATTCTTCCGCTCCGAGTTCGCTGAATGCCACCGTTGCGTAGTTTGACGTTGTGAACGTCAGCGGATCCGTAGACTTTCCGTCCACAGTGTAGAAGCCGCCGTTTGCGCCGTCGTAAATTTTTACAAGTGTTCCGTACTTGTCAAGCACTATTGCCGCACCGTGGCTGTTGGTTTCCACCTGTCCGTCGTACGATTTGTCAAAGATAATCATGGAATATCTCGAAGCCGTGGACGCATCCACAGTTCCGTTGTAGATCCATGTTCCTTCCGCAGCCGTGAAGGAGGTGTCGTCGATTACTATTGTTTTGTCGTCTTTGGGTTTTTCGTCAAATTTGACGTCGGTGAGCGTAACCGTCTTGCCGATTGAGCCGTCGGTACACAAACCCAATGCGAACGTGCGGGGACTGTCCGCACCGTTTGTTCCGTCGTTGGGGAAAATGATGAGCGTTTCGCCCTCTTCAAGTTCGCTGAAAGCCACCGTTGCGTAGTTGTTTCCGTTGAAGGTTACAGAGGACGCTTTTCCGTTTTCGTCGTAGAAACCGACGTAAGCACCGTCGTACACCTTTACAAGCACACCGTACTGATTGACAACGACGGCAGCACCGTAGCCGTTTACCGTTACTTCGCCGGGATAGGACTTGTTGAAAACAATCATCGAGTACGTGGGCGCTGTAGCAGCCGTCATAGCCGTGTTGAATGCGTACTTGTCTTCCGCAGCCGTGAAGGATTTTTCACCCACTGTGAATGTGTAAGTCTTTGCCTCGAAGGTAATTCCCGGCAATGCCATTTGTCCGCCGATGGTGCGGTTGGAATACAAGAATGCACGGGAAACATTGCCTGTGATGTTGGGGGCAATTACCACGTATTCGCCGTCCTGTCTGGAATTGAATGCTTCCAAAGCATAGCCTGCTGCGGTGCACTTGGATGCATCCTGAATTCCCGTGGGATTTTCGGCGTCGAAGTACTTGGCACTAACACCGTCGTAGATACGCACTATTTTTCCGAAACGGTCCACAACAAAGGCTTCGCCGTAGCCGTTGCTGAAATTGATTGTGCCTTCGTATTCCGGCGTGAAGATGATGAACAGATACTTGCCCACCACCGTAAGGTCTTGGTCCACCGCTACGCTTGTGGGAAGCATCTTGATGGAGTTGTCGTTTACCTTGACTTCCACTACGTCTTCCGTAACTTCCACAATGCGTGTTGCCGTGGCGATATTGCCCTGTGCGTCCGCTGCGGAAATGGTAACCGTGTATTCGCCGGCAGTGTTGATGTCGAAACCTCCGTCGTCGACAACCGTTACCGTAACGGCGGTATCGTCGGAAATTTCAAAGGTGCCGTTGTCGTCCTTGGCGGTAACGCCTGTGAGTACTTCCGTGTTGAGCGTGAAGGAGGCGTCGGATATTGCGGCATACACCGTTGTGTCGGTGCCGGAAATTGTGGGTGCCTGGTCGGCATATTCCGTGATTACCTGCTGTTCGTCCACCCAAAGCAAACGCACTACGTTGCCGTAAGCGTAAATTACGTTGTAGTTCATGAAACCACGTCCGTCGGTATCTGCAGTTGTTCCTGCGTAACCGGATTGAATTACCACAGCGTAACCGCCTGCCGGTATCACCATGTTTTGAGCAAATGCGCTGGAAACGGAAACTTCTTCGTTGTCGATTTCCATTGTAGTAACGCCTGAAGAACGAACGGGATTTTGCTGGTTCATCAATCTGCTGTTGGCGCCGTCTCTTCCTTCAATTACCACGCCGTTTGCCGTAAGTATTGCCGAACAGCCGTAGCCGCCTGCCACATTGAGTACGATTTCGCCGTCGCTTGTGTTGTGGAACACGCCGCTGCGAGCAACGTCGTAGTCGGTGTCGGCGGAAAGTTCAACGTACAGCGAATGTTTGAAACTGATGGTTACGCCTTCCCATTTGGCTTCGCCCAAAAGGTTTTGACGCACTTCCAATGCAAGTGCCGATAGTGCCTGATTTACGGTAACCGTTCTTGTTGCGGTGGCTTCCAAACCGAACTTGTTTGTTGCCTTGTAGGTGATTGTGTACACACCCTCTGTGTCCGCATCAAAGTCGTCATCGTCGAAAATGATGAGCGTCGGGTTGTCGTCTTCCGCATCCGTTACCGTAACGCCGAACATAAGGTCAATTTCGTCACCGGCATTTATCTCTATTTCCGTGGGATTGACGCTTATTTGCGGAGCGGCGTGTTGCACTTCGTGCCCCGGGCATTTGTCGGCACACACGGGATCGGTACAGTCGGGATCCGTACACTTACCGCAAATGGAACACACATGCTCACACTCGTGTTTGTCGCATGCGACAAGTCCCAGTGCCAAAACCATTACGACAGCCAGAAGAACAGCCACAATAAGTTTTGTCTTTTTCATACTTAACCTCCGTTTTTTTATTTTAGATGCCTTAGTCATCTTAAAAGTCTTGTTTTCAGTTGCTGATTTGTTGCACTTTTGTTACTTTGGTGTTGATACCCCTTGTACGTATCGGGCAAATGTGCCACAACACACTGCACATTTTGAAAATTTTGCCTTTTGCTTCACTACTTGGACGCATTGACGCACAAAACGCAATACGTCATGTTGAAATTGACACTGCCCGACGTTTTGCCGTTGACAACACTTTCGGGTGCTGTGGGTCGATGTTGTTTTCAACGCTTTTTGCGTTTTATCAACACTACCGCCACCACTGCGCCTGCAATCACCACAACTCCGCCTGTAACGCCCAAAACAACGGCAAGAGTGTTGTTAGGTTGCTCGGGAGGGGTGGGCTCGTCGTCGGGCTGAATGGGTTTATCGTCCGGTTCCGTTATCGGCGGATTGGCAATTATCCCGTCTTCCGTTACCGTGGGACGGCGGTTGTCCTCTTCGGGATTCCAATCTCCGTCGGCTATCAGTTGAAGAGAAATTTTGGTGTCCAACAAGTCGATAAGTTGATTGAGTTGTTCCGTTATTCTTTGGCGTGAGTATCCTTTTGCAAAACTGCTTGCCGAGGACACCGCCTCTTTTACCGCCTGCTGTATTTTGAAAATATCGACAGCGGAAGACGCCGTCATTTGTTGAATTTCCGCAAAGGTTTCGGCAAGTTGCTGACGTTGTTCCGTCGTCATTCCCCCTGCAGGAATATAGATACGCTGCGCTTTGTCGATAATGTCGTCAAAGTAGCCTTTAAGCACCTTGTCGACGGAGGCGTGAGGCAACACGGCTTGTTTGGAATTGACTCCCGACAGCAACGCCTGCTGTACGTCGTCGTGTCCGATAATCTGCGTGGAACAGAAGATAACGTAACCGTTTGCGCCTGCGCTGTAGGACGCTTCGATGTGTTCTTTGTTTTGCCATGCGGGCAAACCGCTGTAGGATGTTGCAAGCCCCGAATAGTAATAGCAGTTGTTGCCTGCAAGCAAAATCATTTCGTTTACCCGTGTGAGCACGTCGGATGCGTCGTTGTAGTACGCCATGGGTGTGGCAATATCTATCCAACCGTTGGTGAACCAAGTTTGCCAATCTTGTTTTTTTGCATCCTTAGATTCCGAAAGGGATGCAAAAACGGCGGTGGACAGCATTATGTCTTTTGTGTCTTTTACTTCGTTTTTTATTCGGCGTACGAACTCCGTCACTACGTCGGTGCGGTACTGAACCCATTCGTTGTAGTTGGCGTCAACGGTTTGCTGACTGCCCATGTACTGTATGTCGAAAAGTTGACGGAATTTGTTTGCCATTTTTTCTCTGTCGGCAAGTTGAGCGGCAGAGAAAGTAAGTCCTTTCTGCTCGTAAAAGCCTTTCATCGCCGCCATTGTGTAGCCTGTATCCTCGGCAAAATCGGAAACGGGATAACGAATGTAATCCAGGTTGAGCCCTACCACTTGCGGAACTTTTTCGAGCAAGTCGTTGTAGTAGGCAATGAGGGTATCCTGAACTTCCTTGTTGGCGGGATCGATGAAAATGTAGGCACCGCCTTCGTTTCTTTGATAGATTGTGCCGTCGTCGTTGTACAGCAGCCAATCGGGATGGTTTTGTATTACTTCCACCGTGTTGAGAGTGCCTACGTAGAAATTTTCCACCCATGCATGCACTTCGATGCCGTACTCGGCACAGCATGCGGCAAACGCAGAAAGATAGTCGTTGTAGACAATGTCGCCATTGGCGTAACTTTCGGAAAGTTTGGGATTGTAGGGGAAATCCGCCACATCGCTGCGGAATGTGGAATAGCCGTTGTACAACGTTTCCACAAACACAAGGTTGATGCCGATTTCATGGTAGGTGCTGATGTTTTGCTCTATTGCCTCGTAGGTCATTTCGACGGGTCTGTGCCACACCGCCCGTGCGGAAACGGGACGGCTTTCGGCAGAAGCAGTGATGAGTTGCTGACGCAGACGCTCTATCTGCAACTGACTGTCGTTGTAATGCATAAGCAAACTCAGGCGTCTTTCGGGTGTGAGTCCTTCCTCTTCCAATGCCGCTTCAATGTCCTCTTTGACTACTTGCAGACTTTGCAACTCCACCTGAACCTGCTCGATGCAACTGTTTAACAGGTCGGTGTCCAAATCGTACAGCATGTTCATTTTACTTTGCGCATTGTTCACAGCACTGTTGACGCTGAGCACCAGATTTTCGTAGTAACTGTTGAGCGTTGTGGATATCGAATAGGTTTTGTTTTCCTCGTCAAGTTGCACCGTTGCGCCCAAAACAATGTTGGAACGAATGAAATCTCTTCCCGCTCCGTGTCCTGAAATTACGTAACCGTTCTCGGGAATTTTGGACACGTTGACGTTCATTTCCACAACAACGCCGTTGGCGTCCACTGCCGCTTCGTAGCCGTAAATGTTGGTGCCTGTGCCAACGGAACCGTTGTAACTCCAACCGTATTTGTAGATTATCGTTTGGTTTTCGCCACGGTAGGCTGGGAAAGGTGAAGTTTCCGTTTCCATGCCTGCGGGGTTTTGCTGCGGTGTGGGGTTGACAAAATCGTACTCGCCGTATACCGTTCCTCCGAAACGTATAAAATCGAAACCAACCATTTTTACGTGGTCGTTGACGCGGAACAGTTCGTCCCTTACCAACAATTGACGGAATCCCTCGCCGTAGGCACTGAGCACAAAACTGTTGTCGGGAATGTCCGAACCGGAATCGTCGCCCATTCCGAAGTTGCGGAAGGAAGTTACCACAAAGGTGTTGAGGTCAAAATCGTACTCGCAGGTCATTTCCGTTCCGAAAACGTTTGTTCCCGTTTTTGAGCCGAATTGATAGTCGTAGTACACCACCATGGGTGCGGAACGTGTGGTGTTGGTGTTGTCAACTACCACACGGTGTGCGGATGACTCCACCGCTTTGGTGGCTATGGTAACTTTGTTTCCTCCAAGCGTTACCGTGTCGCCGATTTCGGCAAAGTCGGCGTACATATCCTTGCGCAAAGAAAGCACAAAACCGCCGACGGGTATGTATGTGGTGCCGTCGCCGTTGGCGTTTATTTTGGTTACCGTAAAGGTCGAACCGGACGGCTCGCACACGTATTCCACCACATTGCCGACACGTCCCGTGGTTGTGTCGGGATACAGCGGCGTGTACATTACCGAATCCGTAGCGCCGACGTTTTCGTACCGTATCTCATAAGCGTTGAGGTAGCCCGACGCCGAATCCTCGTAGTAGTCCACAGGGTCGGAATAGATGTAGTTTATTGTTTTGTCGCCTGCCGTTACGGAAATGTCCATGACAGTAACGTCCCTGATGTGCTCGCCCTCGGCATAGGCGGTGGAATACACTGCCACAAGTCCGAAAACAGAGGACGCCAACAGAACAAAACATATTATCAATGATGCCGTGAAAACTTTTTTCATTGTTTACCTCTTTTTTTCAAGGCTTTCGCCAAAACAAAACCTGCCGCTACGCCGACAACCAAAATACAAAGTGCAATTCCCACCAAGGGCAGAATGTCGTTGCCGTCGTCGGACGGCGGATTGTCGGGGGGAGTCTGGCTGTTTCCGCCGCTTGGCGGTGTTTCGTTGCCGTCGTCGGAAGTTGACGTGTAGAAAGTTTCAACACCTTTGACGGCATCTCTTCCGCACCTCACCTCGACGCAGCGTTGCAACGGACGCAAAATCTGCAGTGCCCCTTGCGCATTATTTGCAGATACATACTGCGTCAGATTGTACTCGACAAGCCGATTGAGTGCTCCTTTTATTTCGTCGGCAGACTGTCCGCCGCAAATTGCTCCCGCTTCCTTTTGGAAAAGTTTTACTTTGTCGGCATTTTCCTTTCCCTCCTCGGCAAGGGCGGAAAACCGTTGCGTCAATTCCGTCAGCACTGTTTTGACGGTAAAATCGGTAACGCAATGGGGAAGGGTGGAATGCACACTGCCGAAATTGCTTTGCAAAACATCGGAATAGTCGTTTTGAAAAAACGTCTTTGCCGAATCGAACAGTACAAATCCGTCGGCTCCGGCAACGTCGCTTGCGTTTATTTGCGCCAGCAACTCTTCCTGACTTTGATTGTGATAGGTGGCGTACAGCCCCGTGTAGCAAAAACAGTTTTTGCACTTTTCCATCATGTCGGAAACGGCGGATTGCACCTGCGACGCCTCGTAGTAGTACACCATAGGCGTTACAATGTCGATAAAGTCATTTTCCAACCAGGTGGATATATCCTGTTTTTTTGTGTTGTAGGTTACCTGAAAATCGGGGAAAATCGCCGTGGACAACATTGCCGTGGGGTGTTTTTCATTTACCATGTCAAACACCTGTTGTACAAATCCGGTAACAATTTCCGCACGGAACTTTGTCCAGTCGTTTTGAAGATTGTTGCTGTTTAGCAAACTTATAAATTGATTGATCGTGCAGTTTTGCGGCAAATTCAGCCCGTATCGAGAAGAAAACTGCTGCATTGCCGTTGCCGTGAAGCCTGTGTCGTCGCCAACGGAAGAAACGGGATAACGAATGTAATCCAGATTGAGTCCCTTTACCTGCGGAACTTTTGTCAGCAATTCATCGTAGAAATCCACCAAAAACTGCCTTACTTCGGCATTGGCAGGGTCCAAAAATATGTAGCCTCCGCTTTCCTTGCCCTCCGTCTGGCGGTAACCGCCGTTTTGTGCCGTAAGCAACCAATCGGGATAGTACCTGACAAAATTGTTTTCGTCGCTGACGCCTATGTAAAAGTCCTGAACCCAGGCGTGAACTTCTATTCCACGTTTTTCCGCTTCGGAGGCAAACGCCGTCAGGTAGTCGGGGTAGTCGCCGTATTGAAACTGCTCAAATCCTTTGTAGTACTGCACACGGTTTGTTTTGAACACCGTCATTCCGTGATAGAAAGTTTCCAGAAACACCATGTTGATGCCTGCGTCGGCAAATGTGTCCAACACTTCGCACAAACCTTGCAGTGTGGTTTCCTTTCCGGAAACGTTGGGACGGTGCCACACGCCTCTTGCGTGGACGGCATTGTCTGCGACTGAGGCGGAAGCAACTGCCTGTTGATGTGTTTTGAGATTTTGCATAAGCACTCCCGAAAATAACAAAATCAAAAGGGCAAAAATTGTCACAACTCTTCTACTTTTCATTGTTTTCCCTCGCTGTCAAATCCACCTCGAACATACGCTTCCAGGGCATCCGACACCGTGCGATTTTGTACTTTTTTGCAACTTGGGGAAAGTTTTTGCAAACAAACAGTTGCAACCGATCTTTTACCGTTTTTGCCACCTGTCCGTTTTTTCCGCCTGCATTGAAGTAGTTGTACCTGCCTTTAAGACTTGCCGTAACCTCTTTTCTTACGTAACCGCAATAGCCGACATCCTCGAAAAGTCTTTCTGCCAGAAACAGGTTTTGCCACCTGTTTTTTCCGAAAAGCCACACAAACACAGCCTGACAAATTACCGTGCCCAACGTGTTTGACGAAGTGTTCCAACCTGCGTAAGCGGAAAGGTCGAAAAAGTCTGTTTTTTCCGTTAGCATTTGCAACAACTGCAAATCTCCTCCGTTGCAATATGCCCCGTCGGCAAGCGCAGTGACCTTTTTTTCCTGCACGCTTTTTACTATTTCACTGCAAAACAACGTAAGATTTCTGCGTGCATAGCCTTCGGAAGGGATTTCCGTAGCCTCCACCGGCTGAGATGCAGGATAGTTCAAAAACAAATTTATGTCGCCGTCGCCCTCCGTCATTACTCCGCCCGCAGTTGCAATTTGCAAAGGCAATGTGTCTTTGAGCGGTCTGTCTTCGTACAGAGGTACAATTTCCGGATTGTTGGGGTGGGCGTAGAAACAGCGAAACTTGGGCGTTACGCCCATGTGATTGACTACCGCTCTTGCAAGAAGAGTCATCCCCACTTCGTCGGCACCCGGGTACATTGCCACGTCGTCAAAGCAATTTTTCTCTATTTCTGCTTTGATAAATTCCCTGTCCATGGTGGTGAATCCGTACACGGCGGAATCGTCCTGCGGAATGACCAAAAAGTCTATTGTCTTGTGCAGTTGCCCTATTGCTTTGACAAGCATTTTTCTGTTGACGGCACGTCTTTTGAGATAGTCGTCAAGATATTGCGCCGTTTTGTTTTGGTATTCTTCCAGCAAAATTTCCTCTTGCGACGTCAGTATTCCCAACTGCTTTTTGTGCAACGCCTGCCCCGTCAGAAAAATTTCCCGTCCGCAAGTTTTGTAGTAGGAAGGTTCCTCGTCGTCGCTGGAATAACCGGGACAGCGCATTATCAAGGCAAATGCGTAAATTTTCAGCGAAGGATTGATACATTTTATCTTATTCAGCACGTCCAACCGTTTTGTCAGTTGCTCCTCCGAAAGATTGTGCAACCGTGAAGGCACAATTCCGCCGTACAAAAGCATATCCAACGACAAAATCAAGTACTGCGCTTTTGCCGCACTGTCCGACAAAAAATTTTCCACCTTGGAAAAATCCGCAGGCTTCTTTTTTTCGCCCAGAACGTCGGGGGTCGGTTTGATGAATCTGACAGGACTGCCTTTGGCTATTCGTTGTGCAAAACAGTAGTTGCACGGTCTTTCGTCAAGAGGAAGGTAGGCTACGGACAATGTTTTCATTGCAGTTTCAACGCTCCGTTAAGTCGCTGTGTGATTACTTTTGGTCTGGTTATTGCCGAACCGACCACCACCGAATAAGGATTGATTTGCGAAATAATTTTCATGTGTCCGCTTTCAAAAATTCCCCCTTCGGCAATCAACTTGGCTTTTGAAAGACATTTTTTACACTCCCGCATAAAGTCAAAATCGGGAAGAAGGGCATTTTTCGTTTCTGCCGTGTAACCTCTCATTGTTGTTGAAACGTAGTCGAAACCCAGTTTTTCGGCATTTATGGCATCTTCTACCGTGGCTACGTCCGCCATAAGTTCCCTGTTTCCGCAATTTTGCCTGGCGTAACGGTACAGTTCTTCCAGACTTTCTCCGTTGGGACGCAAACGCAACGTTGCATCCATGCAAATTACGTCGCAAGGTACTTTCAGCAACCTGTCTACATCGGCTTTGGTGGGCGTGATGTAAATTTCACTGTCGGGATAGCATTTTTTCACAAGACCTATTATCGGAAGGGAAACTTCCTTTTTGATGCTTTCCACATCGTCGCACAGCGCACGTATGCCGCACGCTCCGCCCTCTTTGGCTGCCTTGGCAAACAAATGCATGATTCCGTATCCGTACAGCGGTTCTCCCTCGACTGCCTGACAAGATACAATCAATCCTCGTTTCAATACGCTCATAATACTCCTCTCACGCTACTCTTTAATGTATTTGCCGATGAAATTACACTCTTACACAATTATTATACTTGCGCAAATATGCGATGTCAATATGGTTTTCAAAAAATTATGGTAATTTTGAAAACTTTTTTCACAACATAAAAAAGTGAAAATTACGTGAAAACTAAAGGTTTCACGACACAAAAACTCAAATTAAAGTACCGCTAAAACAAATTATTGTAACTGTTCTTGCCTGCACCGCTTGCAACGAGAGTTTCGTACATTAAAGTGCATTGCTGATTTTTGCGGTGGTGTTTCGAAAAAGTTTACACCCATAAAAAGTACCGCTAAAACAAAACGGTTGTAACGTTCTTGCCTGCACCGCTTGCAACGAGAGTTTCGTGCATTAAAGTGCATTGCTGTTTGTTTGGTGGCGTTTCGAAAAAATTTGCACCCAAAAAACAATGTGTGCCTTTGCACGAAAAACGTAAAAACAAAAGGCAAACCGAAAAACACGGTTTGCCTGTAAACCTGCGAATGTTATTTCAAAATTACTGTTTTTATTTCAAAAGGGGAAAACTGCAACTGTACGCAATCTTCGCCCAATACGGCAAGGGTATCTTCCATAATATTGCAGGAAACAATTTGTTTTCCCGCAGCCCTTACCGTTGCGGAGGCACTTCCGCCAAGACACTCGTACAGGCGCAAAACGGTGCCTTGCTTTTCGCCGAACTTGATAGTTTCCGTAACTACCGAACCGTCGGACACCACTTCAAACGGCGGATGCAGATTCTGACGTGCTGTGGATATCGGCAAATGACTGAAACAGTAGGCATGGCAAACCGTTTCCATTGTTAAATCGCCCGTGTGAGGCAACAGTGCGTAACGGAAAGTGCTTTCCCCCACGTCGCCACGTGAGTCGGGATGAGTGCCGCTTTTGTGAAGAGTGAGCCCCATTTTTCCGCCGTTGCAGGAAACGCCGTATTTGCTGTCGCTTAGAAGGGAAAGTCCGCAGCTTTTTTCCGACAAATCCGTCCACTTGTGCGAGCACACTTCAAACTTTGCAATGTCGCTTTTGTCTTGCGGAAAGCAGTTTCTTTCCACAAAACCGAACTGTGTTTCGCATCTGTAACGTTGCGCAAAAAGCGTTGTGTCGAAATAGGTTCGAACAACGGTGTGCGTGTCGTAGAAACAAAGCCTGTTTTCAAACTCCACCAAAGGCGTGTCGGCTCGGAATTTGATGTCGGTGTACAAAAGAGATTTTTCCGTCAGACGGTACACCGCACGCACCACAAGCAAGGTTGCTCCCACGGAAACAACGTCCTGACGCAGAAATTGTGCGTCTTTTTCCTTCAGCACGTAGTCGGCGTCAATGTCCCAGTTGTCGTAGATGTAGGGGACGTCCTCGGCGCAACGTACAACGTTGAAGCCCTTTTTGACGTACTCTCTGTCTTTGTACACCAACGAAACCAGCACGCCGTTTTTCAATTTGGCTGTCAGTTGCGGTGTTGTTACATTTTCTCCGTCAAAGCAAAATCCGCCTTTATCCGCCACCTTTTTACCGTAGCCGTACGGTGCAAATTGATAGGACGCAACGGTTCGTTTTTTCCCGAACAAATCGATGTAACTTTGTCCTGTGGCGGAAGGCAAAACTTCACGTCTTTTGAAAGGAAGTGTGTTGAAATAGTGTTTTGCACCCTTTCCCGACATGTATTCTTTTGCCTCTTTCAACGCTTTTTTCAACTGCGCAAGAGCGACGTCGCTTGCCTGCGCAATGGCTGTGCCGGGAAGAATGTCGTGAAATTGGTTGAGCATCAGCACGTCGTACCAACCGTCGGTGAGATTTTTTGCCTGTTTGTCGTCGGCAAAAACAGACACCGCCTCGGCGTCGTGCAACGCCTCTTCCAAACGTCTGTTGCACTGTTTCAGACTGTGATTTGTCGTGTACGTGCCACGGTGCAATTCCAAGTACAGTTCTCCGAAATAGGTCGGCAACTGCTGTTCCGACAGTTTTTTCATAAAATCCGAAACAGTTGTGTGTCTTACCTCGGCTTTTTTGCAGTTGTACTGCGTGTGAATTGCACGTTTTACCATTTCTTCGGAGGGGCCTCCGCCGCCGTCGCCAAACCCGTACGCCATAAGCAAACAACGGCTTTCGCTTTTGTCCGCAACGTCGTCAAGACGCTTTTGCACCGCTTTGTCGTCCACCCATGTGTGTATTGTGTTGAAGTGAACAGTTACCGTGCTGCCGTCGATTCCCTTCCACAAAAAAGATTCGTAGGGGAAACGGTTGGTGTCGTTCCAACTGAGTTTTGTGGTGAGAAAGTAGGAAACGTCGGCAAGTTTCATTATTTGCGGTAACGCTGCGGAATAGCCGAAAGTATCGGGTAGCCAAAACGTATCCGAATGGTAGTGAAATTTTTCCCGCAGATGCAACTTGCCACGCAAAAACTGACGGCAAAACGCCTCCGCACCGGTGAGATTTCCGTCGCACTCCACCCAAGTGGAGCCGTTTGTTTCCAACCTTCCTTCGGCGACAAATTTTTTGACCTTTTCAAATAAGACGGGGTCGTCCTCCTCCACCCATTTGAGATACAGCACGGTGGAAAGAAAAAATTTGTAGTCGGGATGCCTTTCCAACAAAGTTACGGCGTTGGAAAGTGTGCGCATAAGTTTGCGTCGTGTTTCTTCGACAGGCCAAAGCCATGCCGTATCGAGATGACTGTGCCCGATGATGCCCACAAAGGGAAGTTTGTCGGCTTCGCCGAAGTAGCCGTCAAGTATTTCCGTTGCTTTTTGTATGTCCGTTTCATTCGGGCGTTGCTGTTTCATCGAAAGCACTTCAAAAAGGCGCAAATACACCTTTTGCATTTCCGCAATACGGAAACCGTCTTTCTCCGATTGGTACCGACTGTTGAAAAGTGCAAGTTTTTGGCAAAAATCGTACAGCGGCAAATACATTTCCGCAATGCCCGCCTCCTCAAAAGGTCTGTCGGGATACAATCCGTCAAGGGAAAACGTGGATGTGCCGTCGTAGGGCATTGTTCCCGGTATCGGGTGGGAATAATATGCCTCTAACGTTACCCTGTCGCCGTTGTTGAGCGTTGAAGGCAAAAAGTATCGGTGAATACGACTTGGTGCGTCTGCAGCATGCGCCACAAAATCCAACATTCCCGCCTTTTCGCCGTTTACGCACACAAGGTGTTCCGTTGCGCCGGTGTCGGCATAAATGCAGTATTTTTTGCCCTGCTCCACTCCGCTTACGGTGAAAAGGAAATTGCCCGTGGCGAAATCTTTTCCCCAACGGAAGCCTTTGCGCACCTCACGCACGTTGTCCTTTTGTTCAAAAAACACCCGTTGCGGTAACCTTGTGAAAACAAATGGAAAATACACCTCACAAAGACGGGAAACCTTGCTTACAAGACGGTCTGTCTGCTTACCCTGCAACATATTTACCTCCGTTACATGGATTTGTTGGCAACGGAACTCGCCGCCCTCATGGTACGTTCGTAAGCGTCGGGACCGAGTTTTTCGTAGATGGCGTTGTACAGAACGTTTACTATGTAAGAAATGGAAACTATCGTGGAAACGGAACCTCCCTCATAGGCGGCTTCACGTCGGGTGGAAAACAGCACATAATCGGCATATTTTGCAAGAGGCGAATGGTCGTAACATGTTATTACCACTATTTTCACCCCGTTTTTCTTGGCAATTTCCGCCACGTCGATGATGTCCTTTGTACTGCCCGAAACACTGATGAGAATTACCACGTCCCTTTCCGTCATGTTGCTGGCAATCATTGCCTGCAAGTGAGAGTCGGGCGTTGCCGTTACGCTTATTCCGATGCGGGCAAGCACGTTGCTGACTTCCATTGCCGTTATTGCGGAATTGCCCACGCCGAAAGCACCTATCTTGTTTGCGTTTATCATGAGTTGTGCAATTTCCAGACAACGGTCGTAACTCAGACTGCGGGAAGTTTCCGTTATTGCGTCCGTCATTTGCAAGGCGACACGCTTGACCACACTGTTTACGGCGGTGCTGTCCACCATACCCAATTCCTGACTCAGACTGAGTTTGAAATCCTGAAAGCCGTTGTACCCCAACTTCTTGCAAAAACGCACCACCGTGGCTTCGGCAATTTTAAGACGTGCGGAAAGTTCCGTTATGGAAAGATAAATCAACTCTCCTTTGTCGATTTTCAACAAACCGTCGATAAGTTTCCGTTCCGTTTTTGTGGCAAGATCCTTTATTGCCAACACACGGTCAAATGCTTTGCCTACCATAAGCACCCCTCTTTTTCGGCGGGTAACCTTCACCCGCAAACGATATTTCCCGTCAAAAAGGAACAAATCGTTTCATTGTTTTTTTTCAATTTTAATACATAGCAAAATCGGTGTCAATAGTTATTTTGAAGGGCTGTCGGTGCATGCAATGAAAATTTCAATTTAACGTAACATTTTTGTGGCAGAAAATAATTGGAAAAATTTTTGTCAGACGTACCGACTCCGCCACATAAACATTGCGGTACCTTGAAGCGGATTTTATAATAACTTATCAAAAATAAAAAAAATTATTTGTTGTTTGTTTATTGTGCGGCACAAATCGTTTGGTATTATTTAGAAAAAGTGGTAAAATACCTTGCAGAGGTCAAAAAAAGATGAAAAACAGCGGAATTGTGGAAAGACTTAATATCGCAAAAAAACAGCGTGGACTGACTTTGCAGAAACTTGCGGAAAAAAGTCAGTTGACGGTGGGCACCGTAAATAAAATTATGAGCGGTGCGCTTTTGGACATAAAGATGGACAAGTTGCAGAAACTTGCAAAAGCGCTTGACGTTACCACCGAATATCTGTTGGGCAACGAAAGCAACCAACAGATATCCGACACCACGACGGTTGCGGAAACGCACTACTTGGGTCTGGTGAAAATTGCCTGCGTTTCGCCGCAAGTGCGTGTCGCAGATTGCGTTTACAATGCGGAAAAAATTGTGGAAGGCGTAAACAAGGCGGTGAAAGACGGAGCAAAAATCGTGCTTTTTCCCGAATTGAGCATTACAGCCTACACATGCGGCGACTTGTTTTTTCAGCGCACGTTGAGGCAATCCGCCATTGACGGACTGCGCATTGTTTGCCAAAAAACGGCAAAAACGGACGCAGTTGTTGTAGTCGGTTTGCCTCTCGTCAACAACACGGGCAAACTTTTCAATGTTGCCGCAGTGCTTTTTCACGGGGACATTTTGGGAATTGTGCCCAAAACCAACCTGCCCAACTACAACGAATTTTACGAAAAACGCTTCTTTTCCCCTGCAATAGAGGAAAATTCCTTTGTGGAAATTGACGGCAAAAACGTGCCTTTCGGGACGGACATAATTTTTGAAAACACGGCGCATCCCGACGTGCGTTTTGCCGTGGAAATTTGTGAGGACCTGTGGGTGGCAAACTCGCCCTCTTCACGACACACAGGGGCGGGCGCAACGCTTATTCTCAACTTGTCGGCAAGCAACGAACTTGTTACCAAAAGCGACTACCGCAAAAAGATGGTGGAAATTCAATCTGCCAAAACGGGTACCGTGTACGCCTACTGCTCGTCTGGCGACGGCGAATCAACCTCCGACGTGGTGTTTTCCGCACACAATATTATTTGCGAAAACGGATTGGTAATTGCCGAAAGCAAGCCCTTTGAAGGAGGGTACGCCATTGCCGAAGCCGATTTCGGTTTCATCGAAAACGAGCGGCCTCGTGTTTCGCAAAACAAATTTTATTCACACTACGTTACCGTGAAATACAACCTTCCCGTCAACGACAAACCCACTCGTGTGTACGACAGAAACCCATTTGTGCCCAAAGACAAACAGCAACTTGCAGAAAGATGCGCCCTGGCGTTGAATATTCAGTCCCACGGATTGAAAAAACGTCTGCTTCACACACATGCCGACAAACTTGTGCTGGGCGTGTCGGGCGGAAGCGACAGCACGCTGGCATTGATTGTGTGCAAACATGCCCTGGAACTGTGCGGAAGAAAGGCGGATGACATAATTGCCGTAACAATGCCCTGCTTCGGCACGTCGCAACGCACGCTGGACAATTCGCTGGCTTTGGCAAAGGCATTCGGTGCAACTTTACGCAAAATTGACATTTCCGCAGCGGTAAAACAACACTTGCAGGACATCTCGCACGACTTGTCCGTTACCGACACAGCCTACGAAAATGCCCAGGCACGGGAACGCACCCAGGTACTTATGGACGTTGCCAACAAAGTCAACGGTATTGTGGTAGGCACGGGAGATTTGTCTGAAGGAGCGTTGGGCTGGTCTACATTCAACGGCGACCACATGTCTATGTACAACGTAAACGGCGGTATTCCCAAAACGTTTGTGCGTGCGTTGATTGCCCACGAGGCGGCAAATTCGTCGGCGAAAATAAGAAAAATACTCAACGACGTGCTGGACACGCCCATAAGTCCGGAACTGTTGCCCCTAAAAGACGGGGAAATTGCACAGGTTACGGAAGACATTGTGGGACCTTACCAACTGCACGACTACTTTTTGTTTATGCTTTTGCGCAAGGGCTTTTCACCCTCAAAAGTGTTTGAACTTGCAAAACTTTCCTTCAACGGAATTTACGACCAACAGACAATTTACAAGTGGATGGAAAAGTTTATCAGAAGATTTTTCTCACAGCAATTCAAACGTTCCTGCCAGCCCGACGGGGTTAAGGTCGGTACAGTGGACCTTTCCAAAAACAATTTCCGCATGCCTTCCGACGCCTGCTGCGACAGTTGGCTGGAAAACCTTCGTCAGGTGAAAACGGGGTGGTAAAATGAGAATGCGCCACAAAAAACATCTGGACGAACGTTTGGAAAGGTGCAAAAGCGTGCTTTTAGACAGAGAAAAAGAGGATTTTTACTCTTTGAATGCCCAACAGCGCAACTTTATTGCCGATTTGAAAGCAACTTTCGGAAACGACAACCCCGTTGTGCTGGAAATAGGCTGCGGCAAAGGTAACTTCGCCATTACATGCGCCAAACGCTTTCCGCAATTAAATTTTGTTGCCGTGGAAAAACTAAGTAACGTTATTGTCGTGGCATGCGAGCAAGCCATTGCGTCAAAAACGGAAAACCTGCGTTTTCTCAACTGCTCGGCGGAAAATTTACTTTGTTTTTTGCCACAGCACAGCATAAGCGAAATTGTTCTCAATTTTTCCTGTCCCTTTCCAAAAAAGACTTACGCCAACAGGCGTCTTACGCACGCCGCTTTTTTGGAAAAATACAAACTGTTGCTGACGGAAAACGGATTTATACGCCAAAAAACCGACGACATCGACTTTTTTGAATTTTCTTTGGAACAGTACAGAAAAAGCGGTTTCACTGTGAGCGACATCACCTACGACCTGCACTCGGAACAGACGGAAAACATAGTTACCGAATACGAAAGTAAATTTGTGCAAATGGGAAAGAAAATCTGCGCTTGCACCGCACGAATGGAAAGACAATGCTAGATTGTCGCAAAAATACAACACCGTATTAAAAAAATTGTACACAGCGTCGTTTTGCACGTCCACCGTAAGTTTTGAAAAAGCGCCGAAAGTTTTTGACGCTTCACTTAACAACTACATTTGCAAACACTAAAAGAACCGTACTGCCCTACTGTTCTTTTTTTATTTTTAATACCGTCGTTGCCACGATTTCTCGTTTGCAACAGTGATATTTTTACATTTTTCAAATGCAAAAATTGTTGCTTCTGTTTTATTTTTGAAAATAACGTTGACTTTTTTCACTTAATTATCTATACTGTAATATAGTAACGGGAGATTTTGACGTATTAAAGTTACAAAACAGTCTACACGAAACTCCTACACAGATTACAAATAACTTTGGAGGCACCAAAAATGAAAGGAACTGTAAAATGGTTTAACGCAGGCAAGGGTTACGGATTTATTGCCGGAGAAGACGGTGGCGAAGACGTGTTTGTGCACTTCTCGGCAATTCAGACGGAAGGTTTCAAAACTTTGAAGGACGGGCAAACAGTTACGTTCGATGTGGTAACAGACCCCGAAAACGGCAAGTTGCGTGCTGCAAACGTAAAACCCGAATAGCCACCCATTGTAAAACGGCAGAACTCTGCCGTTTTTTTGTGGCAAAAATTTGTTTACAGTACATTTCAACTTTACTGCAAAGCGACAAAGCATAGTGAAACCAAATAGTAAAGGCACGGAAAACCGTGCCTTTGAGTTTCGGAAAAGGGCAAGTTGCGTGCTGCAAACGTAAAACCCGAATAACAAACGCATTGCAAAACGGCAGGACTCTGCCGTTTTTTTGTGGCAAAAATTTGTTTACAGTGCATTTCAACTTATTCAAAACGACAAAACATAGTGAAACCAAATAGCAAAGGCACGGAAAACCGTGCCTTTGAGTTTCGGAAAAGGGCATTACGCACTGGTAGTGTCATCTTCCGTTGTGTTGAGTTGCTTTACTGTGAGATAGGCGTGTACGTTGTTGTTGGGAGTGAATTTCGTGGTATCGACGGAGGAAGATGCCTGCAACGTCAGCACGTCGCCACTGTTCAACGTAACAATTGTACTGCCTGTCTGGGAAATGTTTTGGTCCTGATCGTACACACGGGTTACCGTTGAAGAAGGTATTGCCGTGCCGTTGTTTGCTACCGACAAGGTCAACGTGGATGCAGGGTTTACACTGCCGATAAGCCCGTAGTTAAGTTCGTAGTCGCCACTGTTTTGCACAGTGATGGAATTTGTGCCGTAGGTTACGTTTTTGGAAGGCATTGTCGACGCCAATGAAAGCGTTGTGTTTGTGGGAGTCAGTGCCACGGACGAAATGTCGGTGGAATACAGTCCGCCGTAGGACGCCAAACCGTTTTCACCTGCAGGTCCCTGCGGTCCTGTTGCACCTTGCGGCCCCTGCGGTCCCTGAGGACCGGTAGCACCCGTCGCCCCCGTTGCACCTGTATCGCCCTTCGGTCCTTGCGGCCCCTGCGGACCGACTTCACCTTGCGGACCTTGGGGTCCTTGCGGTCCCTGCGGACCCTGAGGACCTGTGGCTCCCGTTGCACCTGTTGCACCCGTTGCACCGATAGGTCCTTGCGGTCCAATTGGTCCCTGCGGGCCCGTTGCGCCCGGTATGCCCTGAGGACCGGAAAATCCTCTCGGTCCACGTGGTCCGCGCTCGATAATTACAATTTTGTTGCTGTCGCAATTTTTACGATGACAAATGTCTAAATGTGTGCAATCCATAGTTCTGTTCTCCTTGTACATATTGAGTCCTTTTCAAGCCCTTTACATACTACGGTTTTTAAGCCTTTTGTGTTACTGTTCAGGCAAATAGTGTCTTTCACCTTTCTCTAACAGCACAAACGACTTTCACCACCGAACAGATTTCTACAAACGGTCCGTCAGTTTTCAATGTGTTTAACGGTATTGCTTTATCTAATATATTGTAAGAAAACAATATATTGAAAAACAGTTGTGCCGAATTGAAAAACAGTTGCGCCGAACTTACCTGCACAAATCGGAACACAGTTGCGACAAACTTACATATACTTCGACGCCGACAATACCTGCATCACGACTTTGCCTCACAAGGTGGCGGGGGAAAATCGCTGTGCAAGTAATTGCTCCACCGTAATGACGCACATTTTCCCCTGCGACGCCAACGCAGCCATACATGTTGTGTTTGTTCCGAAAAACTGTTTTTTGTCCACATCCACCACCACAACAGGAAAAGAGTACCTTTTGCTGAGCCGTTGTACGTTTTTGTACCCCTTTGAACGTAAAATGTCCAAAAGATAGGCAAGTTGCTGTTGATTTTCTACTTTGACTGTGATTTGTTTCATAAAAAAAACCTCCAAGTGTATTCCACAAAGAGGCATTTAAAAAAGCCCATCGTCCGATGGGCTGTAAATCTGTTTTTCCCATCGTTCAGCCTTTGGCACCTTGCAAAAGCAGGTTGCCGTGCGGTCAAAGGGGCTGTCCCTAGCGCACTCTTTATGGTAGTAGTATTTTAGCACATATTTTTGTTGAATGCAAGCGTCAAATGCATTTTGTCCACATTTGGAAAAGGTCAGACTTTTACACCCCGTGCATGCGGGGCAAAACAAAACGTCAACACTATTTTACAGTTACAGCAACTAACCTGCCGTTTGCAACAACGGAAGGATTGTCAACTTTACGCTATACCCTCACCGTTGTGCATATTCTTTTGCAATATTCAAAAAAATTTTTGCAATACACGGTGCAAGCATTTGCAACGCACAATGCAGTGGAAAAATCTGCACTGCACTACTCGCAAAACAGGCTCACTTCAAAGCGTACAACCACTGCGTTGCGTTTTTTCTTGATTAAAATTTTGACGAAAAAAAATTATTTTTTTGAAAAAACGCTTGACTTTTGCAAACAACAGGCATAATATATAAACAGTTGAACAAGTATTCAATTGTTTGTTTTTTAGGTGCGTTTTAACGCCTGAAAAGACAGTGAAGGCGGACAAAACGACACGTAAACAGGGCAAAAGCCACCACCTTGCAAAAATTTGATGAAGTTTACTGCAAGTTTAAGAGTTTGCCAACTGAATTTCAAATTACAAAACGGAGGAAAAATGAAAGACGAATTTTGCTGTGAAAACACCTGTGTTCACGACAACAAAGTGCAAAACGTAAAAAACAAAATTCCCGATGAGGAACTGCTGTACGACGTTTCGGAACTTTTCAAAGTTTTTGGGGATTCCACAAGAATACGTATTTTGTCGGT
>ERZ1643250.1046-NODE-1046-length-25962-cov-17.225113_pt1 | contig 25962 bp, 23 predicted proteins | sample MGYA00579262_ERZ1643250 | MGnify/ENA primary metagenome ERZ1643250 (study PRJEB29033, sample SAMEA4952265) | chicken gut metagenome | biome: Broiler Chicken; feature: Gastrointestinal Tract; material: Caecum | place: Ireland | collected 2018 | study: Broiler... | reverse complement strand
CACAGGGCTGTTCCGGATACAGTCTGCATGCCAGACGATAGCCTTCTGCCAGCTCTTCTTCAGAAAAAATCTTTTTATCTTCCTCTGTGGGAGGAAATTCTCCTTTCAAGACTTTTACCCGGCACTTACCGCAGGTTCCTCTTCCTGCACAGACAGCGCTGATAAAAATATCGGCTTCTCGAAGGGCATCTAATAGACTCTTATTTCTCTGCACCTTTACAATCTTTTCTTTTCCATCTTTTTTCAGGATAACATTTGTTTTTCTCATCTTACATGTATAATTATCACAGTGAGTACAATCATGGTCATAACGATTCATTTCTGTATCATCGCACAGAACGTAAACCTGGCAGATGCTTTTGACCGGGTCCAGCATATAGCTTTCTTTTATATTCAGCCCTATCTCTTCCCTGGCATGAGTCACTTCAAAAGCCGTCTTCTGGATTTTCATAGGTACATCCTGAGGCGCTTCCAGCCGGCGCATAATCCCTTTTCCCCGCTCTTTGCACATCTCCAGGACTCTGCCTCTCATTGCCTCATCCATCTGAAACAGATAATCATCTGCAATGGCATCTGCCAGCATTCCTCCCAGATAATTTCCTTCTGCAAACATCTGGGTAGACCACTGGCTTATTTCTCCTCCCACAGAGTAAATCCCGTAAAGGGCCTCATCTCCGCCTATACTGCTTATTTCCTCTATACCATTAGCAAGCGAGCCGAACTCAAAAACCGCTGCAGGACAGATTTTTTTGTATGCCTCAGGGAGCATTTCTTCCAGTTCTTCTACAATCTCTTCATATAAATCTCCGCTTTTATCTGCATCGAGCATTTTGCATACATTTTCCACTGAAATCTTTATATCGAATTCTGTTACTTTCATATTTTCTCCCGTAGAACAAAAAAACCCCTTTCGAAAAAAGGGTCCGCGTCTCAATCCATTATTTATTTTTGTACTTATCCTATCCCTCACCCAAGATAGGATATACTCTGAAGTATCCTGACTCACAGTTCATCCTCCGAATCCCTTCTCATCTTTTCAGACAATGGTTTATGATTCTTCGTCCCTGCTTACAGTAGGGGTAAGCCTGTACCAGATTCTCACCGGTTTCCATCTTTTTTCTGCTCTTAATACTTTATTTTGCCTTTTTTTCTAAAACAGCTTTCTGAGCGGTCTCTGCTGCTGTAGCTGCATCTGGTGTATAATAGTCTGCTCCGATCTGCTCCGAAAATGCCTCATTGACCGGGGCCCCGCCTATCATAACAATGTATTTGTCACGCAGATTTCTCTGTTTTAATAAGTCAATACATTCCTGCATCTTCGGCATTGTAGTAGTAAGAAGTGCTGACATACAAATTACATCTGCTCCTACTTCCTCAGCCTTGTCAATGTACGCAGAAGCCTCTACGTCTACACCTAAATCATAAATTTCAAATCCAGCGCCTTTTAACATCATCACAACAAGGTTCTTTCCGATGTCGTGCAGGTCCCCCTGTACTGTACCGATAACAGCTTTTCCTACAGGCTCATTTCCTACTTCTACCAGCTTTGGCTCTAATACTGCAAGACCTGCATTCATAGCTCTGGCAGCTACCAGTACTTCGGGAACAAATACTTCATCATTCTTAAACTTTGTTCCGATGATCATCATTCCTGCCAGCAGTCCCTCATTGAGGATCTTCTTTGGATCCATGTTTTCGTCAAGTGCCTGCTGAACAAGTGCTTTTACGTTTTTTGCTCTTCCTTTCTGAAGATATTCAGAAATTTCCTGAATCAGTTCCATGGTTCAATCCTCCGTTAATCTGTAATTGTTTTTGATGAACTCATTCTAGCAAATCCCCCTATAATTTTTTTGTAATTATTCAAGATTATTAGTATATTTTTTCCATTTTTCCGGGGCATGCTGTTAAAATATCATCTATTATGCTATACTTTAGGAAGATATTTTATGATTATATAAGGAGGTCTTTCTTTGAAACCCGTACTGTATTCCATTGTACCTGAATATATTTTAAAGTCAATGGCCCAAACCTTTAACGCCTGTCTTCATTTGTCCATACAGATCATCAATGAGCAGGGAGAAGTACTTATTTCTGAGGGAGAGTCCCCCAATTTCTGTAAACTGTTTCAAAAGCATCTTCCTCCTTCTGACAGCTGCGAAAAGATGCATATATCTGCCAGTAAAAAGGCCATTACCATCGGAGAATCCTATATTTTTGCCTGTCACGCAGACTTAAATCATATTGTTTTTCCCCTTATCAGCAAGCAGTCTTTTTTAGGCTCTGTTCTGGTAGGTCCCTTCTTGATGGATACACCGGATTCTACCCTGGTATCCGACATAGCAAAAAAATATTCTATTTCCACAGACGATGCGCTGGAGCTCTATGATGAACTTACGGGCCTGCCTGTTTTTTCACCTGGTATGGTAACCCACATCAGCCATCTTCTTTTTTACCTGTTTTCCGGCCTTATTGCCGACAGCAAAAAAGAACTTCAGCAGAACAATGAAAAATTACTTCAACAGTCCCGTATCAATGAATCCATTCAGCGATACAAGGCAGAAAATCCTTTCCCTTATCCTTATCCCTACGAAAAGGAAAAGGAGCTGATTAATAAGGTAAAATTCGGCAGTGTCCGGGAGGCAAATGCCATTTTAAATGACCTCCTTGGTTATGTACTGTTTTCACAGGGCAACAGCCTGGATTCTGTAAAGTCAAGAGCCCTGGAGTTATGCGCCCTTCTATCCAGGGCTGCTATCGAAGGCGGAGCTCCTACAGACAGTATCCTGAAGCTTAATAATCACTTTTTAAAGAATCTGCAGCAGATAACAACTATGGAGACTTTATGCCATAAGCTCCAGGAAATCGTTGAAACTTTTTCGGAAAGCATGTTCAATTATACCCCTTCCAAAAACAACGAGATTATCAAAAAGGCCATTGGTTACATATACGAGCATTTTAACACCCCTTTGACCTTAGAAGAGACTGCCGCCAGCGTTCATCTTCATCCTTCCTATTTTTCCAGCCTGTTCAAACAGTCTACTGGCTCTTCCTTCAAGGAATATCTGAATATGGTCAGGATTGAAGAAAGCAAGCGTCTGCTGTCTAATACAGATTATTCCATCATCGACGTTGCTGTGGCTGTAGGTTTTGAAGATCAGAGCTATTTTTCCAAAGTTTTTAAAAAGTATACAGGCTTAACGCCAAAACAATACCGTTAAAAAAGAAGCCCGATCAGCTAAAAATTTGCTGTACCGGACTTCTTTTTTATTATTTATTTTCGTAAAATTCTGCTACTGTATCAAAGAACGCCTGGATATTTTCCAAAGGTGACATAGGAGGAATGTCGCATCCGCTGGCAATTACAAAATTGGGATATTTTCCGCATCTTTCCAGGAGTTCCCGTGTCTCTTTTCTCACCATTTCAGGAGTACCGTTTCTGATCACCCCTGCCGGGTCAATGTTTCCGATAACAAGGCGATCTTCAGGGATTACTTTCAGTGTTTCTTCAATATCAATGGCATTTCCGAAGCTGTATCCGCCTACTCCAAGGCCTTTGATATTATCCAGCAGAGGAACTACATTACCGCAGTTATGATATAAGATCATAAAGTTTTCATCCTCTACTTCATCACGGATCTTCTCTACATAAGGAGTAGAAAACTCTTTGATCAGACCTGGAGACAGAAGGCCTGCTGCAGGCTCTGCAATAGCGATTCCATTTGCTCCCGCTTCTTTAAATGCCTTTGCATATTTGATCAAGAATTCCGTCACCTTTTCAAGTACAGTCTCAACAAGCTCCGGCTCTTCATAGCATAAAATCATGATCTCCGTCATGTCCAGCAGCCTTCCTGCCAGGGAATAAGGTCCTATCATACCTGCAAGGACCGGACGGTCAGTGATAAGGCCGCATACCTCACGGATTCCTTTCACACATTCCCCTGTACGTCCAGCTCCCACTTCAGGTACTTTCAGAGCTTCTGCTTCTTCTTCATCATGTACAATAGCCGCTGTAACAGTAGGAACTTCATCCTCTGTATACAATACCGGGCTTCCAAAAGCTTCTGCTTCTACAGATAAGTCCATAAGGCTGAACGCAGCCCCTGTATCAAAACGCTTTGCCACAGCCTCCATGCATACGGCCTGCAGATGTCCATCTCGAACCATTTCATCTACTGTATGTCCTGTAATCTGGATTCCTGGAAAAGACAGGATTGGCATTGCTTTTTTCTTCGTTCCGTGAATGCAGTCTGCAATCCATTTTTGCATATTCATCTTCATTTTTCTTTCCTCCAAATATAAATTTAAATAAATTCTACCACTTTTTCTCTGTTATTCTGGTAATTCTTTTGCCTTTTTAGGAATAATTATAGAAAAACCAAAATTCCGCCCAAAACGCCGTCCAACCTCCGGATCATATAGCTCCGGAGCCGGACGGCTTCTGTTTTTTGGCTGTCTTTTCATATTGATAAGTGATTTTCTTTCGTCTATACTAAAATACAGACATCTTAATTTTATCTCCATCATTATATTCTTTAGAAAGGAGCGTTTACTATGGATTTAGCAGTTCTTGAGCCCATTCAACATGGATCACCTGAAAAAAATATCGGCTTCTATAATCATGTATTTCCTGGAAATGAGCATGATACCTGGGGCGATTTTATCGCCCACTGGCATGCAGAATATGAGTTTATCTATGTCTATCAAGGGCCTGTCAGTTTTATCCTGGATAATAAAGTTATATCTGTAAAAACCGGCCAGGCTCTGTTCATTGACAAGAACACCATACACGCCTCCATCACACCTGACATCAGCAACCCCCACTATATCTGTGTTACTTTTGGGGAACAGTTTCTTTTTCCCAGCACTCTGGATGCCTTATACCAGGAATATTTCTTTCCTGTATTGTCTGAAAACAAACAGATTCCATCCCGCATAAAAGGAGACAGTATCTGGGAGAAAAAAATACTCCAGCTCCTGAACCGTCTATGCGACAGCGGCTTCAGAAAAAGCCGGGGCTGCGAGCTGGAATGGCGTATCCTATTATTAGAGATCTGGCACATTGCTTACGTCTATGATGTTTTTGTCCCCAAAAAAACCGGAAATGAAAGCAATACAGCCGCTGTACAATCCGCCATACTGGCTATACAGAATAATTTCAGAAATACTATCCATATTTCTCAGCTGGCAAAAGAAACCGGATTTTCTACGGAACATTTCTGCCGTGTTTTTAAATCTGTCACTGGAAAAACTCCAACGGAATATATCAACGCCTATCGTCTGCAGGAGGCTGAGTATCTGTTAATCCATACAGCAGACAGCATTACAGATATTGCCATCTCTTCAGGATTTAACGACATAAACTATTTTTCCAGATATTTCAAGAAAATACATAATGTCACACCCAGCCAGTACCGCAGAAGATATCAATGACCATCGTCTTATTTTTCTTTTACTAATCTTGCCAGAGCTTTGAATTTCTCAATAGATACTCCTGGCGGACAGCTGTCGCTGTTTGCCACTGTCGTGGATCATTTTTCCCCACTGGTTGATCTCCGGCGCTGTATATTGTTCAAACATATCTGGATTAATATTTGTTGTGGAGCTGTCCTCCCAGAAAATGAATCCTTCCGCTGAGCTCTTCAGAGCGTTTTTCACAGTTTCCATGTCTTTCTCCTGGATAACATAAAGACACTCGTCCACAACTTCCGGAAAATCGTACAGAGCATACACAAGGTCTACAGTTCCGCACCAGCGCTCTACCATGGACTGAAAAGCTGTCTTGCTGTAAAGTCCGATGACAGGCAGGCACAGACCGTCCTCTCCTACCTTTTTTTACTCTTCTTCAAACTCTTTTACAGTATCTGTGATTACCGTATTTTCTACCATATACTGAAGGACTTTGAAGTCCTCCTCTGTCTTGTCTCATAGGTATCATATCTTTTGTCACCCTGCTGCTTTGAGTAAACCTGGCAATTGTTCAATGTCGCTTTACTGCACTCCAAGGAGCCGTTCTTTCCTCGTCATTTCCATATTGAAATCCTCCAACTATATTATATCCTTCCAATCAGATAGCTCTGCCTTCCATCCCGCAGGAAGATCGGAAGAGTATCAATCTCAGCCTTCACATCTATCCATTGACCGCCTTCGTATACTTCGCCTGTTCCAGCATGGGTCCAGGAGTTTCCTGCAGGAAGATATACCGTACGTGATACAGCATGCTCTTCTACGACAGGCGCTACCAAGATATCAGAGCCATACATATACTGGGTCTTTAAATCCCAAGTAACTGCATCTTCTGGGAATTCATAGAACATGGCTCTCATAACAGGTGCTCCTGCTTCATGGGCCTCTTTCATCAGACCTCTTGTATAATCCCGAAGCAGTTCACGGATTTCTATAAATTTCTTCAAAATATGATAGTTTTCTTCTCCGAAGCTCCAGATTTCATTGTCTGCTCCTGTTCCTTCTGTCTCTTCTCCATCTTGTCTGTAAAGTGGTTCTCTAGGAAGACGGTTTCCATGAAGTCTCATTACAGGACAGAATGTTCCAAACTGGAACCAGCGTACCAGCAAGTCCTGGAAGTCTGGGTCATAGATATTGCCGCCGTGGAAACCACCGATATCCGTTGTCCACCATGGGATACCAGCAAGTCCCATCTGAAGACCTGCTACAATCTGTCTCCTGAAGTCTTCATATGTAGAAGAAATATCACCTGACCATACCAGTGCTCCATATCTTTGGCTTCCCACCCAGGCGCAGCGAAGCAGATTTAAGATATCTTTTTGTCCGCTGGCTTCCTGTCCTTCGTAAAAACCTCTGGCATATTCTCTTGGATAAATATTTCCCTGCTGCAGCACACTGCCTGCATAATACCGATAGTTATCATAATCATATGTACCGAACTCCGGCTCTGCTTCATCTAACCAGAATGTTCTGATACCGTACTTATAATAGTTGTCCTTACATTTATCCCAGACATATTCTCTGGCTTCCGGATTGGTAGCATCATAAAATACATTATTCCCCTGGAAGCTCATCTGAAGGTTCATTCCATGGTCTGTCTTTACCAGCAGGCCTTTTTGATACATTTCATCAAAGTTCTCGCTTCTCCAATCTACCTGAGGCCAAACAGAAACCATTACTTCCATACCATAGGAACGTAATTCATCTACCATGGCTTTAGGATCTGGAAAATAATTTTCATCAAAGCGGTAATCGCCGCATCTTGGCCAGTGATAGTAATCAATAACAAAGACATCTACCGGAATATTACGTTCATGATATTCCCGGGCTACTTTCAGTACCTGCTCCTGATTGTGATAACGCAGTTTGCACTGCCAGAATCCAAGTCCATACTCTGGCATCATGGGTACCTTTCCTGTGGCATTACTGTACTGCTCTTCTATTTTTGCAGGAGTATCTCCAACAGTGATCCAATAATCCATCTTTATTGTGCTGTCTGCTCTCCACTCTGTGGTGTTTGTTCCAAAAGAAACACTGCCGATAGCGGAATTATGCCACAGAAATCCATATCCCAGGCTGGATACATAGAAGGGAACAGATGCCTGAGAATTACGGTGTGCCAGCTCCAGATTGCATCCCTTTAAGTTAAATACCTCCTGCTGATACTGTCCCATACCATAAATCTTTTCCTCCGGATTGGATTCAAAAGTAACTTTCAGCCGGTAGTCTCCCCCTGCATAAGGGTTAAAAAACCGGGCTCTTCTCACAAGTGCCCCTCCCCTGTCTATTTCTTTTAAGATTACTTCTTTCTTCTCATTATAGAATGTCAGAACAGCAGTATCATTCCATCCACGGGTATCAAAGAGTGCTGTAATTTTTCCATTAGTGATTTCAGCCGTATCTTCACCAATTGTAATCTCAGCTTCCACAGGCTCCTGGGGAAGCAGCGCGCTGCTGGACATATCCAGCGGTCCGTTTGGTACGCTGACTACCCGCAGGCTGTTTTCTCCCCACGCCATAACCCGCAATGTTTCGCCCCCATTGCGATACTCTACATAGTCTTTTCCATAAGTAAACAGTGCCATAATAACCTCCTATTGCAATTTTCGTAGCCTGTTAATATATCCTTTCGGATTGTTAGAATTATTATATTTGTTTTGCACATTTTATACTAGAAGAAATCATATGTTCTTAGCACATTTTTGATATTTTTGTGGCCGCAGTCTGTAAGTTTCTCTTTTGGCAGTTCTTTATATTGTATTGACACTATATATCTTTTTTCGTATTATTTATATCGTTATATTTTACATTTTTATTGAAAAAATTGACTTTCAAAGAAAGGACCCGCCTCCCGGGTATACAGATGATTCTCTATGAAGCATCGGATTCTATTGGCTCCTGTTTTACAGTTTCCATAGCGAAGCCAATAACGCCTATGCAGTATCCTCTCTGAGTAATCTCTGTCTGTCCGGCTCATTATCTGCAGAAATAAACAATAATCAACAGGAGTTTTAGAAAATGAAAAAGATGAAACTTTTCAGCGACAAAGAATTTTATTCCAGACTATGGAATCTTGCCCTGCCCATCGCCCTTCAAAGCCTGATGCTGGCATTGGTGGCAGCGGCAGACGCCCTTATGCTGGGGCGGGTAGACCAAAATGCCATGTCCGCCGTATCTCTTGCCACCCAGATCCAGTTTATTCAGAACATGGTCCTTGGTTCCATTGTTTCCGGCATCGTGGTTCTGGGGGCTCAGTACTGGGGAAAAGGGGATAAAAAGACCATCAACGACTTATTCTGTTTAGGGCTCAGACTGGCAGGCGTCGTTAGTCTTCTCTTTTTTATAGGCTGCGTTTTCTTTCCTAGATATCTGATGCTGATCTTCACAGATGAAGAAGTTCTGATCCAGATTGGTATCCGCTACCTGCAGATTGCCGGCTGGTCCTATCTTTTGACAGGAATCTCTCAATGTTACCTGGCCATTATGAAGGTCACAGACCATGCAGCTCAAGCGGCCAGAGTCAGTACCGGTGCCGTGCTATGTAATATTGTCCTGAACGCAGTCTTCATCTATGGTCTGCTGGGACTTCCGGCCATGAACGAAAGAGGAGCAGCCCTGGCTACACTGATTTCCAGAGTTCTTGAACTGGGCTGGGTAGTTCTTTGCTCCTACCGAAAAGATTACATACACCCCCAGTGGAAAAGACTACTTCACAGAGAAGGCTGGCTGGAAAAAGATTTCTTCCGCTATTCTTTGCCGATTCTGGGAGCCTCCCTGGCCTGGGGAGTTGGTTTTACTTCCTATTCGGCATTTATGGGACATTTGGGAACAGACGCCACTGCAGCAAACTCTGTTGCCGCAGTAGTAAGAGACCTGGTATGCTGCCTGTGCAACGGACTCGCCAGCGGAGGCGGTATCCTTGTAGGAAACGAGCTGGGTGCCGGAGATTTGAAGAAAGGAAAACTCTATGGGGACCGTCTGGTAAAGCTTGCATTCCTCACAGGAGGACTCTCCACAGCAGTTATGCTTGTGCTGACTCCGGTGATCATGAACTTTGTAAAGCTGACCCCCGGCGCCCAGAAGTATCTTCTGGGAATGATGTTAATCATGGCATTCTATATGATAGGCCGGGCAGTAAATTCCATTATCATTAACGGAATCTTTGCAGCTGGCGGGGATACTATGTTTGATATGTACAGCCTGGCCATAACCATGTGGTGCATCGCTGTCCCCCTGGCAGCTGCCGGAACTTTCCTGTTTCACTGGCCGGTGCTGATAGTATACGCCTGCACCTGCCTGGACGAAGTGGGTAAGATTCCCTGGGTAATGCATCATTACCGGAAAAATAAATGGGTACGGGATCTGACGAGATAGCAAGGTTTAAATGCTCCAGAGAAACATCCTATATTGCAATTCCTGTCTGCTTTAATATAAAAAATGCAAAAGAGTGCCATACACGGAATTTTGGATTTTCCATATGGCACTCTTTTTTGTTTCACTTAAAGGGGTTGCCTTTCACGTAAGCAAAGGACTGATCAAATGCATTTTCCTTATCACACAGATCCCTCTGTCCTCTCCCTGTCACATTATGTTGTGTTCCATCATATGCAGGAATGGAATACCGGGCAAACCATTCTTCCATCTCCTGCTTCATAATACTAATTTGAGATTCATATTCCGCCCTGCCCCAAAGATTTTCAACCTCGTCCGGGTCCTCAGTAAGATGATACAGCTCGTTAAAATCTGCATCATAATGATGAATGTATTTAAATCCATCTTTTTTAATCATTCGCGTTTTTCCATATTCATCAAAAATAACAACATCCCGGTCTATAGGCGCCGAAGGGCAGCGAAAATGTGGAACAAGACTTTGTCCCGGCTGAAGAGGCTCCGTCTCTGGAGGGCAGTCAGCCAGTTCCAGGATCGTAGGGAAAATATCATACTGGCTCGCCGCCATTCTGCATACACTTCCGCGCATATTACTTTCTGGAAGCCTGATGATAAATGGTACTTTTATCGCACTCTCATACATGTTTGGAGGATATGTACCATTTCCTTTTCCCCATATGCCGTGATGTCCCATATTCATTCCATTATCTGCAGTGAAAATAATGACCGTGTTATCTAGAATACCCTCCTGTTCCAGCAATTCCTTTATCTTTCCTATTCCCTCATCTGCCGCTGAAATCGCAGCATAATATCCCGTCAGATTTTCTTTTCTTTTTTCAGGAGTATCCCCCACAGGACAGGTGTTGATCTGCATAGGTTGAAGGGGAAGATCCGGCGTTGCAGTAAATGTACAGTCTTTATAAAGCTCAAGGTATTTCTGAGGATGTTCTTCTCTGTTCCAGGGACTGTGAGGAGCTGTATAATGGACGCTGAGATAAAAGGGTGCCGGCTCTTTTGAAAGCTCTCTAATATCATCTAAAGCCCGCTGAGTGATCAGCTCTGTCACGTACTGGTCTCCTATGGACATTTCGCCTTCATCACATATGTCCGGAGCATAGTAATGACAGCCCCCTCTGCCTATAGTATACCATTTACTGAATCCCTTTTTACGTGTAGCATTGTCTCCCAAATGCCATTTTCCGCTCAGTGCACAATTATATCCATTTTCCGCCAGTACCTCCATATATGTTTTTCTCCCGGCAAGATAATCTATGGCATGATCCTCCATGTTAAAATCTTCCATCTCTGACATCCAGGGATATTTCCATGCGTCCAGATTTCCTCCAGATATCCAATCCTGGACCCCATGGCAGGAAGGAATCTGCCCTGTCACAATAGATGCCCGGGCAGGAGAACACACTGGAGAGGCGCAGTGAAAGTTATCGAACCTAATTCCTTCCTGTGCAAGGCTGTCCAGATTAGGAGTCTGTATATCCTTATTTCCTGCGCATCCCATAGCCCATGCTCCTTGGTCATCTGTAAGAATAAAAATAATATTTGGTTTTTTCTTCATAGTAACATCATCCTTTTACGCTGCCTGCCGTAAGACCTCCTACAAAGTATTTCTGTGCAACTAAGAATACCACAAAAATAGGCAGAATGGTAAGTACGCTGGCTGCCATGATCAGACTATACTGCATTCCTGTCTCATCCATGAAATTGACCAGCCCTAAGTTGACCGTATATAGTTCTTTACTGTTTATGTAAAATAATGCATTATCATAATCATTCCAGCTCCAGGTAAAGAAAAGAATGATCAGTGTGATGATTGCCGGTTTACATAAAGGCGCAATAATCTGGAAACAGATTCTGAAATCCCCTGCCCCATCAATTCTTGCTGCCTCTGACAATTCTTCCGGAATCTGCATCATATACTGTCTCATCATAAATACGCCATAAATTGAAAATGCTGCCGGAAGGATCAGTGCCCAGTGGGTATCATATATACCCATCTCCTTGAACATCAAAAATTTTGGCACCATCAGAAGCTGAGGCGGAATCATCATGGTCGCAAGATAAATCAGAAAAATTTTATCTCTGCCGGGAAACTTTAATTTAGCAAATCCGTATCCTGCAAGGCAGGTTGTTAAAAGACTGAGTACCACGGACATCAGTGTAACCTTAATAGAATTCCAGTACATCAGAAGGTAATCATACTTTCCTGACAATACTTCTGTATAATTATCTAGTCTCAGTTCATCCGGGATCAGCTGAAAGGGAATGGCAAATACCTCTGCTTCGCTTTTCACACTGGCCGAAAGCATCCATATAAAAGGCACTATGCAGAGTATCACAAAAATCCATATGAAAACTGTAGCAGTGATTTTACTGATTCTTTTTTTATTTTCCATATTATTACAGCTCCTTTCCTACATGGCTGCTTCATTTCGCCTTTGTATGCGGAACTGAAGCCATGTGATAATAAAGATAATAATCAGCAATACGATACCCTGCGCAGAAGCAAATTCCAGTTTTCCAAACTGGAACCCTGTTCGGTAAATGTTATATACCAACATTGTAGTAGAGCTTCCTGGACCTCCGTTAGTCATCAGATTAATCAGACCAAATACCTTAAAGGAGTTGATAATAGAAGTAACAATAATGAAAAATGTAGTCCCAGACAGCATGGGGATTGTAACATAATGAATTCTCTGAATAACATTTGCTCCGTCAATAGCCGCTGCCTCATATAAGTCTTTAGGGATATTTACCAAGCCTGAAAGATACAGCATTACTGTGTATCCCAGATTCTGCCAGACACAGATAAAAATAATAGTTGGAAGCGCCCAGTGCATATCTGCTATAAAAATAGGCGGATCCTCTACCCCAAGAGCTTTCAGTATGCTTACAACAGGTCCATTATTTGAAAACAAAGCCAGCCAGACTGCTGAAATCGCAACAATATTTACAATGTATGGCAGATAAAGGCCCAGCTGCGCCAGATTCTTCCCAATTACATATTCATTCAGGATATAAGCCAGTATAAAGGCAATCACCACTAAAAGCAGGACAAAGAAAACTGTAAATATTATGTTATTGATCAGTGACGCCCGGAACCATTCATCTTTCCACATGTCTATGTAATTACCGAACCCTGTAAATTTTAGACCACTGATTCCTTTGGTATAGTCCCACTTTGAAATACTGATAATAAAGCTGAAAATCAATGGAAATGTCCAGAATACCAGGACGCCTATCAGATTAATTCCAATAAAGGCATATCCTTTTGCAATATTTGCCAAAGCTTTTTTTCTTTTTCTACTCATAACTCGGTCCTTTCTTAAAAAGGACTGCCGCGTATTAAGATTTGACGCGTCAGTCCTTCATACCTCTTACATGTCAGATTCTCTACTGGGCTTTTTCCAGTGCTTCATCAGCCCTCTCCTGGGCTTTAGACAGAGTTTCATCCACAGACTGCTCTCCGGCAAAGGCTTTTTCAAATTCCTCTGTCAGAATCGTGTTGATTTCCTGTGCAGCAGCAAACTCAGATCTGGTAGAAAAATCAGTTCCCGTCAGATATACACTTCTTGCACTGTCCATATCAAAAAGCTCTTCCTTGTCTCCAAATATGAGAGACTCCAGTTCGTCCTGAGTATACTTTGTGCATGCAGGTATTCTTGAAAACGGAGCTACATAATCCATACCTTCTTCGATATACCATATGATAAAATCCATTGCCTCTTTTACATGTTCCGATTTCGAGTTAATACTCATATCATCGGTATAGGACGTAGTATAATTTGCCTCCTGATCTTCAGACAGCCGAGGCATATTAGCAAATCCGGTTACGAAATCATGCGGATATGTGTCTGTGTCCTTTACGTCACGCACAACCCAGTCTCCAAAAATCATAGCGGCTTTCTCTGTAAGAAACATATTTGCCACATCCATGTTCTGAGTGGTAATATCCACGTAACTTGGTTCTATTCCTTCCTCTACTCTCTCCAGATATTTTTCTGTTACATCTTTTACTATATCTGTATCAATCTGAGCAGAACCATCTTCCCCATACATCCAGTTTTGTCCCTGAAGGCCAACCTGCATAATGGTTGCTGGCTGCCCTGCATCATAGCCCGGGTACATATATCCATACACTTTGTCGTTTCCTTCTCCCTTAGTCAGAGCTTTTGCCGTCTCAAGGAATTCATCATACGTCCAGTCTGGTTCCGGATATGGAACTCCTGCCTCATCGAACATGTCTTTATTGTAAAGAATGGTATAGGTCATCTTTTTGGCTGGCAGACTGTAATAATGTCCATCAATTTCTCTCTGAGAAATTGTGTCATCGTAATATTCATTAATATCAAATCCTGCATCCTCAAATAATTCGTCCAGTGCGTAACAATAACCGCTGTCTATACGCTTTTTCAGCCACACATCGTTAAGACTGGTGAAAATATCGATAGAGCTGTCAGACATAAGGGATACATCCAGCTTAGTGTTACCCGAATCATCATTTACAAACCTGGTATATTCTACTTGTACATTGGGGTCGATAGCATTGAATGCCTCACAAACCTGATTGGGCCCCTGGTCTTCCGGGAAAGAGCCCCACCATTGAAGTACCACTGGTTCAGAAGAATCTCCTGTGTCTGTGGATTCTCCGCTTTTCGAAGAACCACATCCGCTGAACATACCCGTAAGGGTCACAGCGGCAAGCATGATCGCCGTTACTTTTTTCCATTTCATAATTTTTTCCTCCTACGTTTTTGTTGAATTTATTATATCTTTCTCTGTTTGCAAAATGAATAAACACTCTTTTGTATGAATGGTAATATTGCCGGAAGTAAACACAATCGCCGCCCAAAGTAGTAATTTCTTTTGAAGAATGGTAATTTCTTTTTACAGAATATAATTTCCAAAAAGATATATTAAAAGTTAATAACAAATGGCACATAAGAAAAAGAATATATCCTTTACATAAAACTTGAATTTGAGTACACTTTCAATATAATGGGAAAGTTATAATTAAATGAAAAGGGATAGGGTAATCATGAAAAAATATTTTATGAAATTAAAACTGTCATACAGACTTTTTTTAATAATTATTATTTGTTTTTTAATTCCTTATATTGTACTCTTTTTTAGCTCCTACTGGAGAGCAGAAAGTATTATCAAGGAAAAAACCGAAGAGGTAGAAGGCGAAAATATCTGCCAGGTAGGAAGTATCATCGAGAATATGTGTTTAAATATAGTAAACGCTTCCAATTATCTGGTGTCGCTAAACATCTATGACCGTCTTTCCAGGGAGGCTTCCAGTTCCTATGATTTTCTGACAGCATACCAAACAGCCGACGGTCTCATTCAAAATATCAATAATTCTCTGCTGAATGCCAAAGCTGATATTAATGTTTTTACAGAAAATGCTTTACTGTATTCTACAGATTCATCCTTGAATGTAGATTATCAGGAATTTTATAATTCATATATCAAAGAAAATGATTCTCTTTTTGATTATTCGCCTTATTTTTCTGGAGTTCATCCGAGTTATACAAAATATAAAGAGGAAAATTATATATCCTGTATCAGAAAAATCTCTGATTTGCGAAAGGAAGACTGTTATCTGGTTATCTCTATGCCAGTCTCCGCCTTTGAAAGTACTCTAAATTCGGCAATGGGGACTATGACCCTTTTGGATTCTACTGGAAATGTTATCTGCCAGTCGCTTGGCAAAAGGAATGACTATTCTGATATTGCTGCCATTGCATTACAGAAAAGTGCCTCTGACACATCGGATATACTAGTGCGATTTTCTGTAAAGGAAACAAATGAGATGGTCACGGTTTATCCTGTTTCTGTCTATAACTGGAAACTGCTCAATATTACTTCTGCTGCCTCACTTTACGAGGAGATGTATGAGTTAAGAAATATTATCCTGATTTTGTCTCTGATTTTGATTGCCATATGCCTTTCCATTACCTTTTACTGTATCTATCATCAGCTGAAGCCTCTGCTTTTGCTGAAAGAAGATATGGAAGCTGTCGGCAGAGGGAATCTGAAAACTTCTGTAACAGTAGTGGATTCTCAAGATGAAATAGGCATTTTGACCCAGACCTTCCACAATATGCTGGGGCAGATTAATGCCTTAATAGATGCAGTCAAGCGAAAAGAGCAGAAGGAAAATGAACTGAAATTTGAAATACTTCTCGCTCAGATTAATCCGCATTTTCTATTTAATACGCTGAATTCTATCAAATGGATGGCTGTAGTAGCCCACACAGATAATATTGCCACTACAATCACCTCCCTTGGCCGTCTTCTGGAAATCAGCATGAATAAAGTCAATGATATCCTTCCTGTCCGGGAAGAGCTGACTAATATTAAAAGTTATATACAGATTCAGAAAGTCCGCTATCCGGGACGCTTTGAAGTTCAATATGATATTGATAAAAATATATTATCCTGCAGCACCCCAAAGTTAATCCTTCAGCCATTGGTAGAAAACAGCATACTTCATAATATAGAACATCAGGACTTCCTGATTATACGTATTTCTGCAAAAAGAAAGGGGAATCTCCTTGAATTCACAGTCTGGGATAATGGATGCGGCATACCTCCTGAAAAGCTGAAAACCATCCTTCAATCTGACAAAGAGAGCAAGACAGGTCAGGTATTTAAGGGAATCGGAGTCCGTAATGTTTACGATAGGATCCAGCTGATCTATGGAAGCAGCTATGGACTTCGGTATGAAAGTGACGGTCAGTCTTATACAAAAGCAATTTTGGCTTTTCCTGAAAAAAGTTGTCTGGAAACGAAAGGAGAGGAACTGAAAAATGATCAAAGTACTGATAGCAGATGATGAAACATTAGTAAGGGCAGGGATAAAAGCAGTTCTGCCTTGGGAGGAAAACGGCTTTGAAGTCATAGGTGAAGCATGGAATGGTGAAGATGCTTATAATAAGATTCGGTCAGTTCTACGGTCGGATACGTCCCTACGGTCCTTCCACTGCGCATAATGGTCACCCGGTCACTGATCTCCTTTATTTCCGGTATCTTGTGAGAGATAAATACAATCGTATGCCCTTGCTTCTTCAGTTCTTTCAGATTTTCAAACAACTGCTCACACTCCTGTGGAGCCAGCACCGCTGTAGGTTCATCCAGAATAAGGATTTTTGCGCCTCTTGCCAATGCTTTGAGGATCTCAACCTTCTGTTTGATGCCTACCGGCAGGTTGCTTACCTTTTCCTTTGCATCCACGCTCAGATTGTATTTTTCTCCCAGATCATGAGTAAACTGCTCTGCTCCCTGGCGATCCACAAACAGTCCTTTTTCCTTCTCCATACCCAGCATGATATTCTGTGCAACAGTAAAAGACTCCACAAGCATGAAATGCTGATGTACCATACCAATTCCTTTTGCAATGGCATCCTTTGACCCAGCAAAGTGTACCTCACTGCCCCGCAGAATAATTTCGCCCCTGGAAGGCTGTTCCATGCCAAACAGCATTTTCATCAGAGTTGACTTCCCGGCACCATTCTCACCCACCAGTGCATCTCTTCGTACTTTTTAATACAGACGTTCGTCCATTAGTCGGAAAAAGGCTGCAAAGTCCACGCTTCTGGCATAATAAAAATCTTTTCTGCACTTTGTCTGTAATCGATAGGCATCCTTCTGTTTGATCACAGCTCCGCGTGAGAGTTTACCCTCCAGACCCACAGTGTAATCACATTTCTCCAACATTGAAATCTTTGGATCGATCAGCCAGACAATCGGGAGGACATCGTGCAATGTAAACGGATATCCTGTCTTCCGGCGGAAAATCCGCGCTCCGTCCAGATAATAAGACATAACTGATGTTTTGCTTCCCAGCCTCTCCATCTCTTCATCACTGATCCCACAGTACTTTGTTACTTCCAGTCCGAAAAGCGTAAGATGTTCTGCCCGGTCGGTCACTATTCTGGCAGCCTCAGGATCACAAAGGATATTCCACTCCGGCTGGCTGTCCCGAAACTCTCCTCCCATACCAACGATCTTTGCCCGCTTCATCGTCTCCGGATCTATTAGGAAGGCCATTGCCAGATTTGTCAGCATGCCGATTGCCACGATAACTAACCCCTCTGTTTCCCGAACTTCCTTAAGAATAAACTGTGCAGCAGCCATGCCCGTTATTTCCACGTCGCTTTCCTTCTCATCACGATGCTCGTCAGGTACAATAGCATACTGGATTGGTTCCCCAACAGGTGTGGGCTCAATCAGGGCTCTTTCGCTGCCGGCAATCACCGGTATACCTTCCGCACCCTTCTGTTTAAGCAGGTCTTTTACCATCTCAGCCCGCTTGGCTGTGTCCTTATATACTGTCGTAATGCCTCTTAAATCCAGTTCCGGACTGTTTAGCACTACCAGAAGCGCGGCTGCATCATCCACATCATCTCCCAGATCAGTGTCTATTAAAATGGGAATTCTTTTTCTTTCATTCTCCATGTAACCTTCCTTTCAATAGTCATTAGAAGCAGCTGTTTCTCATTACCACAAGTCGGACTATATGTTCTTATGACTATACATAAACGATTATCTTTTCAAACTTTACAGAGTTGTTGTCGACTACATCTCTTTTTGTTACTCTGATTATACACGGCATGATTCTCTATTAGAAGGTCGCATGGCCTTTTTGGAAACTTTTTTCTCATAAATTGTCGAATAGCAGGGAAGATACAATCGAACCCTGCCTGCCGCGCGGAGCTTTTTTATATCACAGGGAACGAATTTTCCTATGGTATAAAGAGGATATAAAAAAGAGGCGAATGAAAGCATAATCTCTCATTCGCCTCTCCAATAAAGCTGCTGCTTTTGCTGCCCGTATTGTATTTCTGTTTATTTACAATTCAGAATTTTGCAAAGACTCTCCCAGCAGTTCCAGCTCCTTCTTTCCAAGCATGATTTTCTGCCGTATTGATTGTATCTCCCCGTTCTCTCTCAGTTTTTTCAGACACCTGCCTACCGTACGGATACTGATGCCGGTTGAATTGGCTATCTCCTGATACTGTACATCAATGCATATCTTTTCAGGCACTTTCCTGCCGGTCCCTGCCCTTGACAGCTCCTGCTCCATTCGCAGCTGCTCGTAACACTCAATCAGATAATATCTTATCCGATTGATTCCCTCTACATAATAATATTTTCCTTCCGTGCCTGATTCTCTGTAAAAATCCCGGGCTATCAATGTGAGACATCTGCGCATCATATGCATATCAGTCATGATCATCTCCAGTATGAGCGACGCATCCAGCCGCACAGCGGTGACTTCTGTCAGGGCTATAATGCTAGCCACCAATGTTTCATTGCGTGAAAGCAGCTCTAATAACCCGATGTTACCACCTTTGGGAGTCACCCGAAAATAAGTATACTCTTTTCCATTCGCATACTCACGCTGGCCTATAGCTTTCCCGGATTTCAGAAAATAGACATACTTCAGCGTTTCACCTCTGGAAACAATAATTTCACGAGGAGCGAAACGCACCTCCCGCCCTTGTTTTCTGATCTTCTCCGGCAACGAAGAGAGATTGAACACCGTATCATTCTGATATTTACTCCATAAGGCCTGCAGTGTCATTCCCGGCTCACCCGCCCTTTCTATCTTTGTAAAAATAGTTGCCACTCCCGCATTTCACATCATCATGATGACCATGCCTGCAGCTTTCTTTTCATTCAGAATCGTTTTTCTTTCCAAAGTATGAACGAAGAACCTCCAGGCTTTCTTCCCTCAGCACTCCGCTTCGAACTACCGGTTGATGTCCGGAATGCATAAATACAATCCTTGAACAAGCACTTCCCTGTGATCCCAGGATCTGCTCAAGTTCTATATTACTGGCTGCATAGACCAGTGTCCCCAGCCGCGCCCATACCATCGCCCCGCTGCACATAAAGCAGGGCTCACAACTGGTATAGAGTGTATATGCAGAGAGATCCATGATCCCGTTTTCATGGCAGAACTTCCGTATCAAGCCTGTCTCGCCATGCCAGGTAGGGTCGCTCAGAGAAAAAATCTGATTCTCGTTGGTGCAGACAATTTTATCATCCTTCACCAAAACAGATCCAAAAGGTTCATTTCCGTGTCTGACAGCCTCTATGGACAGGCGAATAGCTTCCTTCATAAAATATTCATCACGGTTCATTTTGCATCCTCCCTCTGATTCGCAGGACACACTTATTATACTATATCTTGCGAATCTTTGTGTAGCCTCCATATGCTTCATAGTATCCACAGTCTCAAAATCTTAATCCGAGACTTCTCTTCCCCAGGGAATCGACGGTGCTGCGCCAACACGGGATATGGCAATTGATGCTGCCTTGGATGCTCTACGTAAACTCCCGGCAATATCTCTCCCCTGCAGAAGAGATGCAACAAAATACCCAAGGAAGGTGTCCCCTGCAGCGGTTGTATCCTTTACTGCCATTGGGAAAATCTTCTGATGAATCCGGATATCCCCATCAATATAACAGGATCCTTTATCTCCCAGTGTGAGTACACAACGGCTATGGGGATATTTATTTTGAAGTGCAGCTGCAAGACCTTCTACACGTTCACTCTGATATCCTGTCAACGCTGAGGCTTCTATCTCATTAAGCACAAGATAATCCACCAGCTGCAGGTTCTCTTCGGTCAAATTTTCATCCACCGGAGATGGGTTCAACACAATGACTAATCCTTTCTTTTTTGCGGCCTGAATAATATAGGAAAGGCAGTTGATTTCATTCTGAACAACCAGATAGTCACCTTCCCCGAAATCTGCCAGCGCTGCATCTGCCATTTCTTCAGTGATCTGATGATTCGCTCCGGCGTACAACATAATACAATTATCCCCCTCTTTATTGTTCTGAATAATCGCATTACCTGTCCGAACTTGACCGGAAATAGCAATCCGGCTGATGTCCACTTTACTTTTGGCCAGAACGTCAAGAAGGAACCTTCCATCTTCCCCTATCATCCCTGCGTGAAAGGTTTTGCAGCCTGCTCTGCTTAACGCTACAGACTGATTGAGTCCCTTACCTCCGGTATAGACATTCAGGCCCTGAGACTGCAATGTTTCCCCTTTCTGTACAAAATGATCAACCTGATATACATAATCAATATTCAGTGATCCAAAACACAATACCTTATTCATTCCATTCCTTTCCGATGACGATCCACTATCTGACACGTCCGGTTCCGAACTATTTCTACAGTATGCAAACTGTGAAACCTCTCCACCTTATTATTCCCATGTTTCAAGCATACGCTGTACCCAGGCACACAATCTGGTTCCTGCCGCCTCCGCTATGCGTACGACTTCCTCATGTGAATGGCGTTCCTTGGCTATTCCGGTTGCCATATTGGTTATACATGCAATACCCAGCACTTTCATTCCCAGATAATTAGCGGCGATTGTTTCCGGAACTGTAGACATACCGATACAATCGGCTCCAAGCACGCTATAAGCGCGGATTTCTGCGGCAGTCTCGTAACAGGGTCCTGAAAATAATGCATATATGCCTTCTTTGTAAGTGATCTCTTTTTCAGTTGCAGCTATTTTTGCTTTTTCAACCAATCCTATATTATATGGCTGTGACATATCCGGAAAACGAGTTCCAAAACGTTCATCATTATCTCCGATCAGAGGATTCTGTCCCAGCATATTAATATAATCACGTAAAATAATCAGATCTCCCACCTGATATTCCTGATTAATTCCACCGCATGCGTTTGTCACAATCAGATTTTCTACCCCAAGCTGTTTCATCACATAAACAGGAAATGTCAGTTCCTTCATTGCGAAGCCTTCATAATAATGAAATCTTCCCTGCATTGCCACAATCTCTGTCTTCCCTATTCGTCCAAAAACCAGCCTCGCAGCATGTCCTTGTACATTTGATTGAGGAAAATGAGGGATTTCCTCATATGGAATGTGTACCTGATCCTCCATCACGTCTACAAGACCTCCCAAACCACTGCCTAGGATCATACCAACTATCGGCTTTCTTTTCGTTTTTTTTCGAATATACTCTACTGCCTCAAGAACCATATCGTAGAACATATATATTCCCTCCTCACATAATTAAGTGCTTTTGTTCCTTATAGAAGTTCTTAATGTGTATATGCTGCTATCTATCTCTCCTGATCCACACTCATCAGGTGTTAATTTTTATAATAATGACCTTTCTCTCGTCCCACAAGGTCATATGTCTTTTTCTCGCTTATCTTCACATACTTGCAAAGCAGCCATTATGCTTTGTGTCCGACAATAAGTCAATGTGTTTTGCTCCTCATGTATTACATTTTATTTTTTATAATTCATCTCTGAAATTTTCAAGATATTCATCCACAATCTCTGTATTGACCAGAACAACTCTCTTCACATGATAGACTGCTTTTGCATCTTTCGCTAATTCCTGAAATGTATGCAAACCCATAGAATATAATTGTGCACCTTCCTCATAACGGACAAATTTCTTTCTTCCGACCTGCACCAGCTTTTCCAATTCTGGAATTTCTTTTCTGACTTTAGGCATGAAAAAACCTCCTTCCTTCGTACATAAAAAAATATCTTTCATATATACAAAAGAAGGAGGGTGAAAATACAGCCTCTGATATGCAATTTTTTTGGCTTTAGAGAAAAATTATGTATTATCGTTCAAATTGTAGCACAGGTACAACATATCTATAATTTTTTGTTTATCCGTCCCTCTAATGCCTAATGATTTTAAATCCACTGTTTCATCAGCTATTTCAGATAAGAACTTTTTCATATCCTCTGCTATTTCCGAACTGAGAACTTGCCTTGTATTGGCTGTGATTAACTGTGCTAATCGAAACACATCGTTTTTATGTTTCTTTATATTTTTGCTGTCAACCTGCTCTCCATTCAACTTGCGTTCTTTTAAATCCAGCCACGCTTTCGCCTTAAATGGTATCAGGCAAGTCGAACTTAATACCGGAATGCCATCAACCATCATTTGTCCGGTTTTTAGCAATTCATAATACGCTTCGTTTAGAAGGATTGCCGACAAGCTGGAGATTTCATCGTCTATCGGAAGCAGTGTAAGAATTGCATCATCTTCCAATATAATAAAATCTGGATTTCTGGAAAATATTTCTATCATATATGGATATTCTTTGCTTTTCGGAGATGTGAAACGATAAAACTGTGCATTTCCGGTACTTTTATTCAAATGCTCATATCCTGCTTCCTTGACATACTCCCAAAACTGCCTGCCGAACTCCGCTGTTATGGATTCAACAATCAGTACAATATCTACATCTTTTGTAGCACGAAACGGTAATTCTTCGTTTTCCATAATCAAATCACACGCTGTCCCACCGATGATGACATATTGATTTTCAAAGCCCTGAAATCTTTCTTTAAATTTTGTAAATCCGCTGACCATTACTCCTTCAACCTTCTTTCCTGTAATTCATCTACTGCTTCTTCAATTCTCTCATCGTTTGTATCTGTAAAAGACAAAACAATGGAAATATCATCAGCACTGTTATCCTCTGAAAATTGTTTCGGGTTGTATGCCCATAATTCAAGTCTTACCTGTTTATCCGGGTCTATCAATTCATCAATCAGCAAGGTTTTATCATAATTTTTCTCGCTAATTGCATAAGTAACAACTCGACTTGGATTTAGCATTGTTTTTTCAGAAAGTGCCGTTTCCCCTGCAAAGACCATATTTTCTGTAACTTTCGTCTTATCTATATATCCTGTTTTTCGAACAGGAGTCGTCAAATATACTTTTGCTTTTTCAAATAATTCATCTCGCTTATATTTTGACTCAATAAACTTATTGACACCGTCTTTTGCTACAAGAAATAAATCCGTCGCTTCCAACTGCTTTACTGCTCTGGTCAAGGTCATTGCTGTAAATGGAAGCACTTTTCCGGCTTCTGAAATATACAATCGTTTTTTCTTACTGTATAGATAAAATAAAAACAACTGCTGCGTGGAGTAAACAAACTTACCTGTCAGCTTTTGGGGTTCTTTTTCATCAGAAAGCATTGTCCCAATGAAAGGAAGAAAGACCTGCTTATCAGTAATAAACGGTATATTATTTTCTATAAGGCTTTTTCTTCGATAATTTGATACCGTTGTAAGTTCAAATACAACTGGCACATTATCAATCTGCTGTATTTTTACAATTTGTTTTTTCAATGCCGGAAGTGTGGCAAGTTCTTCTGTTGGAGCAAGCATTACACAGCGTCTGTTTCCAATATAAGCTGTATGAAAATCATAACTCCCTGCAATATAAACAGGCAAAGAATCCTGATGATTCCATGCTTCATATTTTATAGAAATCCCGAATACGCTTGTAAACATATTTCTCGTTCTCCTTTTAACTCATTTTCTTTCATTTTAACTTTTTCAATGTTAAAAGTCAAATTTTTGAGTTATTTTGATTTTTCTAAAATTCTTTTCTCTCACACCCTATATTTTCCCCCTCCATCTTTTGTATATGTAAGAGGGTTCGTAGATTAGAGCAAGATCCACCCAGGTATTACCGTATCGCCATTTTATGGCTACGGTATACCTCCGGGTAAGTCTCTTGATGGGGATTCCGATTCCCCATACCCTCGTACAGACATCAAAGATATCTGTTGGCTCTCTATCAAAGATAGTCGCAGCACTTTATATAACCGGAAGGGACAGCCGGTTAAAAAGTGTAATCGCACATCCAAGATGTCTTATCAAAAAGGGAGGAGGGCTATGGCACCAAAGAAGAAAGAAAAGAATCTCAAGAGGAGTAACATCATCACGTTGAAATTAACGGATATTGAACTGGCAGTGTTAAATGAAGCTGCTGACATTACAGGATTTTCCCGATCTGAATATCTAAGAAAACTTCTGCTTGAAAAGCAAATCAATCATCAGATTGAAGTTGTTGCAGACATGAATGATCTCAGAAAACTGGTCAGTGAATATGGAAAGATCGGATCGAATCTCAATCAGATCGCCAAGCATTTTAACAGTGGTGGCAGTCAGTCACGTGCTATAGAAAATGAAATCCATCAGTGCATCACTGACTTATTCCTACTGAGAAAAGAGGTACTGAAACTGGCAAGTGGTATGTATTGACATAGGTCCAGTAATTTACAAATCTGCGTTTCTTTCCTTCCAGATATTTTTCCAAGTCAGGTGTTTTTCGTTTTTTCATGGCTTCCTCCTTGTTTCCAGAAATTTATTTAGCAGGTACGTGAAAGGATGTATTTTCTGCATATCATCAAAATGAATAGTTGCTATGCCTGACAACAAAAAAAGGACACCTTCCATTGGTATTTCTACCAAAAGAGAAGTGTCCCTTTATACACCTTATTTTTAAAAAATGCTCCTCAAAAATAATCAATATTTTACTTGTAAACACATAAGTCAAACAGTTAAGAATCCATAGAGCTCCTTATTCTGTTTCCTTATAATCCATACATCATTATTTCAATCTATACAGCTCCAGGCCGTTTCATGTAGCTCCATGTCAATCCGTGGAACCACTTTTCCTGATTGGACGTCTATGACCACCAACCCGAACTCTTTTTTCTAGATTAGTACAGCTTTGCACCAGCCGGAATGTGGTTATCAACCATCAGAAGATGAAGTTTTTCTTCGCCCTCTTCCTCATGAATTGCACTGAGAAGCATTCCACAAGATTCAATCCCCATCATGGCTCTCGGTGGCAGGTTGGTGATTGCAATTAAGGTCTTTCCAACCAGTTCTTCCGGCTCGTAATAAGCATGAATACCGCTTAAAATCGTACGATCTGTGCCTGTTCCGTCATCCAGAGTGAACTGTAACAGCTTCTTGGATTTCTTAACTGCTTCACATGCTTTTACCTTTACAGCTCTGAAATCAGACTTGCTGAAAGTATCAAAATCAACCATTTCTTCAAATAATGGCTCAACTTTTACTTTGGAAAAATCAATCTTCTCAACTGTTTTTTCAGCCTCTACCGGAGCAGCAGCACCAGACTGTGCAGCGTTGTTTGCTTCGTTCTTAGCAGCGCCCTGTGACTTCATTGTGGGGAACAGAAGAACATCACGGATGGCTGCGCTGTTTGTCAACAGCATGCACATTCTGTCGATAC